>Ga0123357_10000263_pt1 | contig 49977 bp, 41 predicted proteins | sample TergutEmb28metaG_FD_89873 | JGI IMG/M metagenome (GOLD analysis project Ga0123357, IMG submission 89873) | Embiratermes neotenicus P4 segment gut microbial communities from Petit-Saut dam, French Guiana - Emb289 P4 | ecosystem: Host-associated > Arthropoda: Insects > Digestive system > Gut ...
CGCTGTCCGGATTGGCTTCCGGCCGCGTTGTCTTTGTCGTCCGCCGCCGAAATCCCCCCAGTTTTCCGTCGCCCGTCCTAGACATCGCCCACCCGCCCGGACAGCGCCCGCAATACCCGTGGCGCGAAATATCCGTGAATCGCCACCGTGAATCGCCCAGATAGCAACGGGGAGACGTTGCCGCGTCTCCCCGTTCGACCAAAACCCACCTAGGAAAAGGAGTCTGATCATCGTGGATTCTAGCGCAGCCACGGCCACCATTTTGAGCATCGACCAAGGAACGTCGGGGACGAAAGCCATCGTGGTCGACGGCGACGACGCCATTGCGTCGGTCGTCGAAATCCCCCTTCGGCCCGTCTACCGCGACGGCGGGTCCGTCGAACAAGATCCGGATGAATTGCTCGCCTCCGTGATGGACGCCGCCGCGCAGGCGATCGAGCGGGCGGGCGTCCGCATCGATGCGGTCACGCTGAGCAACCAGGGCGAATCGGTGCTGGCCTGGGACCCGGACACCGGCGCGCCGCTGTCGAGGATGCTGGGATGGCAGGACCGGCGCGCCCAGTCGGAGTGCGACGCGGTGACGGGCAAAGCCGACCTGGTGGCGTCGCGCACCGGGCTGGTCCTGGACCCGTTCTTCACCGCGCCGAAACTGGCGTGGCTGCGGCGCAACGTGACCACCCGTGGCGTCGTCACGACCTCGGACACCTGGCTCCTGAACCGCCTGACCGGCGAATTCGTCACCGACGTGGCCACCGCTAGCCGTTCGCTGATGACGGACCTGGAGACCGTCGACTACGACCCCGAACTGGTCCGGCTGTTCCGGCTGGAGTCCGAACGCCTGCCCCACGTCGTCGCCAACGACGAGGTGGTCGGCCTGACGGAGGCGTTCGGGGGGCCGATCCCCGTGGCAGGGGTCGTCGTCGACCAACAGGCGGCCCTGCTGGCCGAGGGCTGCCTGCGGGCCGGCGACGCCAAATGCACGTTCGGGACCGGCGCGTTCCTGCTGGCGAACCTGGGCCGCACGCCGTTGCGGTCGTCGTCGGGGCTGACCTCCTCGGTGGCCTGGCGGGTGGAGGGGCGCACGTCGTATTGCTGCGACGGCCAGGTGTACACGGCGGCCTCGGCGGTCCGGTGGCTCCAGGACACGGGCCTGCTGTCCGGGCCCGCCGAATTGGACGCCATCTGCTCGCACGACGCGCACGGGGCGATGTGCGTCCCGTCGATGGCCGGGCTGGCCGCGCCCTGGTGGCAGTCGGGCGCGAAGGCCGCGTTCAACGGGATCGGCCTGGCGACCACGCGCGAAGACCTGGTCACGTCGGTGGTCCAGGGCTTGGCCGCCCAGGTGGCCGAATTGGGCGAACTGGTGGCCGCCGACCTGCAACGCCCCCTCACCCGGTTGCGCGTCGACGGCGGCCTGACCCGCAGCGACGTGTTCATGCAGACCGTCGCCGACCTCATGCAGATCGACATCGATGTGTACCCGTCGGCGCACGCCACTCCGCTGGGGGCGGTGGCCCTGGCCCGCAAAGCGCTGAACCCGGCGCTGAGGCTGGAGGACACGATCGTGCCGTGGACGCCCGCACGCACGTTCAGGCCGCAGTGGACGCGCGACCACGCCCACACCTTCCGCGAGGAATGGCGCCGGGTCGTGGAATCCGTCGCCGAGCAGCAAGGCAAGTAGGCGTCGTGGATGACGGGAAGGGGACCGCGATGGGCGACGGGAGCGGAGGCGCGATGACGATGCCGAGCGCTGGGGTGGGCGCTGAGGCGGGCGATTTGCCGGCTGCCGCGTCGGAAGTTCTGCCCTATGGCGCGCCGGAACCCCCGCCAGAACCCCCGCCGCTGCGCACGCCTGCGGTCGCGGTCGTCGGCGCGGGGCCGTCTGGGTTGCGGGCGGCTGCCGGGCTCGCGGCGGTGTTGGGCGGCGACGTGCTGGTGCTCGACCGGGGGGAGGAGCCTGGCGGCGTCCCGCGCCTGTGCCTCCACCTCGGGTTCGGCATCCGCGACTTGCACCGCTTCTATTCGGGGGCGGTGTACGCGGAGATCTTGGCCTCGCGCGCGGCCAAAGCGGGTGCCCAACTCGTCACCCGTGCGACGGTGTCCGGCATGTCGCCCGACGGGGTGTTGCGCGTCGCGTCGCCGACGGGGCCGTTCGACGTCGCCGCCAGGGCCACGATCTTGGCGACCGGCGCCCGCGAACGCCAAAGCGCGGCGTGGTGGGCGCCCGGTGGCCGTCCCGTCGGCGTGTATACGACGGAGGAACTGCTCGAAACCGTCCAGGTGCAGCACCTACGGGTGGGGGCGCGGGCGGTCATCGTTGGCGCAGACATGGCGGGCTGGGCGGCGGCGTGCGCGCTGAAACAGGCTGGCTGCCGCACCGTGTTGATGACGACGGCCTACCCCGCTCCCGGCGTTTCCCGACTGATCTCGGCACCCGGAAAACGATGGCTCGGCACGTTGGTGTCCACCTGCACCCGCCTGACGCGCGTGCTGGGCGACGGGCGGGTGCGGGCGGTCGAGGTCCAGGATGTCCGCCACGGCATCAAGGGCATCGTGGAGTGCGACACGGTGGTCTTCGCCAGCGATTGGATCCCCGAACGGGGGCTGGCCCAGGGTGCGGGGGTCGCGCTGGACCCACACACGCTCGGTCCTGCCGTCGACGCCGGCCTGCGCACCGACCACGACGGGATTTTCGCCATCGGCGACGTGGCCCACCCCGTCGACACCGCCGACGGCGCCAGCCTCGACGGCGCCCATGTGGCCCCGCAGGTCATCCAATATCTCCAGGGGCATGGGGCCGGCGTCGGCACCGTCCCGATCGTCCCCGGACGCTGGCTGGCGTGGGTGTCGCCGTCGCGGTTCGCCCCCCACGGTGTCGCCCCGTCGCGCGGGCTAGTCTCGGCGTGGCCGACGCGCCTGTTCAGGCGCCCGCAGATCACCGCCGTCCAAAACGGCCACGAAATCGGCCATGCGACGTCCCGCTGCCCCGCCGCGCCAGGCCGGGTGTTCCGCATCCCGTTCAGCGTGGTCCGCGCCGCCGACCGCGAGGGCGGCCCGGTGACGATTGAGGTCGACTAAGACCGTGATTCGGTTTGGCTCCTGGTTGATGCTGACGTTGAAATGGCCCCGGCTGGTCTTTGCCCTGTGGCCGCCAGATGACGGGCGCGCAACCCCCAAGGCGTGTACATCATGGCCCACAAGACCAGCAGCATGAGCGCGAGGACCGGGAGATAGAACTGGCCGGCGATGGCCTGGATCGGCTCAAGCGGGGAACCCGGCGAACCGGCGACGAGGAACCAGAAATCCGTACCGAGGGTGGAATTCGCCCACACCGACGCGGCGATGAAGACCGCCGAAATGACGACGACGCGCCACAGGTTGCGCCACGTCGGCACGACCTCCCCGGAAATCAGCCGCATGAGGGCGTAGCCGACGATGCACGCGTGGATGAGGAAACCCTGCCAGGTGTAGAGGTTGAAAATCGGGAGCGTCGACCAGTCCGGGAAAAGCAATGCACACGGCGCGCACCACACACCGAAGGCGTACAGCGGCTCTCGTGTCCACCGCGACGAGTGGAAGCAGTCGACGATGACGATGAATTCCATCATCCCGCACAGGTGCAATGGCAGATACGTCGGGTCGTAGGTGCCCCGCATCAATAACGCGGCCTGATGCAGCACTTCCAGAAACGCAATCGCTACGCCGACGGCGATCCGAATCCGGCGTCGCACGGGCTCGGGTGCGCGGCGGTAGGCCACGACCAGCACGGCGATCGCGACCGCGAGCAGCAGCAGGGTGACAATATGCGTCAGCGAGAAGGAGCCGAAGCCCACATCACTGGGAAGAGGGCTATTTAACGGGACAAAGAAATAAGCCCAGCCGAAATATGGCACACGGGGAGCCTACGGTATGCGACGACCGCTCATGCCATGACATGCGTGAAGACGGCCATTTCACAGAATTGGCCTGGCCGGCGTCCGGAAAGTCGGTCCAGGCCTGCGTCGAGCATGAGCACCCGGGGTCGGCACATTGTCACCCAGCCTCGAACAGGCCGCGAATGTCGTCGGCCTGAAGCGACTGGGCGAAGGCGCCGGAGTCGTCGTCCAGGACGGCGTTGAAAAGCTGCGCCTTGCGGGCTTTGAGCGCCATCACCTTGTCCTCGATGGTGCCCGAGGACACCAGCCGGAAGACCATGACGTTGCGGGTCTGGCCGATGCGGTGGGTGCGGTCGATGGCCTGGTTCTCGGTGGCGGGGTTCCACCACGGGTCCATGAGGAAGACGTAGTCGGCCTGCGTCAGGTTCAGCCCGAAACCGCCGGCCTTGAGGCTGATGAGGAACAGGGGCGCGTCGCCGTCGCGGAAGCGGTCGATCACTTTCGCCCGCTGCCGGGTGGCGCCGTCGAGGTATTCGTAGGCGACGTTGCGGGCCTGGGCGCGTTGCGCGATTTTCGCCAGGAACGTCGTGAACTGGCTGAACACCAGCGCGCGGTGGCCGGTGGCGGTCACCTCCTCGATTTGCTCGAACAAGATGTCGAGTTTGGCCGAGGGGATGCCGTCGTATTTCTCGTCGATCAGGGAAATGTCCAACGCTGCCCGGCGCAGCAGCATCAGCGAGCGGAAAATCTCGAAACGGTTGGCCTGGTAATCGTCCAGCAACCCCAGGACGCGGGAGCGTTCCCGTTGCAGCAGCGTGTCGTATATCCGGCGGTGGCGGGGGGCTAATTCCACCGCCAATTCCTGCTCGATCCGTTCCGGCAATTCGGGGGCGACCTGCTCTTTCGTCCGGCGCAGCAAGAGCGGTTTCACGCGGCGGCGAAGGCGCGCCAAGGTGGCGTCGGCAGCGCGAGCGATGTCCTCGTCCACGGCGCGGTCGTGGGCGCCATATCCGACGACACCCCCGGCGTCGGCTGCTTTCAACGCCTGCCGGGCGCGCACCCCGGCGTTGACGCTGGCCACGTAGTCTTCCCGGAAACGCCCGACCGACGGGAAAAGCCCAGGCGCGACGACGGCCAGGATGGCCCACAATTCCGTCAGGCTGTTTTCCATCGGCGTGCCCGTCATCGCCAGCTTGAACGGGGTGCGCAATAGGCGCGCACATTCGTTGGCCCTGGTTTTTGGGTTCTTCAAGAATTGCGCCTCGTCCAGGATGAGCCCCGCCCATTCGAGCGATGAGAAGTGCTCGAAATCGAGCCGGAAAATGGCGTAGGACGTCACCACGATGTCGGATTGCGCGACTACGTCCTCGAACGGGACGCCGCTGCGGGCGATGGTCGTCGGCAGCATCGTCGTCCGCAGGCCGGGGACGAACCGCGCCGCCTCCGAATACCAGTTCGCCACCACCGACGCGGGCGCCACCACCAGGAAGGGACGCTGGGGGCCTGCCGCTTCCTCTACCGCGTGCGCGATCAACGCCAGCACTTCGACGGTCTTGCCAAGCCCCATGTCGTCGGCCAGGATGCCCCCGAGCTGGTGGCGGCGCAGGAACGCTAGCCACTCGTACGCGCCCACCTGATAGGGACGAAGGTCGGCGCGCAACCCCGTCGGCAACGGCACCGGCTGCGGCGACGCGCCCCCGGCGGCCAGCCGGAACAGCGCCCCCGCCGACGCCTGCCAACTCGCCGCCTGGTCCACCATATCGGCCAGTTCCTCGAACTCGCCCCACAGGCTGGCCGCATACCGGTTCAGCCGCAGCGCGCCGGGCCGGTCGGTCAGACGACGCGCCTCCGCGATCAGCTCCCGTAGGTGCGCGAAGACCGGCAGGTCGGTGCGCAAGAGGGTGCCGTCGTCGAGGATCAGCCACTCGTCGCCGCGCGCGATCGCGGCGAACAGGGGTGCGAACGGCACCTCGCGCCCCTCGACCGACACCTTGATGCCCAAGTCGAACCAGTCTGGGTCGTCGCCCTCGCCCACCGACACGGCCACCAGCGGCGCGGCGTCGGCCTCCCGGTAGACGGGCGCCTCCCCGTCGCACCGCACGACGACCCCCTCGACCGCCTCCAACGCGGGGACGGCCCGGGCGAACGCGATGGCGTCCAACCCCTCGAACCGCTGGTGTTCCGCCGGACGCGCGCCCACCACCGGCACCGTCACCGCAGACGCGCCGTCGAGCAACGCTTGCTCGGCGTCGAAGTCGCGCACGTCGTCGTCGATATAGACGTAGGGGCGACGCTGCCCGCCGTACTCGAAATACCACATCACGTCCGCCGTCCGGACGTCGGGATAGGCCACGTCGGCGACGAGCACGGGCGTGGCGGGTGCGGGAAAGTCGACGCTGCCGTCGCTGCTGACCACCCGGAACCGGCGCCGCAGCGACGGGTACACCGACGCCATGAAATCGTCCACGTCACCGGCGGCCACCGACACCTCGCGCAGCTTCACCAGGGCGATGTCGCCCTCGACCAACGGGCGCGCCGTCGGCCCCACGACGATGGTCGGCGCCTCGCCGAAGCTCACCCCGAACAGCCCACCGCCGCCAACGGCCCCCACCACGTCGGCGTCGAACGGCTCTCCGTCGACGACCAGACGCCGCCCCGCGACGAGCCCCGACGGCACGCGGCGCACGTCCAGGTCGCAATCCATGCGTTCGGCCAGCACGATGCGCTGGCCCGGCGTCGTCCCGACGAACGGAACCCCGGCCCGCTGCCCCTGCGCCAGCAGCAGCCACAGCAGCCCGCCGGAAAAATCGTTGAGCGGCAGCCACTGGCTGCTGCGGTAATAGTCCGAACTGGCCGACGCCAAATCCGCCAGCCACGCCCAGCCCCACGAGCGGTTGTAATTCCGGTCGTACCGGCTCGGCCACCGGGCGTCGTACCCGTCCGCCCAGCCCTTGGCGGTCTGTTTGACCGGGCGTATCGACAACGACACTCCGCCCGCCGTCGGCTGCGCCAACGACCCACGCGCCGCCCCGATGTCGTTGACCCGAAATTGCAGGCCGAATTCCGTGGCCCCCGGCTGGTCGCGGCTCCCGGCAGGCAGCACCGGCGCCTGTGACAACGGGGCCAACAGCTTCCGCCACGCCGGGGTAGGCGTGAACCGGGGATGCGGCGGCCCGCCGCCCGACGGCATCGTGGGAAGCGTCTGCTCGGCGCCCCGCCGCCGCACCTCCAGCAACAGCGCCGCGACGTGTTTGCACCCGCCGCCCCACGAACAGGTACACGACGTGTCCGTCACCGACCCGCCGTCGGCGGAAAACGTCGCCGTCGCCAAATACCCACGCCCCCGGCTGCCCTTGACCGCGCCCGAAACCCGGCTCACGCGCGGTGCCCAATCCAGCGCGACGAGCTTCCCGCGCGCGAGATAGTCCTCGCCCAGCTCGACGGCGTCCGCCGAGCCCAAGGCGTCGCGAATCGCCTGGGTGCTCAGCAGAGGAAGGTTGTCCACGTCTCCATCATGGCCCATCGGTCCGACAAAACCGGCGGAGCGCCCAGCGATGCGCCGCCAACGGTTTCCACCCGGACGCCGCGCGTACTACGGTCGTCCTATGGACGCACAAGCGAAGCTGCATCGGCGCAACAAGTGGACATGGTCGGTGGGCACCATCGGGCGGGACATGACGTACACGTTCATCACGACGTACCTCATCTACTTCCTGACGAACGTGCTGACCCTGTCCGACTGGGTGCTGTACTGGGTGTCGGGGCTCATGCTGGCCACGCGCCTGGTCGACTGCGTGCTGGATATCGTCATGGGGTCCATCGTCGACAACACGCGCACCCGCTGGGGCAGCTACAAGCCGTGGATCCTGGGCGGCGTGCTCGCGTCCGGCACGTTCACGCTGCTGCTGGTGGCCGACCTGGGCGCCCGCGACGCCTCGTTCATCGTCGCCTTCGAGCTGATCTACCTGTGCTGGAGCCTGTCGTGGACGACGAACGACATCCCGTACTGGTCGCTGCTGCCCGCGTTGTCGCTGACGCAGAAACTCCGCGAGCAGATGGGGTCGCTGGCCCGTATTTTTGCGGCGATCGGGCAGGCCGTCATCGTGCTCTCGGTGATCCCGGTCACGACGATGCTGACGCCGTCGGTGGGCGCGCGCGGCGCGTGGCTCATTTACGTCGCGGATTTCGTGATCATTATGGTCATCGGGCAATTCACGACGTTGGTCGGCACGAAAATCCCGACGTTGGTCGTCGACCAGCAACGCATCAAGGTGCGCGAGCTTTTCTCGATCGTGTTCCACAACGACCAACTGCTGTGGATCGCCATCGGGATGATCCTGTTCATGACGGGCTATTCGACGACGGTGACGTTCGGCACGTATTACTTCCAGTACATTTTCCACAACCTGAGCATGTACTCGCCCTTCGGCGGCGTCCTCATCGGGGCGCAGATCGTCGCGTTCATCGTCTTCCCGGTGCTGCGGCGTCATTTCACGCGGCGGGTGTTGTATTCGGGGGCGATCATCCTGGTGGCCGTCGGGTATGTCGGCTTCTTCTTCTCGCCGATGAATATCCTCGTCATCGGCGCTTTCGGGCTGATTTTGTTCTTCGGCGTGGGCATCGTCAACGTCCTCATGCTCGCCTTCCTCACCGACACCGTCGACTACGGGCACTGGAAATTCGGCCACCGCAACACGGCTGTTACCTTCGCCGTCCAGCCGTTCATCAACAAGGTCGGCGCGGCCCTAGCCGCCGAAATCGTCGCGCTTATTTTGATCGCGTCCGGCGAAACTGCCGCCGCCCAGGGCAACACCGACATCCTGCCCGACAACGGCGTGTTGCTCATCAAAATCATGATGATCATCATGCCGCTCGCGCTCATCCTCATCGGCTACGTCATTTACCGCTGGAAGTGGCGCATCGACGAGAAATTCCACGCCCAGATGCTGGCCGACCTCCACGACCGGGGCCAGTTGGTCGACGAGGATGAGAACGAGTCCGTCGCCGGCTAGGTGGTCAGATACGGGTGTCGTTGGACGACGCGTTGTGCTGTACTAAGACGACCAAGTGCTACACTTAGGCCATGCCCACAGAACTCCCTCGCTACTCCATCACGGAGACGCCCGATATCGCGGCGGCCATCGACACCGGCACGGCCATGATGCCGGGCGCCAGCCGGGCGCAGGTCGCGCGGTCCCTCATCCTCCAGGGCGCACAGGCCGCGCGGACCCACAGCGCCGTGCGGGCAGCCGCCGTCGACAAGTGGGCCGGCTGCCTGACCGGGGCCTATCCGTCCCACGCCGACGCGTCGAAGGGGGGGTCGAAGTGATCGTCCTCGACGCGCGCGTCCTGGTCGCACTGACCGACGAGACGAACCCCTCCCACGCCGCCGCCCGGCGCATCCTTTCCTCCGCAGACACGTTCGCAATGACGGCCCTGAGCGGCGTCGACCTGATGGCCTACCCCATGCCGACGACCGCTGGCACGTGGGCCGACCTGCTGCGCGATTTCGCCGTCGAGGTCGTCCCCATCGAGGCGGCGGACATGGGCGCGATCGCGGCGACGAAACGGCAGTCGGGCCTGCCGATGCCGGATGCGTTGACCCTGTGGCTGGCCCGCCAACGCGGCGCCGCCGTGGCGACGTTCGACGCCCCGTTGGCCGCGATGGCCAAGCAGTACGGCCTGGCCGTCCACTCGTAGGCGACCAACCTGCTCGTCAACGACCACACCGCTCGCACCGCAACGCGAGTTCCGGCGGTCGTCGCCGAGGACTGCCCCTCCTGCCGAACAACGGCAGCCCTCGACAAGATGGGCAGCCCTCGACGCGGGGGTGACCACGGCTCACACCCGCGCCCGTGGTGAGATAGGCTCGTTGGGCAAGATCGACGAAGGACGTTGGGTGGTTTCAGACACGCTCCGCTATCACGCCGCCGGACCGGCGGTCGCGCGGTTTGTCGCCCAGATGATGCTGATGAAGCCATACATCTGGTCGGCGGTCCACGTCCACGTCCACGGGCGGCGCCACCTCGACGGGCTGAAGACGCCGTTCATCGTCATCGGGAACCATTCCAGCCACCTGGACGCCTGCCTGGCGTTCGGCTCGCTCCCCCGCAGGCTCTCGCGCAACCTCGCCGCCGGCGCCGCCGCCGACTATTTCTTCAACAACTGGTACAAGGCCCTCTCGACCGCATTGTTCTTCAATTCTTTCCCCGTCGTCCGACGCGGCCACGAGAGTTCCTCCAGCGGACGCCACGGAATGGCCGGCGATCTGATCACCGACGGCGTGCCCCTGCTGATTTTCCCCGAGGGAACACGCTCGCGGACGGGCGCCATGAGCCCGTTCACCCCCGGCGCGGCGGCCCTGTCCATCTCGCAGAACGTCCCCGTGCTGCCGATGGCCCTGGTCGGGGCGTTCGCGGCCATGCCCTACGGCGCGAACATGCCAGTGACGGGGCGCCCGAACGTCCACGTCGTCTTCGGACGGCCCCTGCGCGCCGCACCCGGCGAACTCGCCAAACAGTTCTCCGACCGCCTCTACCGCTACGTCCTCGAATTGCACGACACGACGGCCCGCGCCTACGGAATGCCCACCCAGGCCGATTTCGCCCGCGCGGTCGCCCTGCGCGAAGCCGCCGCCAAAGTCGCCCGCCAAGACGACGCCGACGCCGACGTAGCCACGGATTCGTAGAGCCGAGCCGCTGGCCGACGCATTACCCCTCGTCGGCGAGCAGGTCTTGATACTCCGGGTGGCGTTGGATCCAGACGTCGACGAACGGGCAGATGGGCTCCACCTTCAGGCCGCCGCGCGCGCGGACGGCGTCCAGGGCCTCGCGGACGATCGTCGAGCCGACGCCCATGCCCTCGAAGGCCGGGTCGACTTTCGTGTGGGGAAACACGATCACCCCGTCACCCACCTCGTAGTCCGCGAAACCCGCCAGGGCACCGTCGTCGGTGTGCCCCTCGAAACGCCGGGCCGCAACGTTGTCCGTCACCGTGATGGTGGCCATGTTTCCTCCTCGATCATCGCGTTTTATCTGTCAACGACGGCCCGTGGCGGTTGATTCCACGGGGGACGGGGCGGCGTGCGTCGCCCCCCGTCATTCGCCTAGCTGGCCCACTGGCCGGTGTAGAACAACCACGCCCACACACCCTGCAGGACGACCGCCAGGCCGACGACGACGCCGAGGACCACCCGCCTGGGGACCGTCTCCGTGCCGACGCGCACGGACAGGTCGCCGATATTCGTCCACAGCGGGAACCACAGCAGCACCGCCCGGTTGACGCTCATGAACCACGTCGACAACGAAAACGCCACCACCTGGACACCCACCCACGCGCCCTCGGCCCACCGCTTGCGGACCAGGCAGACGACGGTGACCGCCAACCCCACCGCCATCGAAATAATCTCGCCACGGAAAATCCACGACCACTCCGGGTACGTCGGATTCGCGCCGGGCAGCGCGGCACCCCACGTCGTCATGAACGACTGCCACGGCCACGTGAAGTCACGCGACCACCCCGCCGCCTGCGCGTGATACCAGCCCAACGGGTCGCCAGTCAGCACCCACGTGTAGACGCCGTACGCCCCCAGCACAGCGGCGGGGATCAGCAGCCACAGCGCGTGGAGCCACCGCCGTCCCCATCCGCCCTTTTGCGTCAACGCCAGGATGAACAGCGCGCCGATCAGGAACAGCCCCGACACCCGCACCGACGTCGCCACGGCGGCCAACACCGCAGCCGCCCCCCAGTGTTTCGAGGACGCCCGCTCCCACGCCCAAAACGCCGCCGCGCAGAACAACGATTCCGTGTACGGCACCAGCGTGAAGACGGCGGTCGGCGCGAGCAGCCAGGCGATAGCCGCCGCCGACCCGGCCATGCGGTACAACGCCGCGCAGGCCACGATGCTCAACAGCCCGGCCAGGATCGTCCCGCCGAGGACAGCCGGAACGCCGATGGCCGAGATGCCGCGCAGGATCAGCGGCCAGCCGGGGAAGAACGCGATGGAATTCTGCTCGACGTACCCGTTTTCGGCGATGCCGAGGAAGTGCTGCACGTCCCAGTTGCCGAACGCCTGGTCGACGGTTTTCCCATACGCGAGCATGACGCACACGGCCACGCCGACCAGCACCAGGCGCGTCCCCAGCCACGTCTGCGCCACCAGGCGGACGTTGCCACGGGCTGGGTTGGACGGGCTCATCGACGGCCCGTCATCCGTTCGTCCCCGCCTTGTTCGCGCCGGCCTTCGCCCCGGCGAGGTTTGCGCCATCGGCGCCGTTGGCGGCGTTCGTCGGCGGCGGGTTGGCATCGGGCTGGGGACTGGGGGCTGGGGGCGGCGCCTCGGAGGGCGCGGGAGCCGTCGGGGACGGCGCGGGCGCGACGGGGGTCGGCGTGACGACGGGTGCCGCCGTGGCTGGGGGCGCCGTCGAGGTGGGGGTTTGCGTGGGCGACGGGACCGGGGCCTGCGTGATCGTGGAATTTTCGGCCGTCGGCGGGGGGAATGTCTGCTTTTCCATGCCGGTCATCGCCGTCGTCATATAGGACAGCCAGGTGCGCGTCGGAACGTCGGAGCCGTAAAAACTGCCCGACCCCGCATAGGGATTCAGGTCCCCCGAGCCATTTCCGGCCACATAGGCGACCGCTGTGGTGATTTGTTTGGTGAAACCGACGAACCACCCCGACACGACGATGGATTTGCCGCTGGGAAGGGTGACGCCGCCCGTCCCGGTTTTCCCGGCGACCGGATACGGCAACGCGGACGCGACCCGGCCAGTTCCGTCCTGGGCGACTTTCGTCAACGCGTAGGTGACATTGCTGGCGACGCCGGGATCGATGGTTTGGGTGCCGGTGGCCTGCGCCTGATACAAGATATTGCCCTGCTGGTCCAATACTGACGAGACGAGATAGGGCGTCATGCGCAGGCCGTTATTCGCAAACGTCGAATAGGCCGCCGCCTGGTCCCACGGGCTGACTTCCACCATTCCGCCCAACGCGATGCGCGCGCCCGCGCTGGACACCAAATCCCATGTCGAATTCTTCTGCACACCGGCGTCCAGGGCCGCCTGTGCCACTCCTTGGGCGCCGTCCGGCAATTGGCTCACCAAATCGGTGAACGCCGTGTTGACCGACAATGTCGTCGCTTTGAGGAGGGAAATGCGCCCATAGGAATGGCGGTCGTCGTTTCTCACCATCGCGCCGTCGATCATGAACGGGTTGCCGTTGAGCGTGTTGTTGAGCGTCCACCCGTCGCGCAGGGCGGCCACCACCGCGTATGGCTTGAACGTCGACGCCGGCGGGCAGGGGATCGTCGCCCAATTGAACGAACTGGACACATAATCCGGCCCGGCGTAAAACGCCAGGACGCCGCCGGTCACATTATCGATCGACACGAGCGCCCCGTGCAGATTAGCGGCCTTCTTCGCGTCTTGCCCCGCTGCGTCCAGGGTGGTTTGCTGGACGGCGGATACGGCAGCCGCCTGGTCGGCGGCATTCAACGTCGTGACGATCCGCAAACCGCCGCCCTGGATTTGCTCCGAGGAAAACCCGAGTTTCAGGAGTTCGTTTTGGACGGCGGACAGCACGAACCCTTTCGGCCCCCCCAGGCGCGAATCGGTCGGAATCTTCGGAAACGCCGGAAGTTTGTCGTAGATCGCGTCGTTTTGCGCGGGCGTGATCGTCCCCATCGAGACCATGCCGGACAGCACATACTGGTACCGTCCCAACAACGCGTCGGCGCTGGCCGTGCCATTGCGCGGGTCGAGGCGGTTCGGATTGTTGATGATGCTGACGAGCGCCACCGCCTCGCCCAGCGTCAGCTTGTCCTGCGATTTGTTGAAATACGCTTTGGCGGCGGCCTGGATGCCGTAGGCGCCGCGCCCGAAATAGACGGTGTTGAGGTAGCCCCCGAGTATCTGCTCTTTCGGCTCCTCCTGGCCCATTTTGGCCGCGAGCAGGATTTCCTCGAATTTACGGCTGAGGGTTTTCTCCTGGGTCAGGTACAAGACTTTGATGTATTCCTGGGTGATGGTCGACGCGCCCGAAACCTCGCCGCCGGTCAACGCCGCATAAACGGCGCGCGCCATCGATGGGACCGAAAAACCGGGGTCGGTCCAAAACGTCCGGTTTTCGGCGGCGACGACCCCGTTGACCACATATTTCGACATCTGGTCGTAAGGGATCGACTGCCGGTCTTGGACCTGGTAGGTCCCAATCTGCTGTTTGTTGTCCGCGTAATACACGTAGGACGTGTTCGTCTGGAATTCGGCGTTCGGGTCGGGCAGCGTCACCGACGAATAGGCGACAAACACGCCCGCCGTTCCCACCACCGCCAACGCCAGGATCGCGATGCCGGCCCATTTCAGCACCGACACCCAGCGCGGGCGCTTGCGTTTCTTCCCCGACGGCTCGTCGGCCGCGAGATGCCTGTGGGGGGTATTAGCCATAAATATCCTCGACAGTAGGTTGGCGCCGTGGCGGACGGCGGTTGACGCCGTCTCCCAGCACATAAGACTTGACCATGTGGTTCCAGCCGCATTCCAGGCACACTTCGACGACGCGGACGGTGAATTCGCCGAATTCGTTTTCCATCCGATCGAGCTCGTCGCACGATTTGACGCGGCCCGCGAATTGGCCGAGCTCGTCGCCGAACACGTAATTCAGATTCATCATGTGCGGGCAGTCGCACACGGGGCAGCGGACGGGCGCTTCCTCGCCGTGGCTGATCGCGGCCCTCAGCAGCATGGGGTCGGCGTCGCATGCCTCGAAATAGTCCAGCGTCGCCCCTCCGCGCTGCAACCCGAGCAGCGTGTGCCGACGTTGCAGCGCGTAGCTCACCTCGTGTCGTTTGGACCACATGCGTCCAAGGGTACTAGGGGGTGCCCAGACGGTTGATTCCAGGGGGCTGAATGGCCACCGGGGGCCGGGCAAACCGCCGTCAGGCCGCCGTCAGGCCGCCGACGCGAAATCGCGCAGCCAGGCGATCAATTCGTCGGCTTTTTCGGGGGTTTCGGCCTCGACCACCATGCGGAGCAACGGCTCCGTCCCCGAGAAACGCAGCAGGGCCCACGCGCCGCCGAATAGGTAGATTTTGATTCCGTCGAATGTGTCGACGCGCGCCACCGGATATCCAGCCACTTTCGCGGGCGCCGCCGACGCCATCCGGCGGGGCAGGGCCACCCGCATATCCGGCGTCGCTGGTATTCCAACTTCCACCTGATAAAGCCGACCGGTGAGGGCATAGACCTGGTCCAAAAGTTCCGTGATCCGTTTCCCGGTGCGTGCCATCATTTCGACCATCAGGGCGCAGGCGAATATCCCGTCCTTGCCGAGCAGATAGCCGCGCACCGCCAGACCGCCGGAGGATTCCCCCCCGAGCAACGCGCCGATATCCAGCATCGCGGCGGTGACGTGCTTGAAACCCACGGGGACCTCGCGGTGTTCTTCCCCAAACGCATCCGCGAGCCGGTCCAGCAAATGCGTCGTCGCCAGATTCCGCACGACGCCGCCGCGCTGGCCGCGCACCTCGTGCAAATACCAGTAGACCAGCAGCAACAGGTCGTTCATGGGGACGTATTCGCCGCGCTCGTCGATGATGGCGATGCGGTCGGCGTCGCCGTCGGTGGCCATTCCCAGGTCGTAGGCGCCGTTTTTGACCATAGACATCAACGTCGTCAACGCCTCCGGGTCGGGCGCCGGGGAATGCCCGCCGAACAGCGGATTGTGCCAGTCGTGGATGAACTCCGCGCGGCAACGCCCGTCGGACAAAATGGTGCTCAGCGCCAATTGGGACGTTCCGTACATCGGGTCCACCGCGACGCGCAAACTGGCTTTGCGGATCACCCCGATATCCACGAAATCCTCGATCGCGTCAACGTACGGGTCGATCAAATCGATCTGCCTGACGAATCCGACCGATTGAGCCAGCCGCAGGTCCAGCGAGACCACATCGGCCTGCGTCAACGCGTTCGCCTCGGCGGTAAAGGCATCCGTCTCGTCTTTCAGGGGCAACGACCCGTCCGCCCGGAATACCTTGATGCCGTTCCATTGCGGCGGGTTATGCGACGCCGTCACCACCACGCCGTACACGCACCCCAAATAGGGCGCGGCGAATGTGACCAGCGGCGTCGGCACGTCCTCGGGCAGCAAATGGACGGGAATGTTGTTCCCCGCGAAAACTTCGGCGGCGGCGTCGGCGGCCTCGCGGGAAAGGAACCGCCGGTCGCACCCGATGACGACGCCCTGGCGTTCGGCGCCCCGGCGCGTCACCTCGTTGGCAATGGCCTGGCACAAACGCCGCACATTGTGGATGGTGAAACCCTCGCCGATCAACGCGCGCCAGCCTCCGGTGCCGAATTCGATTTCCCCGGTTTCGACGGCGTGGCTGGGCGAGAAAAGCCGTTTGAGGACGATATCGGCAGCCGCCCGCAATTCCTCGCTGGTGTTGATGCCCTGCACTTCGTCCGGGTCGACAATCGCATACGACGCGATCTGCCGGCCTTGCGCGATCAACCGTTCCGCCAATTCCGTCAGTCGGTGCTCGCCCGTGGCGGCCATCGCGTCCAATTCGGGAATCAGGATGGCGTTGTCGGCCACATAGGCGCCGACGTTGACCTCGGTAATGTCCTGGGTGATCGCCGACAAATCGGCGTCCTCGATAATGTCGACAATGCGGTGGTCGGCGTCGCGTTCGATCCGCCCATACCCGCGCGGTTGGGGAAGCACGGCCGTCAGCAACGAAAATGGAGCCTTTTTCAGCCGGTGCCGCCACAAAAGGCCACGCAACGACGCTGCGCGCAGCATCGGGGTGTCACCGTAGGCGACCAACACGTCGCCCCGGAAATTCACCAATTCCCCCCGGGCGCACCGCACCGCGTCCCCGGTGCCAGCCTGTTCGTTTTGGACGACGTAATTCCATTCCGGGCCCAACAGGTCGCGCACGGAGTTGTCATGCTCGGCCACGACGACGATGACGTCTTGTTTCGCCACCACCGATGTGACATTCGCCAGCGTTTGCTCGATGACGGTCGACGTCGCCAACGGCTGCAATAACAACCGGCGCGTCGCCTCGTCATGGCCTGCGGCCAATACCACCGCTTTCGTCCGTCTGGCCATCCCGCCTCTCTCCGTCGACCATCTCCATTATTCTTCCACGCAATTGCCCGGAAATCTGTCGGCGAACAAACCGCACGCTACGCGAACACCACCATGATCGCGGCGACCACCACCACCGTCAGGCCGACCTCCCCGAACCCGACGCGCGGCGGCGTCACGCCCGGCAGACGCGGCACGACGGCGGCGCGGGCGAGCATCACCGCCGCCACGGCTGCCATCGTCCACCCGAACGGCGCCAGGCCGTCGTCGGTCACCGCGAACGCCCATGCGCCAACGACGACCAGCACCACCCCGTGGTACACAAGCGACGCCGCATACCAGCGAGGACGGCCCCGCTCGCGGATGACGGTTTTCACGTAGAACGACGTGCCGGCAAAGTACAAGAACAGGAAAACCGTCGCCGTCCACACCCCGATCCAGGTGAAGGCGCCCACCGGCCCCGTCCCCACCTCGAATCCGACGCCGACCATCAGGCAGGCCGCCGCCTGGGTGGCCAGGTCGTTGAGCAGCGACCGGACGGCCTTGCGCGCCACGCACACGGCGCTCACCGCGACCAGCACCGCGAAGGCCGGAGCCCACCACCACAACGCGGGCCGCAGCACTAGCAACGGGACGGTACACGCCAGCGCCACCGCCCCGTAGACAATGATCGGCGTCGCGTAGCGCCGACGCCGGTTGTCCGGCGCCCGCATCGCCCCCTGGAGGTCTTGGTAGAAGACGAACGCCGCCAGCCACGCCGGGACGAGCAGCAGGTGCGTCGCCTGGAAGCCGCCGAACCAGCACCCGACGATCAACGGCGCGATCGCCATCGCCCACGCGCCGTGCTCCGGGGGCAGCCATAACGCGCGTTGACTGTGGCTGGGATGGCGATGCGGAACGACCCCCGCATCCACACGCGCCGCAGTGTCCGCCTGTCGCCCATCATCGTGGGCGCTGCGGTGCCCTGAAGGACTCGCGGGCTCTTTCATCCCCGCCATGACGGCCCCACCGTCGAAATCCACAACACGTTGCTAGCGTAATTGTGGACGTTGGCTGTGTCTATTGTGCGACGATCAAGGGGTGCCACTTTCCCGCCGCAGCGCTCCCGACGACCAGCCCAACGCCGTCACGCTCGCCCGCGCGCGCGCCGAGGCCGCCGGCATCCGCCTGACAGACCTGTCCGACTCCAACCCCACCCACCACGGCCTGTTCGACCCGGCCATCGCCGACGCCGTCGCCCACTCCGCCGCGCGGGCCACCCACTACGACCCCGACCCCCGTGGCCCGCAACGCGCGCGGGAGGCGTTGGCGGCGCGCTTCGGCGGCAGCCCGTCCGACTATTGGCTCACTGCCGGAACGTCGCAGGCGTACGACTGGCTGTTCAGCCTGCTGGCCGACCCCGGCGACGCGGTCGCCATCCCCAGGCCCGGCTACCCGCTGGTCGATCCGTTGGCGCGCCTGGCGGGCGTGGGCACCGTCGGCTATCCGGCGTACTACCTGCACCCGCACGGTTGGGAGTACGACGCCGACGCCCTGGCCGTGACGCTGGGGGACCCTGTCGTGAAGATGGGGGACGACCCCCATACCCCCGCGCGCCGCGCTGCCCGTCTTCCATCCATCATGGCGGGCAGCGCAGCGCCCTGCGGAACTCGCGTGAAAGCCGTCGTCGCCGTCAACCCGAACAACCCGACGGGCGCCTACGCCGACGCCGCCCTGGCCGACGTGTGCGCCGCCCGCGGCGTCCCCCTGATCGCCGACGAGGTCTTCGCCCCCTTCGTCCTCGACGCCGCACCCCCCTCCGACAACGCAGCACCAGCCTGCTTGGTGCCGCACCTGGCCGATGCGACCGACGCCCTCACCTTCACCCTGGACGGCGTCTCCAAACTCCTGGCCGCCCCCCAGCTCAAACTGGGCTGGATCCGCATCAGTGGCCCGCCCGACGACGTGGCCCGCACCGCCCCCGTCCTCGACCGCATCGCCGACGCCTACCTCCCGGTCAGCGGCCCGGTCGCCGACGCCCTGCCCGCCCTCCTCGACCTGGCCGACGCCGCCGTCGCCCGCGTCCGCGACCGCCTCCTGGCCAACCTGGCGACCACGAGGCGCTATTTCGCCGACGCGCCCTACCGCGTCCGCCGCTGCGACGGCGGCTGGACGGTGCTGGTCGACGTGCCCCGCGTCCTAGACGACGACGCGCTGGCCATCGCCCTGTTACGCCGTGGCCTATCCGTCCACCCCGGCTGGTTCTACGACCTGGATTCCCTCGGCACCCTGGCGTTGTCGCTCCTGCCCCGCCCCGATGCCTTTGCCGACGGATGTCGACGCCTGAGCGACGCCATCGACGGCCTCACCCGGACCTGAGCCCGTTGCCGCGCGACCAGTCGCCGCAGCAACACCGTATGATGGGGACGTTGCCCATAGGCCCTGGGAGCGTGCGTCGCCCGGATCACGCGTGGCCGTGCACCTGTTGTCGCCGATCGCGTCGCCATCGACTCGCCCGTCGCTCAGCCGCCGTCATTCGAACCCCGTTCGCCGCAACCAGGGCCTAGGGCAACCCCTCAGTCGTCGTCCCCGCGCGACCGATGGCTAGCCTCGCGGCTGCGCCAGTTGCCGGGGATGGCGGCGGCCAACGCGTCGTCGACGGTGACCGCGCCGAGCAGTTTGTCGTCGGGATCGACGATCGGCAGCACCAGCAGGTTGAAATCAGACATGCGGGTGACGATTTCGACGATGTCGTCGTCCGGGTCGGCGGTGACGGGGTCCGTCTCTTCGATGTCGGCCAACGTCGCCTTCAGGTCGGCCTGGAGGAGGCGCGCCAGCGGCACCGTGCCCTCCAGCACGCCGTCCGCGTCGAGCGTGAACAGCACCGTCAGCGACTGCGGCTGGCGCGTCGTCTCCGATTTGACGCGCCGCAGGGCGTCGGAAACCAGGGTGGTCGCGGGGAGGGCCAACTGGTCGAGGCTCATCATGCCGCCGGCGCTGTCCTCCTGATACGACAGCAGCGCCAGTATTTCCGAACGCCTCGGTTCCTCGATGGTGTCGATGACGGCCTGGCGGCGCTCCTGCGGGAGGTTGAGGAGCACGTCGGCGGCGTCGTCGGTCTGCATGTGCTCCAACGAATCCGCGATGCGCTCGACGTCCCGGTGGCGCAGGACGCGGTTGATCTCGTCCTCGTCCAACTCCTCGAACACGTCCGCCTCGAAATCGGGGTCGCTGGCCACCTCGGTCAGCAGTTCGTTGCGCTCGGCCTTGGAGGCTTCCTCGATCAGGTCGGCCACTTGCGCGGGCTTGAGGGTGCGCAATTGGCTGCCCGCGCGGCGCACGCCCACGCTGGCCTCGTGCCCGATGAGGACGTTGAACTCCCCCCATTCGCGCGACGTGGGCGGCTCGGTGTGGAACCAGCGGTGACGGGTCACGTCCAGCCCGACGGCGCGGATCTCCTCGCCGGTCTGCTCCAGGCTGATGTCGCGCGCGCGCACCAGCAACGCCCGCTCCATGTCGATGATGCGGTGGCCCAGCACGTCTTGTTTGAGCAGCACCTCCCCGGCGCGGCGGCTAAAGGGGCGCACGTCGAGCCGCGCGGTGGACAACGCCACCTGGTCGCCCTCGATAGAGCGGATATCGGCGGCGGGGACGAAAATATCGGTGCCGCCAAAACGGACGACGACGGCGGTTACCAACGGCTCGTCGCCGCCAGCCAATTGGACGATCACATCGCGAAGCCGCCCGACCTGCGAACCGGATTTATCCAGAACGGGGTTTTTCACTAGGGCGGAAAAATAACTAGTAGTCATGGCTCTCTTTCGGCAACTATTTTACCCGTCAGGAATGTGTGACGGCGAGTTGGACGACGCGGACGACGGCCAACACCACCGCGACCACCAGGTAGATACGCAGCACGCTCAGCCCGACCCTGCGCGCCATCGACAGTTCCGGGCGTTTCAGCAACGCGATGGGCCGCATCCGCCAGGTGTCCCGCCCGGTGCGGTCGACGGGCACGTGGACGACGCCCCGCACCCGGTTGACGACCACCAACGCCACCCCGCCCAGCACACCCAACGCGGCCCCGCCGCCCAGGATCCACACGATCGTCGTCCCAGACACGTCCGGGAACAGCACGGCCACCGTCAGCACCACCGACAGCAGCACCAGCACGCCGATGACGATCGACGTGAAAATGTTGAGCCCGCGCCCGTTGACCCACGGCCCCAACACCTCCTTGTCGTTGCACAGCAGCAACAGGAACACCGTCGCCGACGGCAACAGCACCCCGGCCAACGTCTGCACGCCGACGGTCAACAAGCCCAGCGGGCTTCCGGGGATGAGGACGACGGCGGCAGAGACGAACAGCAGCGCCGTGAAGATCGCGTAGAAGCCCTTGGCGTCCTTGGGCTTGCGGTGGAGGGAGTGTTTGATACCCAACGTGTCGCCCAACGCGTACGTCGTCGACAGGCCGACGGCCGCCGCCCCGATGATCGACGCGTCGATGAGCGCCAACGCGAACAAGATGCCCGCCGCAGGGCCGACGTACTTCAGCAGCCCCTCGGCCACGCCCAGCGCGTCGGTGAAATTCCCCTGCTCGGGGTGGCCGGCGAACGTCGCCGCCGTGAACGCCATAATGGCCGACGCCCCCACGACGACCACGACGATCCCCACCCACAGGTCGACGCGCTCGTACGACATGAAACGCGGCGTGATGCGTTTGTCGATCACATACGACTGCTGGAAAAACAACTGCCAGGGTGCGATGGTCGTCCCGACGATGCCGATGATCAGCAGCATCACCGTCGACAATTGTCCCGCCCCGCCCGGAATCGTCGGGACGAAAAAGCCGTGCGCCACGTCGAAGAATGGCGGGTGGATCATGATGACGATCGGGATCAGCAACAACGAAAACCCGACCAAGATCAGGCAAATACGCTCGAAACGCTTGAACGACCCCGTGCTCACGGCCCCGATGATCGCCGCCGCCGCGATGATGATCCCCGGAATCTGCGGAATGCCCAAATAACGCAGCCCCAGGCTGATCCCGATGAATTCGGTGATGATCGTCAACGCGTTGAGCAAAAACAGGTCGATGACGGAAAACGCCCCCCAGAACCGGCCAAAACGCTCGAATATCAGACGGGCGTGCCCGACGCCGGCGACCGCCCCCAGCCGCAACACCATTTCCTGGTTGACGTAGAGCACGGGGACGAGCAACAACAGCGTCCACAACAACGACGTGCCGTAATTCTGGCCCGCGTTGGTGTAGGTACCGAACGCGCCCGCGTCATTGTCGCCAACCATGACGATGAGGCCGGGGCCGACGATGGCCAGCAGCGTTTTGAATTTACGCGACAACGACCGTTGGGGGGCGTCGTCGTCGACGCGGATGGTGCCGAACGCACCCTCGATATCCCCGACGTGGGCGGAATCGAGCACAGCGCTGTCCTGGGCGGACGGCATGGATTGTTTTTTCGCAGGCATATCAAGCTCCTACTGCGAAGACGAAAGATGAAAATGACCGATCTCGTCCGCCGGAGCTTGCTGGGTTACAGGCCGAAGATCTCCGTGGCGCACGAGAGATTCGGACTATGGCATCCGGACATACCGGAAACCTCCCCTCCCTGCGTAGGTTGCTGCACAAACTTGATTAGTCTAGCGCGTGATGCCGCGCATGGGTATGTGAAAAGCCGGGGACCGCCCGTCAAAGTCGGTCCCCGGCTCTATGAGCCTTATTCACAAGCCCTGGCGGCTGTGCGTCGCCCGGGTGGGAGCCTAGGTATCGCTATGCCAAGCCACGGCTGCTGAATAACGCTCTATCGATCGTCAGACGGAACTGCCGTCAGAGATGTTCTTTGAGGAAGTCCTGGGCTTCGTCGACCTTGTCGGCGAACTTGCCGCCGGTGACCTTGTCAAAAGCATCACCGATTGCGTCAATTCCCTTGTCGATCTCTTCCTCGTGCCCTTGTACGGCATCCTTGATCTGATCGCCGATGTCCATGCGACCTCCCTTCATGAGCGAAACCGACAGCCATTGCCGGTATGTCCTTTTCTACTCCTTCCAAAGACGCCACGCCAAGTGCGCTGACATACGGCCACGGCACATGTTCACCACCATGGTGGACGAATTTGTTGCCAATCGGTCAAACCTGCCAAGACTGCTGGCGGCGAGGGTGGGATTCGAACCCACGGAGGCTTTCGCCTCGGCCGCTTTCAAGGCGGCTGCACTAGTCCACTATGCGACCTCGCCAACTGGCCCATCCTACGGTTTCTTCGGCGATCATGGGGAATCGGGATGCCGGTGCGACGGCGATACGCGGCTGGCCTGACGTGCCGCGACAAAAACTGTCGGACGGACGTGCCAAGCTGGACCTATGCGAGTGATCACGACCACGGCCCCGGGCGGGCCTGAGAATCTGACCGTCACCCAGGCGCCGACGCCGGTACCTGCGCCAGGCGAGGTGCTGGTCGCCGTGCGCGCCTGCGGCGTGAACCGAGCCGATCTGCTGCAACGCCAGGGCCACTACCCGCCGCCGCCGGGCGCCAGCGACGTCATCGGGCTGGAGGTGTCGGGCACCGTCGCCGGGTTTGCCGACGACGTGGCCGGATGGTCGGTGGGCGAGCCATGCGTGGCGCTGCTGGCGGGCGGCGGGTACGCCGAATACGTCGCCGTCCCAGCGGGGCAGGTGATGACGCCGCCGCCGGGGATGGACCTGGTGACGGCGGGCGGGCTGGTCGAGGTCGCGGCTACCGTCATGTCGAATATGGACGCCGCGCGCCTAACGTCCGGCGAGACGCTGCTGGTCCACGGCGGCGCGGGCGGGATCGGCACGTTCGCCATCCAGTACGGCAAAGCGGTGGGCGCGCGCGTCATTGTCACCGCCGGGACGCCGGACAAGCGCGAACTCTGCCTGCACCTGGGCGCGGACACGGCCTTGGACTACCACGACGACTGGGTGGCCCAGCTCAAAGAAGCCACCGATGGCCACGGCGCCGACGTCATCCTCGATGTCATGGGCGCCTCGTATCTGGAGTCCAACGTGGTCGCGCTCGCTGCCGACGGGCGCCTGGTCATCATCGGCCTCCAAGGCGGACGCAAAGGCACGCTCGACGTCAATCGGCTGCTCAACAAGCGCGCCACCGTCATGGCCACCGCTTTGCGGTCGCGCCCGTTGGCGCAAAAAGCGGCGATCTGCGCCGAGGTCCAGCGCCGCGTGTGGCCGCTGGTAGGCGCGGGCACGATCAAACCCGCGCCCGAGACCCGGTTCGCTTTCGCCGACGTGGCGGACGCCCATCGTCGCCTGGAAAGCGGCGAGAACACCGGCAAAGTGCTGCTGACGTTGCCGTAACTCAGCAGGGACGCTGCTTGGGCGCGTTCTGCTCCGTCTTGTCCGGGTCGCGTTCGACGCTGTCGCCCAGGGCCTCGTCGATGCGGGCCATGAACTCCGGCGGGATGACGACGCCCGACGCGCCCGCGTTCTCCGTCAACTGCTCGGGACGGGACCCGCCGACGATCGCGCAGGCCACGTTGTCGTTCTGCAACACCCAGGCGACGGCCAACTGGGCCATCGTCAGGCTCAACTCGGCGGCAATTGGCCGCAATCCCTGGACGCGGCTCAGCAGCGTGTCGTTCATGAAGCGCTCGATGATGGTCGCGCCGCCCTTGGCGTCGGCGGCCCGCGACTTCTTCGGCGGCTTGCGCCCCACCTGGTATTTCCCGGTCAACACGCCTTGGGCTATCGGCGAGAAGCAGACCTGCGAGAGCCCCGCCGCCTTGCTGGCCGGGATGACCCGTTCCTCGATGACGCGCCACAGCATCGAATACTGGGCCTGGTTCGACACCAGCGGAACGCGAAGCTCGTCGGCGAGCCCTGCCGCCGCCGCAATCTGGTCCGCCGTCCATTCGCTGACGCCGATGTACAGCGCCTTCCCGGCCCCGACGACGTCGGCGAACGCCAGCATCGTCTCCTCCAGCGGCGTCTCCACGTCGTAGCGGTGGGCCTGGTACACGTCGACGTAGTCCGTCCGCAAACGCCGCAGGGAACCGTCGATCGCTTCCATAATGTGTTTGCGCGACAGCCCGCAGTCGTTGTGCCCGCCAGGACCGGTGGGCCAGAAAACCTTCGTGAGGATTTCGATCGACTCGCGCCGCTGGCCTTTCAGCGCCTTGCCCAGCACCTTCTCGGCCTTCGTGTTCGCGTACACGTCGGCGGTGTCGAAACTGGAGATTCCCGCGTCGAGGGCGGCGTGGACGCAGGCGATCGCCGTCTCGTTCTCGATCTGCGACGCGTGCGTCAGCCAGTTCCCGTAACAAATCTCGGAAACCTTCATCCCCGAATTGCCTAGATAGCGATACTTCACCGCAGTTCCTCTCCTTGAATCCCTGGTTCTAAAGACGGCAAAGAGGCCGCGCGGCTCACCGACGCGACCTCTGTACCGCTTGGCTAGCTAGTTAGAGCAGAGTCTCTTCGGACTCGTCGGCAGCAGCCTCTTCGGCCTCTTCGACCGGCTCCGGCTCTTCTTCCTCCGCCGGGGCGTCGTAGGCGGGCTCGGCCGGAACGTCGAAGCCAGCCAATTGCTGGGCCGCCGTGCCGCCGACCGTCGCCAACATCTGGCGCACGTTGGTCAACTGGGCCAGGATCGCGTCACGACGCGAACCCGCAGCCTGCAACTCGCGCTCGGACTCGCGGCGCACCTTCTCGGCTGCCATCCGGGCCTGCTCCACCAGATCGGACGCCTCGACGCGCGCCGCCTTGACGATCGTCGCCGCGTGGGTCTGGGCGTCGCTCTTGAGGCGCTCGGACTCGGCCTGCGTCGTCATCAGGTGGTCCTCGGCCTGCGCCAACGCCTGCTCGTTCGACTTCATCTGGTCGGCGAACTCGGCGGCGGCCTGGTCGCGGCGCTCGGCCAACGTCTTCTCGAAGTCGGCTGCTGCGGCGGCGGCGCGGGCACGCTGGTGCTCGTACACGGCCTCGGCCTCTTCGCGGCGGGCCGTCGCCTCACGGTCGGCCTGGTCGAGAATCTCGTCCGCCTCGTGCTTGGCGTTGGCGACGACCTTCGCGGCCTCGGCGTCGATCTTCGAGCGCAAGTCGGCGGCGTACGTGTCAACGGCCGCGCGAACCTGGTCCGCCGTCTCGGCGGTCTCGCGGGAAAGCTTGTCGGCCTCGCTCTTGGCGCTTTCGCGCATCTCGGTGGCCTCGGCGTCCGCCAAAGAGAGAATCTGCCCGATCCGGGAGCCCAACTCGTTGAAGTCAGTCTTCTTCGGGCCGTCGGTCATCTGCTTCTCCAGTGACGCGGCGCGCTCCGATGCCGCTGCGTAGTCACGGCGCAGATGCTCGACGACCGCCTGGACCTTGTCCATCTCGGCGGTGCGGTCTGACGACTCCTTGCGTGCTTTCTCGGCCTCGGCGGCCAAGTCAGCGATGGCACGGTCCACCTCTGTGGCGTCGTAGCCGCGCATGACTACACGGAAGCTCGGTTTGTCAGTCATGTATATTTCCTTTCAATGTGACCGTCTGGTCATAAGTCTTTCGGTCGTTCGGCTACGGCCAATGCCTCGATCACCCCTGACAAGTGACCGAGTTGTGTCGTTATATCTTCTCTCTGCTGGGCCAACTGAGCAACCTCGGCTCGTGCTTTGTCCACCATCCCACGCGCTTCCCCCCTTGTCGCGTCTGCGTCCACGCGAGCTTCGTTCAGGAGTGCGACTGCTTCGTCACGTAATATCTTGACACGTTCGAACGTTTCGTGCTGCAACCGTTCCATATCCGCGGCCGCCCGTTCGCGGATCGTCTTGGCTCCCGACTCCGCCTCGGCCAGCCTTCGCTCGGCGCGTTCGCTTTGCGCCTTGGCCGCCGTCTTCGCCTCGATGATGATCCGCTCGCCCTCGTTCATCGCGGCGGCTTTGATCCGTTCGGCATCGCGGCTGGCCGCTTGGAGGACGCCTTGGGCCTCGGACAAGATGTGTTCGGCTTCCTCGTCCGCGTCGGACAAGATGGCGTCGGCCTTGTCGCGGGCGCCGTTGAGCGCGTCGATGGCCCGTTCGTGGACATCGTGGACGTGGTGGACCAGGTCTTCGCGGGTCTGGTGACGGTAGCGGTCCACCTCGGCGTTGACCTGGGCGACGAGTTCTTCCATCGCGTGACGCGTCTGGTCGACCTGGGCGTTGGCCGACGCGAAGTCCTCATTTATGCGCATCTGCGCCTGGGCGGCCAACTGGTCCCATTCGGCCTGCGCGGTGGCCCGCATCTCGGCGATCTCCTGGTCGACGGCGTCACGGTCGGTCGCGAACGCCGCCCGCGCCAGTCCCTCCTCGACCTTCCACGCGTCCCACAGGCGCGCCAACTCGGCCTGGCCCTGCTCGCGCATGGCCTCAATCTCAGCCTCGGCCTGGACCCGGCGCGCGGCCATCGTGTCCTCGAACGCGATCGCGCTTTCCTGGGCCTTGAGCACCAGCGCCCGCTCGCGGTCGCCTTCCCGCTGCTGCGCGTGGGCTTCCTCTTGTTTGGCGGCGCCGATGATCCCCTGCGCCTGGGCGCTGGCCGCGCCGCGCAGGCTGTCGGCGTCCCGTTGGGCGGTCGCGATCATCTCGGCGGCGGTCCGCTCCGCCTGCTGTGCGACGACGGACGCCTGGTTGGTGGCGTTCTCCAGGATGTCCGAAGCGTCGGATTTGGCCGTCTCGACGCGGGACACGGCAAAAGCGAGGACGTCTTGGCGGCGGCGTTCCAGCTCGCGTTCGATGGCCCGGCTCTCGTCGCGCAGGCGTTGCGCTTCGGAGCGCAGGTCGGCGACTTCCCGTTCGGCTTCGGCGCGGACCTGGTCGGCCAAAATCTGGGCTTGGGTGACGATGGCGCTGGCATGGGAGATGGACGCGTCGTTCGGGGGCGCGCCGACGCCCCACAACTGGCCCAAATCGCTCATAGCACCATGATTCCCGTTGACACCGCCAGAAGACAGCCGGGACCACCTTCGACCCGTTGATCTTTCGACCCGAGATGCAGACTCGGCATACCTTCGCTACCCGACATGGTACGTGAAAAGTGGATCGTTCGCATGGGACATTCCGGTTAAGAGCGTTATTCATCAGTAGCGGCGTGGCGGTCGGCGTTCGGTCGTTGGCTGGCAAGGCAGAGGAGGAGTTCGTGCCGGCGGCACCGGCGACGACGACAACGCGGCCAGGCGGCGTCCGGACGACGACCGGTAGGCGGGACTGATGAATAGGGCTCTATGCACCGGGAAAACACAATCTGCGACGACGGTGACGCGATTGGGCAGGGCATGGACAGGCTCTTCGGCTGTGGCGCTCACATGCGGAATCGTCGCCGAGCCCCACGCGATATGTTGGTGCCGTGCCATATATATCCACCCGAGGCGTGGCGGGCGAACCTCCCGTCGGATTCAGCGACATCTTGTTGGAAGGGCTGGCTCCCGACGGCGGCTTGTACCTTCCGGACTCCTATCCGCGCCCGGACGCCGCGTGGTTTGCCGAGGGGCGCCGGCTGCTGGCCGACGGTGGATATGCGGCGTTGGCGCATGCGGTGTTGTCGTTATTCACCGACGACATTCCCGGCGACGACCTGCGGGCGTTGTGCGGGCGGGCGTATAACGACCGGGTGTTCGCCACGCCGGATATCGTGCCGGTCTCGCGATTGCGGGACGGATTGTGGCTGGCGCACCTTTCCGACGGGCCGACGGCGGCGTTCAAGGATTTGGCCATGCAGATGCTCGGCCAGTTATTCGAATACGAATTGGGGCGGCGCGGCGCGAGCCTGAATATCCTGGGCGCCACCAGCGGGGACACGGGTTCTGCCGCCGAATACGCGATGCTGGGGCGGCGCGGTGTCCGCGTCTTCATGCTCACCCCCGCCGGGCGGATGACACCGTTCCAGCAGGCGCAAATGTTCACCCTGGACGACCCGGCCATCGTCAACGTCGCCGTCGACGGGGTGTTCGACGACTGCCAGGATTTGGTCAAAGAGGTTTTCTGCGACCTGGATTTCAAGGCGCGCTACCATCTGGGCGCCGTCAATTCGATCAACTGGGCCAGGCTCGCCGCGCAAGTCGTGTATTACGTCGCCGCCTGGATGCGGGTGGCGCCCGACGGGGGGCCGGTGTCGTTCTGCGTCCCTACCGGGAATTTCGGCAATATTTGCGCGGCGCATATCGCCCGCGAGATGGGTGTGCCGATCGACCGGCTGGTGTTGGCGACCAACGAGAACAATGTGCTAGACGAGTTTTTCCGCACCGGGATATACCGGGTGCGGGACACCGATGAGACGGTGGCGACCTCGTCGCCGTCGATGGACATTTCCAAGGCCAGCAATTTCGAGCGGTTTATTTTCGACCTGCTGGGGCGCGACGGCGCGCGCGTCCGCGAGCTATTCGGGGAGGAATTGCCCAGCCGTGGTTTCTTCGACTTGTCGGGGACGGACGAATTCGCGTCCATTCGGCAGCGGTTCGGGTTCGTCAGCGGGTCGTCCACGCACGCCGACCGGCTGGCGGCCATCGCGTCGGTGTGGGAATCGGACGGCGTGATGATCGACCCGCACACCGCCGACGGCGTGACGGTCGCGCGCCGCGACCTCGCCGACGGCGTGCCGATGATCGTCACCGAGACGGCGTTGCCGGTGAAATTCGAGGCGACGATTCGGGAGGCCATCGGGCGCGCGCCCGAAACCCCGCCGCGCTTCGCCGGGCTGGAGGGGCGGCCCCGTCACGTGGTGTCGTTGGGGCGCGACGTGGGGGCGTTGAAGGCGCTGATCGCGGGAACGGTGGACAACTGAGAACCGTCGCGGCTGCGCCGTCGTAGGGAATTCGTCGGGCGCCACCACGGGCAGAATCCGTCTGGCAAAAACTGTCGGAGGCGACCGTTACGCTGGGTGATAAGAGCGTTATTCATCAGTAGCGCCGTGGCGGGCGGTGTTCGGTCGTTGGCTGGCAAGGCGGAGGAGGAGTTCGTGCCGGCGGCACGGGCGACGACGACAACGCGGCCAGGCGGCGTCCGGACGACGACCGGTAGGCGGGACTGATGAATAGGGCTCTAAGTGGAAAGAAGGGAAAGGGACGGCCATGAGTGGGACAACGAAACGCATCGGCATCTTGACGGCGGGCGGGGACAGCCCCGGCCTGAACGCGGCCATCCGGGGGTTCGGGAAATCGGCCATCGGGCACCACCACTGGGAGTTGGTCGGCTTCCGCGACGGGATTCGCGGGCTCGTGGAGAACCACACCGTCGAACTCGACTCCCGGGCGCTGTCCGGCATCCTGACCGTCGGCGGCACCATCCTGGGGACTAGCCGGGACAAAATCCACAAGATGACCGTCGACGGCGAGGTGTGCGACATGCGCGCCACCGCCGTCGAGGTGTATGAGAAGAACGGCCTGGACGCGTTGGTGCTGCTGGGCGGGGGCGGGACGGCGAAGAACGCCATGAGGCTGGCCGAGGCAGGGCTGAACGTCGTCATGCTGCCGAAAACCATCGACAACGACATCGCCTGCACCGACACGACGTTCGGATTCGCCACCGCCACCGAGATCGCCACCGAGGCCGTCGACCGTCTGCACAGCACCGCGCACAGCCACCACCGGATCATCCTGACCGAGATCATGGGGCACCGGGCCGGGTGGCTGACGTTGGGCTCGGGGATCGCGGGCGGCGCGGACATCATCCTGCTGCCCGAGATTCCCTACAGCGTGGAATCGGTCGCCAAGACCATCGAGACCCGGCTGTCGCGGGGCAACACGTTCAGCGTGGTGGCCATCGCCGAAGGCGCGCGCGACCAGGGCGACACCGCCGACGCCGAGGCCGCCCGCGTGCTGGTCGACGTGGCCAAAACCCCCGAGGCGCAGCGCGCGGCGAAGACGCACCTGGCCAACGTCGAAGACGCCCAGCGCGAGCACACCTTCAAGCTGGCCCGCGAACTGGAGGCCGCCACTGGCCTGGAGTCGCGGGTGACGATCCTGGGCTACGTCCAGCGCGGCGGGACGCCGTGCGCCGCCGACCGGCTGCTGGCCAGCCGCCTGGGCACGGCAGCAGCCGACCTGATCGCCGACGGCCAGTACCAGGTGATGGTGGCCGCGCGCGGTGAGGGCACCGAGCCCGTTCCGTTGGCGGATGTCGCGGGGAAAGTGAAACTCGTCCCGCCCGACCACGCGTGGGTCCAGACCGCGAGGCAGTTGGGCACGGGACTGGGGGACTGAGGCGGCGCGCTGCTTGCGCCCGATCCTCTTCCGTCGCATGGGTACGTGGGAAATCTGCCGGTTTCTGGCTGCGGATTTCCGGCTACACGCCCCTCGTGTTTCCGTTTAGAACTGCCTCGTTTTTCCGTTTATGCCGTATAGTGGCCGCATGGATATGACTGGCTCTCTTGTCAGCCGCAGGATGTTGGACGTGGCGTCGGAACGTATGCACGAGGAGCCTGTCATCCTTCTTGAGGGGCCCAGGGCCGTGGGGAAGTCGACGGTTCTTCGCCAGATCGCGCAGCGCACGGGCGGGACTATTGTCGACTTGGACGATCTGCCCACACGCGCCGTTGCCTTGCAGGATCCGACGTTGTGCATCGACGTTCCCGGCCCCGTGCTGGTTGACGAATACAAGCACGCGCCCGACGTGCTGTCGGCGATCAAAGCCAGGCTCAACGAAGTCGGCTCCAAACCCGGCCAGTTCGTCCTGGCCGGCTCGTCGCGTCACGACAGCCTCCCACGCACCGCCGAAGCCCTCACCGGAAGGCTTCACCGCATGCAGGTCCTGCCCCTGGCACAATCCGAACTCAACCGCAGCCCCTCCTTGCTCGAACAACTTTTCCGAGACGGCCCAGAAGTCGTCACCCCGATCCTTTCAACGACCACTCGGCCCGAATATGTGCGCCGGATCGTCACCGGCGGTTTCCCCGACGCATTGGCCCGCCCGAGCACCGTCAGCCGACACCGCTGGTTTGACGACTATGTGCAGGCGACCCTGGCCAAAGACGTTGCCGACCTGAAGAAACTACGCCAAGCCCAAGCGCTCCCAGGCGTGCTGAGGGCGCTCGCGGGCCAAACAGGACAAGTGCTCAACATGAGCCACGTCGCCCAATCACTGCAACTGAGCACCGATCTGGTAGCCGAGTACACCCGCCTGCTGGAAGCGGTTTTCCTCATCCGCCTCTTGCCCGCGTGGAGCAAAACCCTGACCCCGCGCAGCGCCGCCAACCCCAAAATCCATGTCCTCGACTCCGGGGTGGCCGCCCGGCTTCAACGCTTGTCGGAAGAAAAGTTACAGATGGCCGACCCTACCGCCCTGACTGAATTTGGCCACCTGGCGGAAACTTTCGTCGTGGGCGAAATCCTCACACAAGCCTCGTGGATGGACGGGATTTCCTACGTCGGGCATTGGCGAACCTACGACGGCGACGAAGTGGACCTCATTGTCGAACGCGACGACGGAGCCGTCATCGGCATCGAAATCAAAGCCGGGACACACGCCGATAAAACCGCCTTTCGGTCTCTGGCGAAACTCCGCGACAAAATCGGCCCCGCATTCCACCTGGGCGTCGCCTTCCACATGGGCCAACGGGCCCACCATTACGACGACCGACTCATCGCCCTACCCATCGACCGGCTCTGGGCCAGCCCTGACTCAGTGACGACATGACCGACGGTAAGTGTGGGGGAAGGGTTCTTCGAAACATTTTCGTCTTGGCAGTGATCCATCTGGCATCGGCACTTCTGAATGTCTCGGTCATGTCGTACGAGGGGAGGACGGGACTAGCTGGGGAGATTGCATGCGCCGCTCTGGTTTTGTGCTGGATCGTGTTCGCTGTCAAATCTGGACGCCGGAGGAAGTCACACGTCATATGGGGATGTGTGACTTTCTGGATTGTGCAGGGCGCAGCCATTCTCGGCACCTCGGTCGCAACCGGCTATGGGCTGCTGGATTATCTACCTAGCACAGTGAATGATGCACTTTTGATCTTGGTGATAGTAATCGCAGGCCCGGTTTACCCGCTTGCCACGCCACTTTCGGAGAGCCTTGGCTTTGGCCCTGCGACGGCCGTCATCCATGCCGGAATGGCAATCGTGGTCACGGTGGCCTATCTGTTCGGTGTCTCAAGAACAGGAATCCACAGGACTGTAGAGTGAATCTTGCCCCGGGGGCTGACTTGGCCCGGTCGTGGCAGGTCGCCTTGGCTGACGCGAAGATGCGGTGGCGAGCGCAGTCGCCATCCACCCATCACGGCGGGCAACGCAGCGCCTGCTCTCGCTGCCAGATCCCATGGCGACGCGGCCGTGCGCTGCCTGGGGTTGGGCGCGTGGGGTGGGTGGTGCCGGAGTGGGTGAGGCGGAAGGCGGCCAGGGCGGCGATGAGGATGGCGGAGGGGAGGATCGTGCCGGTGGCGGGGGTAACCCAGGCGTCGGGGGCTGTGCGGTCGAACATGCGCGGGAGCAGGGCGGGGGCCAGGCGGTATCCCTGGATGAACAGGATGCCGATGTAGCCTGCCAGGCCGGCGATGGGGCCGAACGTGCGGCCCAGGATGCTGGTCAACAGGATGGCCAGGCCCAAGACGCCGGCGATGTGGGGGACGAGTTGCCAGACAACGGCGGTGGGCAGGGCATCGGCGAGTTGGGCGGGGTCGGCGATGGTGTAGTCGGGTGGGATGAAGGCGGTGTAGGCCGCGTTGAGGGTGAACAGCCAGCGTGTCAGGGGTGGGATGAGCGCGAAGGCGGCGGCCAGGATGGTGGCGGCGATCGTGTCGCGGCGCTGCGGGTGGGTGGTGGCTTGGGCGTCGACCCAGTCCATGCGGGGCAGGATGCCCCAGATGCCGATGAGCCCGGCGAGGACGGGCGCGATTTCCATGACGGTGACGAAGTAGCTGTCGTCGTGGGGCGCCCAGGAGCCGTCGAGCCCTTGCCACCATTGGGTGTAGACGACGCCCAACGCCGCCAGCCAGCCTGCGGCGGGCAGCCACAGGATGCGGCCCTTGGCCCAGCCGGCCCATGCGGCGGTCATGGGAGATCGCTTTCGGCCAGGTGGCAGGCGGCGGCTTTGGCCAGGATGTGGGCGTACCAGGCGGTGAATTGCGCGTCGGTCAGGGTGTCCAGGCGTTGGTCGGCTTCCGGCGATGTGGGGCCGTAGCCGTCGGCGAGGGTGGCGTAGGCGTGGGACAAGACGGGGTCGTGGGTGGTCGCGGCGGCGGCGCGGGTGCCGACCTGGGCCAGGATGCTCATCTGGAGGGCGTCTTGGGTTTGATCGACGGTGTTGGCGTTGCCGTCGGTGCAGGAATCCGTGAACGGGATGAACAAGTTGATCGCCAACGAGCCGAGCATGTTGGTCAGCCAAGCGGTGCGGGTCCCCGTCTCAGGCGAGATCCCGATGCCGTCGGGGTTCCACTGGTCCTCGGAAATTCGGATCGTGCCGGCCATCCCGGATGGCATCAACGCGACCAGTGGGTCGATGGCCTGCGTGAACTGGTCGCGTTGGGGTTCGTCGATTTGGTACAGGCACAACGTGACGCCCAGCGCGTCGGCCTGGCATCGGGGCTGGTCGGCGGGGTCGTCCGCCCATAGCACGGGCCTGATGAGGGCCACGACGACGGCCACTGCCAGCGGGAACGCGAGCCAGCCCGCAGCCCGCAACGCCCGTGTGCGCCGGGTGGAGCGGAATTCGGCCAGGCCGCTGGCGGCCATCGTCGCCGCCACACCGACCAGCAGGAAGAACACCAGCCTGACGAGTTCAGGGCCGACCAGCAACTGGGTGCCATTGCCGGGCATTTCCGCTGGCCACACGTAGGACAAGGCGACGGTGGAGGCGTGGCCGTCGAGCCAATCGTTGACCGTGAATCCTGGCAGGACCATGACCGCCAATACCGCCAACGGCGCCGCGAACGCGCCCGCCCGCACCCCAAACAGCGCGGCCACCACGAACCCCAACGCCACCACGGACGCGACGCCCACGGCCAGCGTCACCATCGCCACCAGGTCCACCGGCACCCAATACTGGCCCGCCAACGCCACCACGCACGCGGGCGCCCAGCCCAGCAGCCAGCCCAGCCCGGCGGCACCCGCCAACGGGACGACTTGGCCTGCCACGATCCGCCGACGCGCACGGCCCGGCGCGGGCCCCACGATCACCGAGTTCTTGGCGTGGACGCGGGCTGCCCACACGCCCAGCCAACCGGCTGGCAGGAACAAGACGATTTGCGCGTGGTTGCGGGCCTGGACGATCACGTCGCGCATATCGAACGCGGCCCAGCTCGTGAACAAGCTCCACGAAAGCCCCGCAGCGATCACGGCGAACCCGGCAGCGACCACCAGCAGCGTCGGCCACGAATGCGGGGTGAACCGGTACCTCATGCCGCAAGCCCCAGCGCCGCCGCATACCCGGCCTCCAACGGCGACGACACCGACCCGGCCAGGCCCGATTCCACCACACCGTCGGGTCTCTGTTCCGCGCCGCCCTGTCCCAGGTCGCGTAACTCCTCCACCGACCCGCTGAATCGCAGCCGTCCTTGGTGGATCACCAACACCCGCTCGGCCACCCCGGCCAAATCCTCCACCAGGTGCGTCGACACCAACACCGCCGAATGCTGCCCCAGATCCACGATCGAGCGGCGCAACTCAGCCCGCTGCACCGGATCGAGCCCCACCGTCGGCTCGTCCAAGATCACCACCGGCGGACGGTGCACCAGCGCGCACGCCAGCCCCAGCCGTTGCCGCATCCCGCCCGACAACGACCGCGCCCGCGATTTCACCCGGTCGGCCAGGTCGAACAACGCCAGCGCGTCGTCCACAGCCTGCTCCAGCCCGTCGCCGCCCAGGCCGTGCGCCCAGGCCGCGTAGGCGACGTTGCGGCGCACCGACGCCAACTCCATGACCTCGAAACGCTGCGGCAGGTACCCGATCAGCCCCCGGACGCGCTCGACCGCCCCGGCGCCCACCTCGATATCCCCGAACCGGATCGACCCGTTGCGCAACGGCACCGCCGTCGCCAACAGTGTCATCAACGTCGACTTGCCCGCCCCGTTCGGCCCCAGCAACCCCGTCACCCCGACCGGAAGCTCGCAACTGACGTCCACCAGCGCCATCCGCCCCCCATACGAATGGGAGACGCCCGACACCGACACCCCGCCGACCACCGATTCCGGCCGACGGCCCACGTCGGCCACGGCACGTTTCTTCATGAGCTTTCCCCCTCCTGGCAAGCCCAAGGCTGTCCGATACGCCAGCCGTTCCGACATCCTAACACCACGCCCCAAGACGAACGGCTGGCCAAAGTCAACTTGTCCGACGCCTTTCGCTGGCCGATAGGCCGCAATGTCAATCACACCAACCGCGACGTAGGCCTCCGGTGCCGGTATCCCAGTTGTGTGGCTACAATATAGGCATGTTGTTCGAGTACGTGCCTGACGCCTTCGATCATGGCTATACCGAGGACGACGCGGTGTGGATCATGACGCACGCGCGCGGTGGCGCCGAGGTCCGGGGCCACCCAGACAGCGGACATTCCTCCTGGTCGGCTGGCGAAACGAGTGGGCCGACGAACAAGGCGAAGTCGGTTTCGCGGTCAGCCAACGCGGGATCCGCGTGTTTCACGCGATGAGAATGTCCGACGCGAACAGCGACCTGTGGGATCAGCCGATGGCCAGCGAAGCGGGCCGCTCGGCGGGAACCCTCAAGAACGCCTCGCCGACCAGAGACGAGCTGGACCACAGGGCAAGGCAACGACACAACCGCCCACGTCGACGCAAGGAGTCATGATGAGTGAATACAGTGATTTGGCAGCTTTGGCTGCACAGGGAACACTCGAACGGGTTCCCGGAACCCAACGGCACGGACAGGCCGCGCAGGCGATGGTCGATGACATCCTTATGTCGGCCACCGGAACCGCCACGCCCGCCGAGGCGTACGCTCTGACCGTTGGCCGTCCGTCGCTTAACCGACAGACCACCGGTCCGTCGCGCATGTGGCGTCTGAGGGTGCCCGACACTCTGGACCAGCAAGTCCGCGCCTACGCGACAGCCCACGGTCGCACCATTTCTGACATCACCCGCGCAGCGGTCGCGGCCTACATCGCCTGAATGACAGGTTCCTATTCATCGGCGTAAGCCCAACGTCCACCGGGCCGTAGGCCGCGTGACGGTGAGCAGCCCTGGTCTACGCTGGAAGGTGCGGCGTTGTGTCGCGTTGTCTTGCTGGAGAGGTGCCCTATGCCCGCATTACGATCACGGACCACTACCCACGGCCGGAACATGGCCGGCGCGCGCTCGCTGTGGCGGGCCACCGGCGTTGCCGAATCCGATTTCGGGAAGCCGATCATCGCCGTCGCCAATTCGTACACGCAATTTGTGCCCGGCCATGTCCACCTCGACCAGGTGGGCAGGCTGGTCGCCGACGCGGTGAGGGCGGCTGGCGGCATCGCCCGCGAGTTCAACACCATCGCCATCGACGACGGCATCGCGATGGGCCACGCGGGCATGTTGTATTCGCTGCCCAGCCGGGAATTGATCGCCGATTCGGTCGAATATGTGGTCAACGCGCATTGCGCGGACGCGTTGGTGTGCATTTCCAATTGCGACAAAATCACGCCCGGCATGTTGCTGGCCGCCTTGCGGCTGAATATCCCCACCGTGTTCGTCTCCGGCGGGCCGATGGAGGCCGGGCGCACGCCGCCCGCCGCGCACCTGGCCCAGCGCCGCCTGGACTTGATCGACACGATGACCAAATCCGTCGACCCGACCGTCTCCGACGAGGCCATCGGCCTGATCGAGGACGCGGCCTGCCCCACCTGCGGCTCGTGTTCGGGCATGTTCACCGCGAACTCGATGAACTGCCTGGTGGAGGTGATCGGGCTGGCGCTTCCCGGCAACGGCTCGACGCTGGCCACCGCCGTCGCCCGCAACGACCTGTTCGCCAACGCCGGGACGCTGGTCGTCGACTTGGCCAAGCGCTGGTACGACCACGACGACGCCTCGGTGCTGCCGCGCTCGATCGCCACCAAGGAAGCCTTCGCCAACGCCATGCGCGTCGACATCGCGATGGGCGGCTCCACGAACACCGTCTTGCACCTGTTGGCCGCAGCCCAGGAAGCCCGCGTCGACTTCGACTCCGACGACATCGACGCCATGTCGCGCGTCACCCCCTGCCTGTGCAAGGTGGCGCCGAACACCACCGACTATTACATGGAGGACGTGCACCGCGCGGGCGGCATCCCCGCGATCATGGGCGAACTCGACCGTGGCGGCCTGCTGAGCCGCGACGTTCACGCCGTCCACGCGCCCGACCTCGACTCCTGGCTGGACGAATGGGACATCCGGGGCGGCAAGGCCAGCGAGGCCGCGTTGAAGCTGTACCACGCGGCTCCCGGCGGTGTGCGCACCATCGTCCCGTTCAGTTCGTCCAACCAGTGGGAAACGCTCGACACCGACGCCGAACACGGCTGTGTGCGCGATGTCGCCCACCCGTACACCGCCGAGGGCGGCCTGGCGATCCTCAAGGGGAACCTGGCGCTGGACGGCGCCATCGTCAAAACCGCCGGCGTGCCCTCCGACCAGTGGGTGTTCACCGGGCGCGCGAAGGTTACCGAATCGCAGGAGGAGGCCGTCGAGGCCATCTTGGGCGGGCGGATCGAGGCCGGGGATGTCGTCGTCGTGCGGTACGAAGGCCCCAAGGGCGGGCCGGGGATGCAGGAAATGCTGTACCCGACCAGCTATCTGAAGGGGACGGGGCTGGGCCCGAAGTGTGCGCTGATCACCGACGGACGGTTCTCCGGCGGGTCGAGCGGGCTGTGCATCGGGCATATCTCGCCGGAGGCAGCCTCGGGCGGCGCCATCGGCCTGATCGAGGACGGCGACGAGATCGCCATCTCCATCCCCGACCGAACGATCAACCTGCTGGTCGACGACGAGACCCTGGCCTCTCGGCGGGCGCGCCAAGACGCCGCCGGCTGGAAGCCGAAGCACCGCGTCCGCGAGGTCTCGACGGCGCTGAAGGTGTACGCGTCGCTGGCGCAGTCGGCGGACAAGGGCGCCGCGCGGGCGTTGGACTGAAGGCGGATTGGGATCGTTCCCGACGCTCACAGGTCGTCGTCGGCTGCGGCCATGGTTTCGGCTTGCTGGATGACCAGCGCGGTGGCGGCTGGCTCCTGGTCTGGCGGATAGCCGTGCTGGAGCAGGAGGCGTTTGATGCGGGTGCGGAGTTTTGCCCGGACTTGTTCTTTGACCTGCCAGTCGGTTTTGGCATCGGCGCGGACGATGTCGGTCAACTCGTGGGCGATGGCGCGCAGAGTGTCGTCTTGCATCGCCAGCTTGGCTGATTCGTTGCTGGCTAGTGCGTCGTAGAAGGCCAACTCGTTGTCACTGAGCCCGGTTTCCTCACCGCGTCGGCGCTGTTCCTGGATGGCTTTGGCGATCTCAACGATCTCGGCGATGACTTGGGCGGCGTCGATGGTGCGGTTCTGGTACCGGTTGAGGGCTTCGGCCAGCATCTGGGAAAACTTTCGTCCGGCGACAACGTTGCGTTGGCCGATCATCCGGACCTCTTGGGCGATCAAACGACGCACCGCCTCCAACTGGAGATTCTTGTGCTCGGAGGTCTCGAACGTGGCCCGGAACTCATCGTTGATAACGGAAATATCCGGTTTGGCCAGACCAGCCTCGGCGAAGATATCGATGACGCCCGATCCGGCCATATGTTCGGAGATGATCTGACGTATCGCCGTGTCGAGCACTGCTTCCCCGCTGTCCGGGTCGCGGTCGACGGCCTCGATTTTGGCGATGGCTTGGCGCACGGCGTCGAAGAAAGCCACATCGTCGCGGATCGCCAAGGCTTCGCCAGCCGTGGGCACCAGCGCGTACAGGCGTTTCATCCTGGTTGTGTGGGCCATGAAACGCTTTTTCGGCGATGGGGCTGCGACCGGAGAACCCGTCGGGTCACCGGCGCCAATAGATTGGTCCCACAGCGGGTCGAACTCGTCCGGCGCGACATCTGAGCCGACCTCGGCATCATCGCTGTCGGATTCCAGCAAGAACTCGACCGCCGCGACAACAGCGTACGTGAACGCCTTTGCCTCACCGGAGCCAAGAACCGTCACCCAGTCCACCGGGCGCAATAGATCGGAAACGATGGCGTGTTCGGTCAGCAGTTCGGGGATGGCTGCCTGGCGCACATCCTCCCCGATGGCACGGTCCTGCTTATCGCGGTCAGTGTAGGTGGCCAGGGCCTCCTGGAGGTTCTCGGCGATGCCGATGTAGTCGACGACCAGGCCAGACGGCTTGCCCTTGAACGTCCGGTTCACGCGCGTGATCGCCTGCATCAAGCCCGCCGAGCGCATCGGCTTGTCGACATACATGGTGTGCATCGACGGCGAATCGAACCCCGTCAACCACATGTCCCGCACGATCACCAACTCCAGCGGGTCAGCCGGGTCACACGCCCGCAGCTTCATCGCCCGACGCTCCTGCCGGTTGCGGATATGCGGCTGGAACGACGCCGGGTCGGTCGCATCCCCGGTGATGACCACCTTCACCACGCCGGCGGAATCATCGTCGGACGCCCAGTCAGGGCGAAGTTTGACGATCGCCTCATACAAATCGACGGCGATCCGGCGCGACATCGTCACAATCATCGCCTTACCCGACAGCACCGCCCGGCGCGCCTCCCAATGAGTGACGATGTCCTGCGCCAACTGGTTGATGCGCTTGCTCGACCCGACAACGGCCTCGACGCGCGACCACTTGGATTTCAGACGCTCGGCTATCTCGTCCTCCGAGCCGGTGGTGGCGTCGTCGAATTCGTCATCGATGGCAGCCCTCGCATCGTCGGGCAACTCAACCCTGGCCAGGCGTGGCTCGTAGAAGACTTTGACGGTGACGCCATCCTCGATGGCCTGCGTCATGTCGTACACGTCGATGTAGTCGCCGAACACCGCTGGCGTCGAACGGTCCTTCTCGTCGATCGGCGTGCCCGTGAACCCGATGAATGACGCGTTCGGCAGCGCGTCGCGCACGTTGCGGGCGAAGCCGTCGATCAAGTCGTAATTCGAGCGGTGCGCCTCGTCGACCATCACCACGATGTTCAGCCGATCCGACAGCAGCGGGAAACTGCGGCCCGCCTCGCGGTCGTCCTTCGTCAGGCCGAATTTCTGCAGCGTCGTGAAAATGATGCCACCTGACTCGCGGCCCGCCAGCAGCTCCTTCAGATGCGCCCGCGACTCGGCCTTGACCGCCACTTCGGGCAGCGGCGAGCCGGGTTTCGACGCGGCGAAGGTCTCCTCGAACAACTGGTCGTCCAAATCGTTGCGGTCGGTCAGCACGACGACGGTCGGGTTGTCCATGCGCGGGTGCGCCATCACCTTGCCCGCATAGTAGGCCATCTCCAGCGACTTGCCCGAACCCTGCGTGTTCCACACGACGCCGATGCGGCCGTCGGTCTCCACCGACTCCAACGTCTGGTCGACAGCCTTATTGACCGCCCAATACTGGTGATACTTCGCCACCGCCTTCCGCGTGGACGCGCCATCGCCGAAGGTCGCCACAAAATGACGGACGAGGTCGAAAAACACGTCCGGGGAAAACATGCCCAGCGTCAACACCTCAAGCGGCGGCATTCGAAGCCCATCGGCGTTGCGAGGGTCGCGGCGCATTCCGTCGATGGTCTTCCACGCCGCCCAGTGCTCCCACGGCGCGGTGAACGAACCCGCCAACGCCTCCACGCCGTCGGAGACGACGCACACCTGGTTCCACTTGAACACCTCGGGAATCTGGCTGCGATACGTCCGAAGCTGCCGGAACGCCCCCTGGATCTTCGCGTACTGCTTGCCCGGACGCTTCAACTCAAAAATAGCCAGCGGCAGGCCGTTGACGAACAACAACACGTCGGGCCGGCGGGTCTTCTTCGGCCCCTCGATGCTGAACTGGTTGACCGCCGCCAGATCATTGTTCGCCGGGTGCTCCCAGTCCACCAGCCACGCTCGATCCGTCCGCGTTTGACCCGACTCGTCCCGATACTCCACCGGCACGCCCTGGGTCAGGTAGCGATAGGCGTTCCAGTTTTCCGATTCGATCACCGGCGACTCAGTACGGCGGACGGTCGCCACCACATCGGCCACCGCCGCGTCGGGCAACTGCGGATTCAACCGGTGCACCGCCGCCGACAACCGGTCCGCCAGCACAACATCGCGGTAATCGTCGCGCTGCGCGTCCGGCATCCCCGGCGCGATATCCGGGCCATACGCATGCGACCACCCCAAGGTGCCCAGCATCTCCAGCACCCAGCGCTCCAGCGCGTCCTCCGATGGTGTGGCCATCAGGCTGCTCCTTTCACCGCGTACGAACCGCGCCAGTCATGATCATGTCCTCAGATCAGCGATATCCATGGCGACCTGGCAGCGTCGAACCCCTGTCCGAGGCCATCGTGTTCGATGAACTGTGCAGTAGGCGCCCAGCGGGCGGGGTTCAGCAGCCGGCCGAGCATCATGCCATCGACCCGTTTTGCACCTGCTCGTTTGAGCGCCGCGCCAGCGCTCAAGGCATTGACTCCCGTGGTCCACGAATCGTCGATCAATACGACATTGGCACCAGCGAGCGACTGATCGCATATAAACCGCTCTGGGTCGAATTCACGTGCGTCGGACGACCTGGACACGCGAAGGTCGGCCTCGGGAAACTGAGCCAACACAACCTTGACGATTGCGTGCAACGGATGCTCGCCGACACGATGTGAACGCACGGATGGTACCTGCGCCCAATGCCATCCAGCCCCGTTGCCTGGGAGCCAGGGCGCCCAGTTTTGGAGCATCCAGACTGTCCATGCGGCGGCCGACATCCACAGAACACGCGAAGTACGAGGGGCCTTGAAACCCTTGAGAATCTCGTATGCCTGGCGCCCTTGGCGTTCGTGGGTGTCGCCCGTCAGGCTAACCGGTACTGGCCGGGTCACGTCGAAGCCCTCGACCGCGTAGGTCAGGAAAGCGAGCCGGTCAAGCGGGAACGGGATGCCGGTACGAGTGGCAACGTCGCGCACCGCGTGACATGGATAGCATGTGGCATACCCCACGGTAACGGGTGTCCCGCACATCTCGCAGGTCCCCGGTCGCACACCGTCGGCGGGCAGTCCAGCTCGGACATTGCACAGAAACGAGCCGTATTCGCGCAAAAACAGCGAACTACCCAGGGGACTGGTCACGCCCGAACCAGTCCAAGGGACCGAAGCGCGTCGGCGCTGTCGTTCCGGGCCACGTCGTCGATCGCATCGGCGAGCTCCCTGTGGGAATGCACGACATAAACCCACGGGTTGTTTGCCATGACGGCGCCCCACGTCGTCGACGAGGCGACATCGCTTGACAGGATCACCGGGCGCCCATGATCGGCCGCATCTCTCGCTTGGATCCGGCTGCCGGAATGCTCTCCTGCCTCCACGACGATAGTCGCCAAGCCGTAGCCGGACATCGTGCCGTTCCGCATCGGGAATGTTGTCTTGGTCGGCGGTTGATCTGGATAGAACTGAGAGATGACCAGCCCTTTCGCTGCGATCTCGTCCTGCAGCGCGCGGTTTGACGCCGGGTAGTAGCGAGTAATCCCTGTGCCGATCACAGCCACCGTGCGCATCCCCGCTGCTAGCGCTTCCCGATGAGCAGCGGCGTCGATACCTTCCGCCAGACCCGCGATGACCGTCAGGCCGCGCTCGGCAAGCAGCTGAGCCGCGTCACGGGCCATGGCTGCGCCTTTGGGCGAACACTTTCGCGAACCGACGACGCTGAGCCCTCGATCCTCCGCGATCACTTGGCCGCGCGTGAACAGGAATGGTGGACAATCGAAGACGTCGGCCAGTTGCACGGGGTACTCAGCGGACAACACGGTAACGAGGTGAAGCCCGGCATCTTGCCACGCGGCCAGATCGACGCGCGCTTGCAGGATGGCCGCGTCTATCGCCGGGTCGGGGAAAAGCCCTCCCTTGGTCTCTTGGGCTTGCTCTAGGACGTTGACCGCTGATCCTTCGAACCGCACCTGGACAGCGATGTCGCTCCATTTCACACCGCGTGGTGCGGCCCGCAGCAACGCCAGCAGTGCCACAGTTTCGCAAGCCGGATCCAGAGGCTGAAGCACGAGTTCATCGCTCATTTTGATCCTTTCACTACGTCTATTGTCGCCCCGGACTCGACGGGTCCGCAGCACCGGCCACTGAAATCTGTTCATGGGAAATATCGTCGCAGCCGCTTCTGACAGTTTCTGGAACCCGGACGCGGCCCGACATCAGCAGGGGCAGGAGTTCGTCGCGGGTGCGGGTGAGGTCGGCGATCTCGGCCGTCAGCGCCAGAATCGCCGAGTCGAGTTGAGCAAGTGTCGACTCGACTTGGTCATCATCGACCCACGGCACTGAGAGTCCTTCCATGCCAGAGCGGTTGATCGATGCGAAGACGGTGCCCGTTCCCTGATGCATGTCCCATTGGTGCGGATCTGCCTTGAGTGCCTGCAGAAGAGTTGCCTGCCTTCCGGCCGCACGAACAGCGCCGACACCGCGACCGAGTGTGGTGGTCTCGGTCGCGACATTCAGTTCGCCTACGGGAGCACGAACCGCAACGAGAACATCGCCAGCCTCGGCGATTCTCGTAGGAGCCGTGGTCCAGACTCGTCGCGTTGGGTACCGCCATCCAAAGTCCCGCGTTCCCTGATAGAACGGCATTCCTTGCTCTGTCTCGTTGTACGTGTCACCTGTAGGAGATTGGCCCATGACGACAGAAGCGATCTCCCGTAGCCGACGGTGGGTCTTGCCGTCCCAGGCGGCCTTGAAGACTTGCTTCTGTATCTCGTCTATCTCGTAGGCAACCTTACGATCCGCCTCAATGAGGTCGTCGAGGGAGCCGAGGACGGCGGCGATGCGACGTTGCTCTACCACGGGCGGGAGTTCCGTTCTAAATGCCTCGATCCGGCTCGGGCTAGTGTGCTTTACTGTGGACCCACTCGCGCTTCCCACGACGAAGTCTCTGTACGGCCTGGTGCGTAGCAAATACGAGATAAAGAGCGGATCGACCCGCCTGTCGTCAGTTACCAGCACCTTGCCGATCCGCTGATTGTGCAAGTAGACCGTGCCGTCGTCTGGTACGACTGCGCCATAGCCCAGTGTGTCGGCGTTGCGGCTCAAGTCGGTCATCGTGACGATCACATCGCCGGGCGCCAACTTGAACTCTGCAGGGTATTCGCCGTTGAAAGTCTTAGGTTTTGCCTGTTGAAAACCACCACCGACGTGGAAATTTCCTGGCGTAACAAGAGTCGGCAAGCTTAGGTCGTCGCTGAAGTGGTCGCCTGGAAACGCGTATCCGTGTTTGACGGTCAGCACATCACCAAGCCTTACAGGGGCCCACTCATTCATCGCCAACCACCAGCGAATCCAGCGCCGCCAACACTTGCGCCTGCAACTCGGCACGCTTCGCGAACCCGTCGCGTATTTCCGTGTTCAACCGCGCGATCTTGGCGTCCAACGGTTCGCCGTCGTCCTCAACGTCTTCGCTACCGACGTAACGCCCCGGCGTCAGCACATAGCCGTTTGCGGCGATCTCCACCGACGATACCGAACGACAGAAGCCCGGCACGTCCTCATAGCTCGCCTCGGGCTGGTCGGAGGTGCCGCGCCACGCGTGGTACGTGCCCGCGATGGTGGCGATGTCGGCGTCGCCCAGCGCCCGAAGGGTCCGCTTTTCCATGAAACCCAACTGTCGGGCGTCGATGAACAGCGTCTCGTGCTGGCGCGGCCTGGTCGCCACCCGGTCGGGGACGCCGCGCTTATTCTTCGTCAAGAACCACAGGCACGCCGGAATCTGCGTCCCGTAGAACAACTGCGGCGGCAACGCGACGATGCACTCCACCACGTCCCGGTCGACCATCGCCGCCCGAATGTCACCCTCGCCGTTCTGCTGGCTCGACAGCGAGCCGTTCGCCAACACCGTCCCGACCGTGCCCGTGGGTTTGCAATGCCACAAGAAATGCTGCAACCAGGCGAAATTCGCGTTGCTCACCGGCGGGACGCCGAACGTCCAACGCGGATCGAGGCGCAGCCGCTCGCCGCCCCACTTGGAATCGTTGAACGGCGGATTCGTCAGCACGAAGTCGGCCTTCAAGTCGGGATGCGCGTCGGCGTGGAACGAGTCGCCCCATTGCGCGCCCAGGTTGCCCTCGATACCCCGCAGGGCCAGGTTCATCATCGCCAGCCGCCACGTCGTCGGGTTCGATTCTTGGCCGAACACCGAAATGTCGTTGCGCATCCCGCCGTGAGCGTGGACGAATTTGTCGGCCTGCACGAACATGCCGCCAGACCCGCAGGCCGGGTCGAACACCCGCCCATAGAACGGCTGCAACATCTCGACCAACAACTGCACCACCGATCGCGGCGTGAAGAATTCGCCCGCCTTCTTGCCCTCGCGGCCTGCGAACTGGCCCAGGAAGTACTCGTAGACCCGGCCCAACACGTCCAAATCCTTATATTCGGCGGACGCCAGGTCTTGTCGGGAAAACGTGTCGATCAGCCCGCCGATCGCCTCGGGAACCAGTTCCCGCTGGGTGTAATTCTTCGGCAGCACACCCTTCAACGCCGGATTCTCGCGCTCAATCGCCTCCATCGCTTCGTCGATCCGCCGGCCGATGTCGGACTGTTTCGCCGCGCGGCGCAAATCCTCCCAACGGTGGCCCTCGGGAATCCAGAACACGCCCTCGGCCCGGTACTCGTCACGATCCTCCAACACCGACCGCTTGGCGTCGTCGTTGGGCATGAAATACTCCGAGGCAGGGTCGTCTACCAACTGCGCCAACTCGTCGCGGCGCACGGTGAACGTGTCCGAAACGTATTTCAGGAAGATCAGGCCCAAGACGACGTGCTTGTAACTGGCCGAATCCATCTTTCCGCGCAACTCATCGGCCGCGTCCCACAAGGCGTCCTCCAACGACTTCGTTGGCTGCTGCGTCTTCTTCCTGCCCGGCACGTCACTCCTTCAATCGGCGTCTATCCGCGTCGATTCTCCCATTGCGGCGTTCGCGACGTCATCGTCGTCGTCCACATGCCAGGCAGAGGCGTGTTGAAATGTTAGGTAGAACGCCGTTGAGATGGTAGATAGAACGCCCGCGCGCCGCATCGCCGACGTGTGACAATGGAATCATCCACCCGGTGCTGGCGTTGACCACAGGCGGCAACGGTTGCCACACGGCGAAAGGGAGAATCATGTCTGACGTGCGCGACGTCATCATCATCGGCTCGGGACCCACGGGCCTCACGTCGGCCATCTACACGGCGCGGGCGGGGCTGAATCCGCTGGTCTTCGAGGGCGCGCTGGAGGCCGGCGGGGCACTCATGAACACCACCGAGGTGGAGAATTTCCCCGGATTCCCCGAGGGCGTCATGGGGCCGGACCTGATGGCGTCCATGCGCGCCCAGGCCGCCCGCTTCGGCGCGGAACTGGTGACCGACGACGTGATGTCCGTCGACCTTGCGGGCGACGTGAAGACGGTGACCGACGCGTCGGGCGCGTCCCACCAGGCGCGCACGGTGATCTTGGCGATGGGGTCGGGGTACCGCAAAATGGGCCTGGACGACGAGGCTCGCCTGGCCGGGCACGGCGTGTCCTGGTGCGCCACCTGCGACGGCTTCTTCTTCCGGGGCAAGGACATCGCGGTGGTCGGCGGCGGGGATTCCGCACTGGAGGAGGCCACCTTCCTGACGCGCTTCGCCAACTCGGTGACCATCATCCACCGGCGCGACGCCCTGCGCGGCTCCGCGATCATGGCCGCCCGCGCCGAAAACAACCCCAAGATTTCCTTCGCGTGGAACAGCGTCGTCAGCGGGCTGGTCGGCGACACGACGTTGGAGTCGGTGACGCTGACCGACACGGTGACCGGCGCGGTGCGCACCCTCGACGTGCAGGGCCTGTTCGTCGCCATCGGCCACGACCCGCGTTCGGATCTCGTCCGGGGCCAGGTGGACCTCGACGCCGCTGGCTACGTCGTCGTCGATTCGCCGTCGACGCGCACGAACCTGCCGGGCGTCTTCGCCGCCGGAGACCTCGTGGACCACACCTACCAGCAGGCAATCACCGCAGCCGGGACGGGCTGCGCTGCCGCGTTGGACGCCGAGAAATATCTGGCGAGCCTATCCGCTTAGCTCCTGGTTTGGCGGGGATGCACTTCGAGTGGTCTCTTGGCCCGTTGGGCTGTCAGGTCACCCGTTGGCCCATTCCCGCAGAAGGTCTGCCGGAGCGATGCGTGGCACCCACGACCCGGCGAAGGCGTGGTGGTCGCGGCTCACCAGGTAACGCACCTGGGCGATTTCGGCGGCAGCCCGAATGATCCCGTCCTCGAAGTCCGGCTCGGTGCTGGCCAGCGCCACGCGGCAGCAAGCGTCGTCAACCGGAAGAATGGTCGCAACCGCCATGATCGATTCGACGGCCTGACGGGCGACGGATTCGCCGTCTACGCGGCCGAGGATGTAGTAGACGTCTTTGAGCGACGTGGCCACCACGCAAAGGTCGAATCCGTCGTCCAGGACCCGTTGCATCAGGTCGACGGCGACGCCGTGGCCGGGACGGGCGGTCGCCAGAAAGTCGATCAGGACGTTGGTGTCGAGCAGCACCTTATCCATGTCGGCGCATCATCTCGTCGGCGAGTATCCGCTGGGCTTCTTCGTCCGTGGCCAACGCGGGCGCGTGGCTGATGCCGGCCACACTCATCAGTGTCTTGAGCCGGGCTTCTCGTTCAGCGAGATCGTCGGGGGCCGGCTGGCCGAGGTCGTCGGGGAGGCGGTTCGTGCGCGCGATGTACGACGCGAGCGACTGAATCGCCTCCGACCACGTGTGGCGGCCGGCTGCCAAAACCCGGTCAGCCCGGCGCTTGTCTTCGGCGTCCACCCGCGCGGTCACCATGACGGTCGACATGCGAACCTCCAATCGTCATACTGTCATACACAGCCTATGGCTGATCGACATCGCATTCAAGCCCTCAGATTCTCGGGCATCGGAAAGTCGCAGCCGCCACCTGCGAACAACGGCCCGTCGCTGCCGGTTTTTGTCAGAGGGGCCGCGTAGGGTCGTTGGCGTACTAATCGATCACGCATTCAGGAGTTCACTATGGCAGCACTTCAACCCGTGACGGACGCAAGCTTCGCCTCCGTCGTCCTCGCCTCGCCGACGCCGGTCCTCGTGGACTATTGGGCGGATTGGTGCGCCCCGTGCCGGCAGTTGACGCCGGTCTTGGAGGAGTTGGCCCACGAGTACGAGGGCAAAGTCACCTTCGTGTCGATGGACACCAACGAGAACACGGGCATCCCGACGCAGCAGGGCGTCCTGAGCCTGCCGACCGTCCAGATTTTCGTCAACGGCGAGGTGGCCACGTCATTCCAGGGTGGAAAGACGAAGATGGCGTTGAGGGCCGCCATCGACGACTGCTTGTAACCTCGGCGGCTGCGGGGCACAGCCGCAGGTCTGGCTGGAGTCCCAGGCCACCAAGGGCAGTTGCAGCGCGACGGCGATGAACGCCCAGACCGCCACCAAAGCCGGGAAGAAACTCCCCGAATTCGCCTACGGCACGTCGATGGCCCACGCGGACTGGGCCTGCCTGTCCGCCACGGACGGCCTGACCTGCTGGAACACCGTTACCCGCCACGGCTTCAAGCTCGCCCGGGCGGCCCAAACCGTCTGGTGAGGGCCGACGCGCCTCGTCGTATCTCCCATGTCTGGCCAGGCTATTTGCCCTGGTGATCGGCGACGAGTACTGTCAGCCGGTTATGGAATCTTCGATCACGGTGACTCCTGCCCAGTTACCCGACCTTTTGCTCCACGTGGCGACCGTCCGCCCCGTGTTCATCTGGGGTGCCCCCGGCATCGGGAAATCGGCGCTGGTCAGGCGTTTCGCGCAGTCGTTGGGGCTGGAATGCGAGACGTTGTTGGGCACGCAACTGGCCGCCGAAGACCTCATCGGCGTGCCCCAACTCGTCACCGGCGACGACGGCGTGACGAGGTCGCGTTTCGCACCCCCCGTCGCCATCGCCAAGGACGAGCCGTTCTGCCTGTTCCTGGACGAGCTCA
>Ga0123357_10000264_pt1 | contig 49951 bp, 42 predicted proteins | sample TergutEmb28metaG_FD_89873 | JGI IMG/M metagenome (GOLD analysis project Ga0123357, IMG submission 89873) | Embiratermes neotenicus P4 segment gut microbial communities from Petit-Saut dam, French Guiana - Emb289 P4 | ecosystem: Host-associated > Arthropoda: Insects > Digestive system > Gut ...
ACAGAATACGACGGCTGGTCGTCAAACGGGAATTATTTCTAAAATAAATAAGCTGGCGCACAAAGGATTCACTAGGTCCAATTCGCCAGCTCATTTTAACTTTTTTCGCATAGACTTAGACAAATTTTGAGCGTTATACTTATAACTTTGGTATAGAAGAAAACTTGAATATTCTTCAGTAAGTCGTAATTTTGATCTGGAAAGCGATTATACTTTCATCATGTTCCGGTCTGTATGGTTCTATTAAATTTATGTTATCTCTAATTATCCGAATATTATTTTTATTTCACTATATTCTTAAGCCGTCTGTTTCGAAGTTTGAGATACAGTTTAGGCGTTCTGTTGATTAACAGACTTTTCAGAGATCTATACATACCAGATTTCCTGTCTGCCCACCAGACTAAAAATCTTCTCGGCGTCAACGGTCCGATAAAAACAAAGTCATAATATTTTTCAAGCGGTTTGCCGATAAATTTCGGCAGTTTTTCGCATCTTTTGTAACGTTTTATATATTTCATGAAATAATTTGACGCGTATAAAACTTCGTGCTCCTTGAAATCGTTCTGTTTTAACGGCACGCGGCAGTCGGCGGGGATAACGTCCGGCACAAATCCTGCGTCTTTCGCTATATCATGCAGAACGGTCATCGGGTACGGATAAAATATATTCGGAATTATCTTATCGGGATTTAATTTCACATTTAGTTTTATGGTTTTGAGGGCTTTCGCAAGATTTTCATGCGGAAGTCCGACTATGTTGTAAGTCAGCGACGTTATGCCGTATTTGTGAAACCATGAGAAAGCATTTATCATCTGTTCGTCCGTCATCATGCGTTTAAGATATTTAGTGCGGATTTCATAGTCGCCGGATTCCACTCCGACGTCTATCAGATAACACCCGGCTTCTTTCATTTTTCTGACAGTATCTTCCGTCAATAAATCAAGGCGCAGATTGCATGTAAACGGTCTGTGGATTTTTGCTTTATACAAGTCCATAAATTTATTGAACCAGTCAGATTTCGGGAACATATTGAAAATAGCGTCCCTGAAATTTATATACTCGATTTCCGGGTGCAGTTCCAAGAGTTTTTCGAGATATGCTATGCCGTTTTCCGCGCTTCTGAAACGCGTGTATTTGTTCTTGTTGGGATAGACGTTGCGGAACTGCGAATTGCCGCAGTAAGTGCATGAGAAAACACAGCCGCGGCTCATCATTACGATAGCCGTTTTTATTTTTGTCGTTTCAAGATTCTTGAAGTCGAACAAATTAAAATCGGGAATCGGCAGTTGGTCTAAATCTTCAAGCAGGGGCATAACCGGATTTTTTTTGACAGACTCGTCCGGCATTTTGAAATACATGCTCTGCACGTTGGTGTAATCTTCCCCAGCTTTGATTTTGTTGCAAAAATCGAGCGTGGGATATTCCCCCTCGCCGATCATAACCGCGTCCACGCCCTCAGCCGCGATAACCTCGTCCGGGACGAGCGTTATATGATAACCTCCGCAATATATAAAACTGTCCGGCAGAACTTCTTTAGTCCATTTCACCAACTTTTGACATGAATCAAATATAGTGGTTCTGACCGAAAATCCTATAATATCGCAGCCGAACTCTTTTATTTTATTTTTAAACTCGTTTTCTTCATGGTCGTGGTGCATATGAAAAAGTTTGCAATCGTGACCTCCCGCTTTAACGACGGCTGAAATAGAGGCAAGTCCCTCGCTGTAATTCCCGCCGTTTGATTTGTTGTATGCGTCGCCCTCGTAATAGTCCGGGTAGACGAATAAAATTCTGACCTGCTCCTGATTTTTTGCGTAATCTTTCAAATTAATGCTCCTCTTGGCTTTATATTTTTAATTTATTCTCGCTGTTCAGTTTAACAATTTTTATCCAATCAATAGAACCGTCGTCTAAAAAATATGTATTTAAAAATTCGCGGCTGAACTTATTTATCACTTTTGCGTATTCTATATTAAAATCTTCATTTCTTTCCTTAGCTTTATATCCTAAAGGTTCAATTATTGACAAATAAAAATCTGAATCATCTGATATAAACTCCCAAAATGCCTGTCCGCATAATTTATAATAATCTCCTTTGTCTTTATACTGCTTATTATCTTTTCCGTAACAGCAACCATTTATCGCAATAATTTTTATATCCGTTTTGTAATTTTGAGTAATAAAACGCTTTTTCGCTAAATTAAAGTACTCAATCATTTGTTGTTTTTGACTTTTATTACTCCAATTAGGTCCCGATTTTATAGAAATAATATATCGAGTTTTATTTTTATCGTCTGTAATTTCTAAATCTATACCATCTGCCATTGATTTTTGTGCATTATTTTCCCAACATAGATAAGCAACACCTATTGCAATTTGTTCTAAAACGCCTCCGAACATAGTTTCTTCCTGAGATGATAAATAAGCATCTGTAATAGATTTTATCAATTCTTCACTCGTCTGTATATTTTTAGCTTTATACAAATATAAATTTTTTCTTTTCAAAACATCTGTCAATTTTAATTTATTCAAAGATTCCAATCTGCTTTTGTGAAAATCGTTAATACCAGACTCTATTAAATTATTTATTTTTTCTATGTCCATATTATTCTACCGCTTTTATTAAACTATATTGATACTGCTCTGTATTTTCCAAATTGCTTTCGCTTAAATCGCAGTATTCCCGCACTATATCAATGCCGATATAATTCCTGCCCAACTTTTTTGCCGCGACTGCAGTTGTCCCCGAACCTGAAAACGGGTCTAAAACTAAATCGTTTTCTTTTGTAAACAACTTTATAAACCAAGACGGCAATTCTTCGGGAAATGCCGCGCTGTGATTTTTATTGGAACATTCAGTCGCTAAATATAATACATTCGTAGGATAAACTGTGTCTTTATTCATCCAGTTTGCGATTTTTTTACCGAAACCGCTGTTATTTTTCGTTTCGTCGCGCACTAAATCAGTTTCGCTCAGATTTTTTAATCTTGACTGCGCCCATGAACCTATCGGCACTTTCACTGCGTCCTGATACATTGCGAAATTCTTGCTTTTATTAAACTGCAGACACCGTTCCCACGAATCTCTGAATCTGTTCGACCATTTACCCGGGAAACAATTTTTCTTGTGCCAGATAAATTCTTCCGTCCAAAACCAGCCCTGCTTACGCATTTCGAGTATCAACTCCAAAACATACGTGCTTCTCTCTCCATCCACAACTTTTTCTTTTATATTTAATATAAACGTCCCGGTATTTTTTAATATTCTCAATATTTCAGCCGATATTGGCAAAAACCATTCGACATATTTATCGGGCGGAATCCCGCCGTAAGTATTTTTGCGGTTATCGGCATACGGAGGCGATGTGACGATTAAATCAACGCAATTATCAGGCAGTTCTTTCATAATATCTAAGCAGTCGCCGCACATAATTTTATTCAAATCCAATGTTTTCATATCGCGCCCCTACATCAACAAAATAATCAATTCGCCCTTGTCGTCCGCGCCCAAAGAAAACATGATATTTTTCCTGTCCCTGCTTTCGATTATCAGATTAGCCATCTTGTCCTCGACGTCCGTCTGAATCAGTCTGCGCAGATTGCGCGCGCCGTACTTCTTGCTGTACGCTTTTTTCGCAAGTATTTTCGCCGCGTCTTCAGTAAAGATAAACTTTATATTCTTCTCATCTAACGCTTTCTTTAAGTCATTGAGCATAATCTTGGAAATTTCGGCAAAATTGTCCTCGCTTAATGAATTGAAAGTGACAATTTCGTCAACCCTATTCAGAAATTCAGGACGCAAAAAATCCGCCAATGCTTTCTGCGTTTTATTTTCCGTTGATTTTTTTTCGCTCTCGGCAAATCCGAGAGACCCTATATTTAAATTTGAACCCGCGTTTGTCGTCATAACTATTATAGTATTCTCAAAATTCACTTCGCGCCCGTGCGCGTCTGTGATTCTTCCGTCGTCAAGTATCTGCAATAATATATTCATTACGTCCGGGTGGGCTTTTTCTATTTCGTCAAACAATATAACAGAATATGGCTTGCGTCTGATTTTTTCCGTAAGCTGCCCCGCTTCGTCGTATCCCACGTATCCCGGAGGCGCGCCAATTATTCTCGACACGGCAAATTTTTCCATAAATTCGGACATATCGAGCCTTATCAAAGACTCGGGACTGTCAAATAAATCCATGGCGAGGGTTCTCACCAATTCGGTTTTCCCTACCCCCGTAGGACCCGCGAATATAAACGATACTGGTTTTCTTTTGTATGATATTCCCACGCGCGAACGTTTAACCGCTCTCACAACCGCGTCGATTGCCTCGTCCTGACCGACTAATCTTGCTTTCAGGCGGGTTTCTAAACCGTTGAGCCGCTCAAATTCGTTTTCGTTTATGCTGCTTGCGGGAATACCCGTCCATTTTTCTATTACATGGGCTAAATCTTCTGTTTTAAGTTCGATATTGTCTCTTGATTTTGAAAGCTCGTCAAATTCCTGCATCAAATTAAGTTTTTTCGCTTTCAAATCCGCCAATTTATGATATATTTCGGCTTTTCCGACATCGTCTTCAGGAATATTATTGCCGGATTCTATAGATTCTATCTCGCCGTTTATTTCCGCCAGCAAATCTGTAAGCCGTTCGAGCTTTTCTATTTCTTTTGAATGAACCACTACGTACGCCGATGCTTCGTCTATCAAATCTATTGCTTTATCCGGCAGAAATCTGTCGGTTATATACCGCTCCGATAAAATAACGGCTTTTTTTACAGTATTTTTAGAAATTTTTATCCCGTGAAAATTTTCGTAATATTCTTTTACGGCAGCCACCATTTCCACGCTTTCGTCTATAGACGGCTCTTTCACTATAATCGGCTGAAATCTTCTTTCGAGAGCCGAATCTTTTTCTATAAATCTTCTGTACTCTCCTAAAGTCGTCGCGCCGATAACCTGAATATCACCTCTTGAAAGCGCGGGTTTTAATATATTCGCCGCATTCATCGAACCTTCGGCGTCTCCCGCGCCGACGATTGTGTGAACCTCGTCGATTACCAGAATTATGTTGCCGAGTCTCTTTATTTCTTCTATAAGCCCTTTCATCCTGCTTTCAAATTGTCCCCTGAACTGGGTGCCGGCAACAAGACCCGTCAGGTCCAGCATATGAATCTCTTTCTTCTCAAGACGCGCGGGAGCTGTGCCGTTTGCGATCTTTACGGCTAATGCCTCGGCGATTGCAGTTTTGCCGACCCCGGGTTCTCCTATCAGACACGGATTGTTTTTCTGTCTTCTGCACAGAATTTGTATAATCCTTTCTATTTCCTTTTCTCTGCCGATTATTTTGTCGAGTTTTCCCTCTCTTGCCCTCTGAGTCAGGTCTATGCAGAAAGCCTCGAGATTTTTTCGTTTGGGGTTTGGCTTTTTATCTTTTTCCTGACGTTCTTTGTCTTTTTCCCGTTCTTTCTCCCTAGATGTATTGTCATTGCTTCTGTCCTGGGATTTTCCCGAAGAGAATAAAGACTGAGGCAGCAGCGTTGAAACATTTAATCCCGGGAAACTATCGTCGTCGCCGGCATCGTCATTGCCGTCAAGTTCGGGGTTCATACCGAACGGGAATAATCCCCCGCTTTTTGTTATATTATTCAGCTCGTCGCTCATAGAATCAATATCTTCGTCGCTTATCCCCAGTTTGTCAAGCATATCAATTACGTAGGGGATTTTAAGCTCTTTTGCGCAGACAAGACATATTCCCTCGGTTTTTGTGGTCGTCCCCGTTTGTTGGGCTACCATGAAAAAAGCCGGTCTTTTTTTGCATCTGTCGCATAGTCTGTCAAATAAATTCATATTCTACTCCTGTATATATTATATATTAATTATATTAACTCTCTTATTCTATATTCTTTATAGTTTCCCCGATTTCTTGAGTTCTGCATTTATATGCAGAGTGTCGATTATATACATTACCATCGAAAGCAACGCCAGCATTAAAGCCAAAGTAAATAATACGACATAAATTACAACGCTTACGTTTAAATTGAACAGTTTAAATATAAAAACCGCAAAAGCGATAGCATAAAAAACCGCCGTCGTACCTTTGCCGTACCAGTTTGACTTAACCGTCATTTTTATCTTCTTCAAAACAATAATTCCGCCGCATATCATAAACAGTTCCCTGAACACAAACAGAACCACAAGCCACCACGGAATAAAACCTTTTACAGTGAAACACACGAGCACTGAACATTGCATGAATTTGTCCGCAAGAGGATCAAGCAGTTTTCCCGTGTTTGTAATCCAGTTAAATCTTCGCGCCAAAAACCCGTCCACTATATCTGTAAGCCCCGCCAGAAGATATATGCAGAGCGACAAATATATTCTCTCATAATAACCGAAAAATAAATATATGAACAACGGAACCATCATAATTCTTATTACGGACAGTATGTTAGGGATATATTTTAATTTTATAAACTGCATAAAATATGTGTTCCTTAAAAAACTAATAAAATAAAAATTAACCAACGTTTTAGAATTATATTTAATAAATCATTATATCATAAAAATATTTATTTTTCACGACATAATTAAAAATTATTATTTATTTTACAAATAATACGCAACTTTTATCAACTTCGCGCAGTTCCCATAAATTCGCTGTCGACGAATTTGGCACGGAACAAGCAGAAGTTGATTATAGCAATATTTATTAAAACAAACTTAATATATAATCTAAGGGCGAATGTTCGTAAAACCATTTAAAGAAAATCGAGCTGTTTATTACATCCGCAGACGAGCTTATCGCGTTCTGCGCGACAAAATAGGGGAGAGCATAAGATGCGAGAAATACGAATATATAGCACAGCGCAATCCCATATAAGAACCCGAGTAAAATCCCCCCGGTTCTGTTGATTATATTAAGTCCGGGAAGTTTTGCAATTCTGTCTATCATCAGTACGACTATTTTCAGAACTATATATGCGGCAATCAATATCGCGGCAAACGCTATAAAATAGGATATGCTGCGGGCGAGCGGTTCGACTATATTATCAGCTACAAACTTATTCAGTTCGTCCCCGGTCTTTGACGCCGCGTCCGTTATCAGTTTTTGAATGTCGGGCAGATTAAAGCCGTATCCTTTCAGCATCGTCACAAAATTGTCCGGTGGATTGGGATTTGTCACAAGAGAGTGTAAATTTATATTCCGCGTCAGAAAACCTTCTATCTGGGTTACCGCTTTAGCCGCAAAATTCGGCTGTATAAAACGCGTATAGATATAATCCGAGAAAGGCGTACTTAGAGTTTTCGCCGCCCAAAAAGCGATGATAAACGAGAGAAAACTCATCACAGTTCTCACGAAGCCCCTGCTGTATCCTATATATACGCAGAAAATAATTATGCCTATTATTATAACATCCAATATAATGTTCATACTAATTACTTTACCCCTTTTATCCCACTTTAAATCAAATTAACAGTTCTTAAAACAAAATTTTATCCACCCGTATTCGCGTAAGGAACGGATTAATCCGTTCCGGACCGTATGAATGCGTTACCTATGAATCCGTGTTATCCGTGCTGTCCGTATTTTGTCTGACGTCTGCTTTTATTATATTTATTTTTACAAGCCCCGATAAAAATATATTTTTATCGTTTGCATAAACTATACAGTCCGTGGTGTCATCGTACTGATTTGTGACAAGTTCAAAAATCTTTTGCTTTATATCGACTTTATATAATCCCGTCCGTGCTAAAAAATATAGAAAATTATTGTCTTCGGAAAATTTTATATCCATGATTTCCGATGACACTACATTGTCGTACAAAACGTTTCCCGAGGCGTCGAAAATCAAAATCCTGCTGTCGCTTCCCAGTGTCTTTTCATTCAGCACGACAGCAGAATAGTTTGCCGTCAGCAGCATAGACTGTATTTTCCTGTACGCAAAATTATAACTTGACACCTCGTCGCCGTCCGTATTGTAAAATTTAATCTCGTTTTCCAATACCGCGCAGAATCCGTTTAAATTCAGTTTAACTCCGTAAGGCTGTTCTCCGACAACAGATATTGTTTTCTTTACCTCTTCGGAATTTGTCTGATACATCGTAATCGTACTGACATAATCGCCGTTTGCCGCAGAGAATCCCGCGGTGACAAGATTTTTCGCATTGTCGTCTATATCTGCGTCGACGATATAATCTTTGTAAAAAAAGCACCTGTATATTTCGTTAAAGCCGCTGTCCATGACTTTCACTGCAGACTTATAACCCGGTTCTGTAGTCACGTAAACGACGTTGCCTTTATCCGTTATTTTCGCATTATACACAGGCGTATCGCCTGTATACTGATATACCTGCGAAAAAGAATTGAATATGTCGAGTTTATTTGCGCCTAAGTCGTATGTAAGTATGTACTGGTTTGACGCGTCCAGAACGGGATTTGAATACGTAAGCGTTTGATTATAGTTCTTTCTGCCGTTTACGTCGTATATTCCAATTTTGGTTCTCTCAAGAACGACTATATTGTTTCTGTAATAGCATACGGATGAGGCGTCGTCAAATTCTGCCGGGAATTCGGATTTTGACGGATTTGTTGAATTTTGTATATCGATATATCTTAAAAGATAACTGATATTGTCGAGCGTAATCTGTTTTGAATTCAATATCAGTTCAATCAGGACAAACAAAATAAGCACGACAAGCAAAAGCCATTTCGCCCATTTGAATCCGTCTGCAAGACTAAGATAATGCTGGTTTATACCGTTTGGTTCAACGCGCGGCTTTTTGATTTGTCTGATTTTACCGGTTTTGTTATCTTTAATCATATTTTTCAGCCTTATTTGTATTTTTATTATAATTTTCTATTTTTTCCCAATAACCGGTTTTATCCATATATTCTATCTTGTTTAAATATAATCCACAGGGAGGCAGGGTTCTTCCGGCTCTGCTTCTGTCCCGTGAAGTTATTATATCCGGCAGGTCGCGCAAATCTATTTTGCCCTCGCTGACTTCGACAAGAGTGCCCGCGATTATTCGCGCCATTTTATATAAAAATCCGTTTGCCGACATATATATGTTTATTATATTATTACCACTGCCTGTGACTTCGGATTCTATACCGATTTTATATACGATTCTCACTGCCTCATCTGCGGGAATATCGGATTTATCTCCCATAAAACACGCAAAATTGTGTTCGCCCAAAATATATTTCGACGCTTCCCGCATTTTATTTACATCAAGCGGTTTATAATAATGCAACGCTTTCCCGAGATAAAACGGGTCTTTATATTTATCGTTCTGTATTTTGTAGATATATTCTTTTGTTTCAATATAATACCGCGAATGAAAGTCTTTGTCAACCTCTTTTGCGTCAGTCACGGCAATTTTTATTTCACGCGATATAAAATAACGGTTTATTGCGTTTGGCAGTCTGCCTGTATCAAAATCGCTCCGTATATCCAGATGACAGCAATATCCGTATGCGTGAACTCCCGCGTCTGTGCGTCCGCAGCCGGAAATCCCAAGCCGCTCGCCGAACACGGACTGTACTGCGTCCTGCAAAGTCTGCTGGACCGTATTTCCGCCGTTCTGCGCCTGCCAGCCGTAGAATTTTTCGCCGTCGAACCGGATTGTCAGAAGGATTCTTTTTGTTTTTGTATATTGCGGCGAACCAATTTCGCCTTCAGGCGAAATTATGTCGCCGCGCTCTACAGTTGGTGTTTCCATGTTTTTACACACTCATCTTTTAAAAAATTGTATAAATCGTCGATTATAAGTTCATCGTCGAAAATATTCAACGTGTCGTAATACTTCTTTTTGCCCTCATCATATATAATTATCGGCGGGTGATTATGAGTCATAAGAAAATAATTCATTAATGTTCTGCCGACTCTGCCGTTTCCGTCCGCAAACAGGATTTTGAAATTGTGCAGGTATTTATCTATGTCGGATTCTTTGGATATGTTGTAGGATTGCCATTTTTCGAGTATTTTTTCGTATTCTTGTAAAATTTAAATCATTCCTCCGCAAGAAATATCTGATTATCTTTTATATAACGCAGTTTATGGTCATATCTACCGACGAAAAATAAACAATCATCGCCATATGCCAATTCGATCTGGATTTTTCCGTCAAGCGATATTTTAATATTGGGAACATAAATCTCGTATGACGCATAATCGCCGAGAATAAATTTTTTAAAATATACTCCGTCTTCTGTGACAGCTATTAAATTAACTCTCTCGTCGTCCGGAATTTGATAAATTACTTCCCTTTCGGCGTTTACGCTTAATTTATTTCGTATTATTTCTTGATGTGCGTTGTCAATATCATCCCCGTATCCCATTTCATAATAAGCGTATCCGTTTGATATTACCATAAAAAAGTTATACCAACTCAAATCATCCCAGATATATGTGTATATTTTGAACAATTTTTCCCTTGTGCCCATGTTATTGTCCTTAAAGTCTTTGTAAGTCATTCGCGACACATAACATAAGTTTGCGGGAACGCCGTTAAACTCTGTTGATTCTTCTATGTCATTGCGGAATATTGCGTAAACATACTTATCGTCGTTTCCGACGACATAATAAAAATCGCTTATGTCGCCAGAACTTTCTTTATCAGAACCATCAAGGTTCATCTGGAATACTTGGCTGTAAAAAGCAAGCGGATATAATTTATCTTCAAAAATCCAATAAATATCCCTGCTATATGCTAATATCAGTTCCGGCTCGCTGTCAGGCTCGCCCAAATTAACCCTGTATAAACCGCCTTTTTCCGCCATAAAATATAGATAATTTCTATATACATTTAAATTATAACCGCTGTATTTTAGTTCAGTCACAGACATATCTTTTTTGTTCATTCGTGTAATATTTTTTGCTCCGTATTCGCCATAATAAATATAATTTTCATCTTCGCAGACCGTATTGTGCAAATATATACTGTTGTTCGGGTCGTTTCCAGTCATCAATAATTTATCGCCGCTTGAACCTGAACATGAAATTAACAGTAAAGAAAATATAAAAAATGCAAGAGTAAAAAAAGCTGATTTTTTAATCATAACAAAAACCTCTTTGATACAATCACACCCGCCAATAGCACGCCGGACAGAACAAACGCCGCCAAATCGTTGAAATTGTAATGTAACTGCTTCATCTTAGTGCGACCCTCGCCGCCTCTGTAACATCTGCATTCCATTGCCGTCGCAAGCTCGTCGGCGCGCCTGAACGCCGAGATTATCAATGGAATCAAAACAGGTACGAGAGCTTTCGCCCTCTTTAATATATTGCCGGAATAAAAGTCCGCGCCTCTGGCTTTCTGCGCGTTTATTATCTTCTCCGTCTCGTCAATAAGCGTGGGGATAAACCGTAAAGCAATCGTCATCATCATGGCAAATTCATGCACGGGAATTTTTATCTTCTTCAACGGCGATAACAGCCGTTCTATCGCGTCTGTCAACATTGTCGGCGACGTTGTGTATGTGATAAACACCGACGTCGCGGATACCAGACTAACTATGCGTATAACCATGAATACCGCGTATAAAATCCCGTCAGCATAAACTTTTATAAACCATAAAGAAAACAGCAAAGTCTCCCCGCCAGTCATAAAGATATTTATCACAACCGTAAATATTATGATAAAAAGCAGAGGTTTAAGAGCTTTTAATATTACTATAAACGGTATATCCGACAAAAATATTATAATTATGTTTATTATAAAAACTATTATCAAAGTATAGATATTTGAAGCTAAAAAAATCGTTGTGATATAGATTATAGTGATAATAATTTTCATACGGGGATCGAGTTTATGAATTATTGAATCTCCCGGGAAATACTGCCCGAGAGTTATATCTGATAGCATTTGTTAAATCTTATCCCCCTAAAAGTTTAATAATTTCGTCTTTTGCCCTGTCGAGATTATACACGCTTTTGTTCACGTCTAATCCCCGCCTGTCGAGTTCTAAAAACAAATTTGTAATCTGCGGGACAGCCAGTCCAGCCTGTGTTAAAACTTCGGCTTGGGAAAAAATTTCTTCGACCGACCCGTACATATATGATTTCGCGTCTTTTAAAACGTGCACTTTATCCGCGTATTTCGCCATATCTTCCATCGAGTGCGAAATCATAATCATAGTTTTTTTAGTTATCTTCTGGTATTCGCACAAGCCGCCGAGTATTTCCTCGCGTCCGCGCGGATCGAGACCCGCCGCAGGCTCGTCTAAAATCAATACGGGCGGATCCATTGCTATAACTCCGGCGATAGCGACCCTGCGTCTTTGACCGCCTGACAGCTCAAAAGGACTTGCTTCGAAAAGACTTTCGGGAATCCCCGCAAATTCCGACGCTTCCCTGACTTTGCCGTCAATTTCCTGTTTTGACAGTCCCATATTTGTCGGACCGTATGCTATATCTTTATAAACAGTTTCTTCAAAAAGCTGATATTCGGGATACTGAAATATAATTCCGGCTTTGAATTTCATCTTTTCGGAATTTTGCCGGTTTGATTTCTTTGCCCCGCGTATTTTGCGCTTTTTACCGGTTTCGTCTTCTTCTTCGGCGGCTTTGTACGTTTCTTCGCCGTCCATGAATATACTGCCGGAAGTCGGTCGCAACAGCCCGCATATCAGCAGCGCGAGCGTTGATTTGCCCGAACCTGTGTGCCCGATTAATCCGGTGATTAATTCTTTTTCTATCACTATGTTTATATTGTCGAGCGCGATTTTTTCAAACGGCGTGTTCCTGCCGTATATATACGATAAATTCTTACATTCTATACGCATTTACGATTTCTCTTTCTGCTTTTTGTCTTTTTTGCCGAAACTAATTTTCGACTCTGTGCCGTTTACAAGACGCACAATATTCTCCCTATGTAAGTATACAATAAAAAGCGTAATCAATATTGCAATCAAGTCGTGAAGTCCGAAGCCTGTCATTTGGTTTAAAGTAAACGGGTAGATTAAAACGCTCATAATTGAGCCTAAAGAAATAAATTTAGTAATAGCCACTATGCCAATAAATATAACTATCAGGATTGCGAAAACAAGCGGTTCCGTGCATAAGACCATAACGGCGGTCGCGACAACGCCTTTGCCGCCTTTAAATCTGTAATAAATCGGGAAAGCGTGTCCGATTATGCTTGCTAAACCGCCGAAATACATTCCGGCAAACCCCATATATGATACTAAACCCGGTATTTGATTTAAGTCGGGGATATTATTTCCGTAAACTTCCTGCAGGTGGATTGCAAGCCGCGCGGTATTCTGATAAATCACGCCGTCTTGGGTATAGAAAGCGGTATTGTGAGTCCCCAGAAACAGTGCGCCGATATATACGGCGACCACAGTTTTTAATCCGTCGCCGAGAAAAGTTGCGGCGGCTGGGATTTTTCCGTAAGTGCGCAGCATATTTGTCGCTCCCGCGTTTTTGCTTCCGTGTTTGCGTATGTCGTCATGATATACGACTTTTGATATAATCACGCCGAAATTCAGACTTCCCAGAAGATAGCCGATTATAATAACTACGAAATAACTGATTACTATATGAATATTGCTTCCGGGATAAAATTTATTGCACAAACCAAACTCGAACAATTCACCCATAATTATCACCTTATAAAAATATATAATATAACCAGTTTATATTATATACTATTTTTTTTGATATTACAAGCCGAAAATAAAACTGAAAAATAAAATAAATAAAAATTTTTATAAAAAACATCAAGCATTTTTATTCCGTATATATACTTTATAGTATGATTGCAATCGAAAATAAAAAACACACAGTGTATATTAAAACGCGGGAGTTGATAAAATTTGGATGCATATGTGAGTGAAAAAGATTTTGAGAATATCGTAAATCAAAATAAGCTGATAGTATACTCGACGGTTCTTGCGAATTTGTATTATGCCGCCGAAGTTGACGATATTGTGCAGGAAACTTTTATCTATGCTTATTATAATTTTCAAACGCTCCGGGACGTCTCAAAACTCACGGGCTGGCTTTGCGGCATTGCGAGAAACAAATCGCGCACTTTCAACAAAAAGCGCGGCAGAACAGTATATATAGATGATGTTCAGAGCGATGTTGAAACATCGTTGGTTGAATCGGTCGAGGAGATTGTCATAGAAAATTATAACCGTGCCGAAATTACGAGAGGTATTCTCACGCTGTCGGAAAAACTGCGCGAAACCGTGACGCTCTATTACATAGGCGAAAAGTCCACAAAAGAAATCGCGGAAATATTATCGATTCCCGAGGGCACCGTAAGATTCAGGCTCGCGGAAGCCCGTAAAAAATTAAAACAGGAATTAAAGGAGTTAGTGAATATTATGTCAACAGAGAAAAAAGAAATTGCGGATAACGAGTTATACGCAAAAGTTCAGGAAAATATTGATAAAGCGAGAGAATATCTTTATAAACAGCACTTGCCGCAAAAAGCGTCTGAATTGTGCGACGAAACAATAGAAATGATAAGCAATTTTAAGCCTTTGGAAAAAGGCGGAGAGATAGAGCCTTATCAACTTCTGTATAATTTGTACTATGCAAAAGCTGATTCATTGATTGGGGTTGGACGGATTCCAGCACTTGACTATTATAAAAAAGCATTGGAAGTAGTGGCGCAATCTGGTGATTTAAAATGGATGGCACGGGAATATCAAAATTATGCGACACATCTCAGTAATGCAAAAAGAGAAAAATCTCTTGTTTTGGAATATCATAAAAAAGCTATTGACTTCGCAAAACAAAGCGGTGATGAAATGATTTATGTAAATAATCTTGCATCATTTGCAAACGACATGAGCGAGGTAAGGGACAGCGACAGAGGTTTACCGCAATTAGAAGAAGTGTTGAAATATAAAGACAAATTATTACAAAATGAACAAACATATAATACATACTTTATATCACACGGATTAGATAATGCTTTATCAGCAGTAAAAGAAAAAGGTCATCTGCATGATGTGGATTATTTATTTTCTGCTTCGATAAAAGCACATAAAGACGGGAATATTTTTCAATCATATTCATTTTGCACAGATTATACGCCAGCTAAATTTTCACCTATCTTTAAAAATATACCCGACAACATTTGCGATGGATATAAAATTGAATGGGAAAGCAATTCATGGTTTACGTACAACACGATAAAAACAACGCAGGAAGTCGTAAGCATGAATGAAGAAATTACCGTTTCGGGTGAAAAATTTTATAACTGTATTCATATACGAGAAACTGCCGTATTAAATGACGACGAAAATGATACAAGCAGAGGCACTGAATTAAACAAACTTCTTAACGGGACAACAGATATATGGTATGCACCAAACGTAGGTATTGTAAAACATGATTTTGCTGCCATAAACGGTTCAAAATTTTCTATAGAGTTGAGCGAATATACTATCAATAATAAAAACGAAGATGAAACCGACTTGAAAAAGAAATATTTCCCTGTAGCATTAGGAAATAAATGGAGATATGTGTCGAATGGAGATACATGTCGCGGACTTCTCGGAGAACATACGCCCTCGCCGGATGAGTATGAATACGATAATTTATATGAAACATTGTTTGAGGAAAGCGGCAATTATTATATTTCTTATTGGTGTTATGCTTACAAAAAATAACCAACTGTTAATGCCAATACAAATTAAAATAACGCAAAGAATTTTCGCCAAAGCCCTCTTTAGTAAAGAGGGTGTCACGCGAGAAACCAGTAAAAACCTATAATATAACCTTAAACCGCGTGACGGGTGTTTTGTTAAAAGACAGGGAACAAAACACCCGTCGTCGTGTTCCTCGCTGCCGCTCGGCGACGCCACCCTCTTTACTAAAGAGGGCTTTGGCGAAACCGCCGTTTTTGGCTTCTTGACTTATATATCCTCATGGCTGCGGTTTTTGATTATAAATCTGATAGGCGTGCCGCCGAAACCGAATGTCTCGCGCAGTTGGTTTTCGATATAACGCTGATACGAAAAATGGAACAGCTCCGCGTCGTTGACAAACAACACAAATACCGGAGGTTTTGTCCCTGTCTGCGTCATGTAATAGATTTTCAGCCGCCTGCCTTTGTCGCTCGGAGGCTGCGTTTTCGCTATTGCGTCGCTCAGAACATCGTTTAACGCGCCTGTTGTTATTCGCTTTGACGATTCGGCGTAGACGGAATTTATAAGCTCAAAAATCTTCGTCACTCTCTGCCCCGTTTTTGCCGAGACAAATATTTCCGGGACATATTTCATATATGCAAACGCGGTTTTTATATCGTCCGTGAATTTTTTTGTCGTCGAGTTGTCTTTTTCTATCAAATCCCATTTGTTCACGACAATTATCGATGCTTTTCCGGCTTCGTGGGATAACCCCGCGATTCTCTCGTCGTGGAAAGTCACGCCTTCTTCCGCGTCTATCATAATTAAGCAAACGTCGGCTCGCTCAACCGCCGATTTTGAGCGCAGAACGCTGTATTTTTCGATATTGTCGCTGATTTTGTTCTGACGGCGTATCCCGGCTGTGTCGATAAAAATATATCTGCCGTGTTCGTTTTCAAAATACTGGTCGATAGAATCTCTTGTAGTTCCCGGAATATCCGTGACAATGACGCGCTCTTCTCCGAGAAATTTGTTTATAATAGAGCTTTTGCCGACATTCGGCTTGCCGATTACAGCGACTTTTATTATATCATTTTTATTTTCGTTTTCGTTTCCATTTGAGTGATTTTCAGAAGTGGCAGTAAATTTAAGCAATTCGACGACTTTATCGAGCAAATCGCCTGTGCCTGTGCCGTGAATTGACGAAACGGCATACGGCTCGCCGAGCCCAAGTTCGTAAAATTCGTAAAATTCCGGCGGGGTATCGCCGACGGAATCGACTTTATTCACGCACAAAACAATAGATTTGCCGCTTTTCAAGAGCATTTCTGCGACGTCCGAATCGTTCGCAGTCACGCCGCTGCGCAAATCCACGACGAATATGATAACATCGGCAATGTCAATCGCGGTTTTTGCCTGTTCGCGCATACTGCGTAAAATCAAATCGTCGGTGTTCGGCTCGATTCCGCCCGTGTCAATCAGCGTAAATTCAACGCCGTTCCAATCGGAATCCGCGTAAATTCTGTCCCTTGTAACTCCCGGGGTATCCTCCACTATAGCGATTCTTTTCCCCGCTATTTTATTAAACAGGGTGCTTTTGCCGACATTCGGTCGTCCTACGACCGCGACTGTCGGCTTTTTGTTGGTGTGGGTGTTCATATTTTGTACCTTTTATATATTTAATACGGCTTTTATAAAATCCTCCGCGTTGTTTTCGACTATGCGCGCCTTGATTTCAAGCGCGTTTTCTATATCTCTGACGCTTGTGTTATCCAAAAACAAATCGCGCTCATATCTTAACATCACGGCGGGGATTAGCAATTCTTCTCCGAGATTATTTTTGTGCGGAAGAAGCTGGTCGATAATATCCCGACCTGTGACAAGCCCCGCAACTGTGATTTCATCGCCGAAAAAATTATTTTTGATTGCATAAACTGTACAGGATAAACTCCCGCACCTTTTGACTATATCGTCCGCGAGGGTTTTGAGCGTCGGATACGCCGCCTCTCCGGTGACGAGGAAAATTTTGCGGGTTTGTTCCCTGCCCTCTTTAGTAAAGAGGGTGCCGTCCGCAGACGGCGGGTGTTTTGTATCATCAAAATCCCTGTAAAAATCGTCGCAGAAACTTCTGAGCATGCCGACGCCGTTTTCATACTGCGGATAATCTTCGTAATAATCGCTGTCGGGGATTTCCAGTTCGGCTTTCAGATAAAGTTCGTCGGCGCAATAGACTATTCTTGAGCCGACGTTTTTCAGATTTTCCTCGCCGAATTTATTGACTTGTTTTATAATATTTTCGCAGTCGGATTTGTCAAACGGCTCAAGTTTACACAAACCGTTTTCTTCTCGGTGTTTAGTCAAACCGCTTGGCACGACGGCTATGCTTTGAATCGAAGACATAGCGCATAAATCCGTGATTGTCCGCTCTAATTCTTTGCCGTCGTTTATATTTTTGCATAAAACAATCTGCGCGTTTATATTTACATTATTTTCGTCTAATTTTTTTATATATTTCAAAACTTCACCCGCGCGTTTATTGTTCATCATTTTCACGCGGAGTTCGGGATTTGTTGTATGAACCGATATATTTACTGGCGATATGCGCATTTTTATAATCCTGGCGATATGCCAATCTTCAAGATTTGTAAGAGTGATGTAATTTCCGTGAAGAAACGACAGTCTTTCGTCGTCGTCTTTGAAATACAGCGTTTCGCGTAAACAATTCTTTGGCAACTGGTCAATAAAACAGAAAATGCATTTGTTTTTACAGCTTTTTTTATTGTCCATTATGTAAGTCTCAAACTCTAAACCAATGTCGTCATACTGCGGTTTTTTTATATCAACAGAAAATACATCTACGTTACGCTTTATTTTTAAATTTATTTTATTTTCAAAAATGTAAAATTTGTAATCCAGAACGTCGTTAATTTCATTGCCGTTTATCGATATTAAAATATCGCCGTCTTGTATGCCGTTTTTCTGCGCGGTAGAATTTTCTGCGACTTGTGAAACTTTTACCATAATCTGACTTTTAGAATTGTGCACCTTTCCCGACCGTAGGGGCGACCCTCGCGGTCGCCCGCGCACCAATCGTAGGTTTTCAACGGGCAACCGCAAGGGTTGCCCCTACACAGCGCGTATTTATCTTAAAATAAATCTTAAGATTCTACTTTTATTATTTCTTTTCCGTTATATTTGCCGCAGGCTTTGCATACTCTATGGGATAATACAAATTCCCCGCATGAGCATTTTACTATACCCGGAGTGGAAAGTTTCCACACGTTGGAACGTCTTTTATCACGTCTTGCTTTTGACGTTTTCTTCTTTGGCACAGCCATTTTATATCACTCCTTTACAATTCACATTTTATATCACAGATTTTGTATTTTGCGTTATTTGAAAAAATCGTCCAATACGGCAAAAGCCGGATTCTTTTCTTTTTTTGGGCATGAACAGTCTCCGTCGTTTAAATCTTTGCCGCATTTCGGACATAACCCCTTGCATTCTTCAGAACAAAGATATCGGAGCGGAACTTCAAGACTTAAAAATTCTCTTATAAAATCAGATATATTTATAATCCCCTCTGTTTCGGTAACGTAATAATCATCGCTTTCTTCCTTATCTTCAGAAACCCCTGCGATATACTTTTCGCCGCGGACTGTAATTGTGTGCGGCGTTTCTTTATTGCACCGGGCACACTCAGCGATGAATTCCGCAGTTATTTCATATTCAACAAACGGCATTCCGTTTTTCTGATAAATACAACCATCGATATTTATAACGTTGATTTTTTCCGCCCTTAAAACAGCTCGATACTCGTTAAGTTCTTCTTCGCCGACTATTTCATAGTCAATATCTATAGTGGCGGACGCCTCTTTTTTTATGACTGATTCTATATTAATTGTGTAACTCAATTAAATTTATCCGCCGCCTTTCACGATAAAATAACACAAAATAACATGACATAATAGATATTATAGTTTAAATTTAAAAGTTTGTCAAGTATAAATCAATAAAATTTGCCTCAAACCGCAAAAATTTTTTGGTATATAAATTTATCGTAAAGGAAATAATATCAATAAAAGAGAAAATATAGCAAATATAAAAAATGATTTATATAAAAATAAAGGAGCGTGTATAAAAAAATGGATAGATATGATTATATCCCGGAAGACAAAAATTATCAGGACTATAAAAATTATGAAGATTATAAAAATTACCGGAATTATCAGAGAGAAGAAATTTCATATTTTAACCGTAGAAACATAAGAATACTTTCTTTCGCCATTGCCGTTATGCTTGTTGGATTGGGATTTTTTTTGACGGGCTTAAACCAGAAAAAAGTATTGGAGAGGGAAAATACCGCCGTCTACTCCCGCGCGTTCTCAGAGCTTTCGAATTATATATGCTCGATTAATGCATCTTTGGAAAAAATGCTGTATATCACAAGCCCGGAGCAGATGGTCGCGGTTTCAACGGATTTATTCAGGCAGGCAGGATTTGCGCAGTCTGATTTGGGGCAGCTGCCGCTGCAAAATACAGACATAAATAATATGCAGATTTTTTTTGCGCAAACGGGGGATTATGTATACAGTCTGGCTCAACAGGCGGTAAAAAACAACAGCGCGGCTTTGAAAAGCGAAGACACAGATAATATAAACACGCTTTTAAGCTATTCAAATAAGCTTGCGGAACAGTTAGTTTCAATGCAGGACGGAATAAATAAGGCAAACCGAAGCGGAGCGGTTCTGGGTATAATTCAGTCCGGTTTAGACAGCGGAAATGTTCCGAAACTTTCCGATTCAGGCAATTCAAATAATTTTGCCGATGTAGAACAAATTTTCGAGGATTACCCGAAACTCATATACGACGGACCTTTTTCGGCAGGGATAACTGATAAAGCGTATAAAATGCTTGACGGGAAAAAAGAGATAAACACAGTGGAAGCGCGTTCAGTAGCCGCCGACTTCTGCGGCGTTCCCGAAACGAGATTAAAAAACAAAGGTATGACGAACTCAAACGCCAGCACATATAATTTTGAATACGACAACAAATTTATTCAGGTCACAGCTCGCGGCGGGTATATTTTAAATTATATAGTTGACAGAAAAATTGCAGACCAGTTGATGAGCGATGAAGACGCTTTAAAAGCGGCTGAAAATTTTCTCAAGGATACGGCGTGGAATATTGGCTCCGATGCTGAGTTGAGAGAAACATATTACGCTTCTGAAAACGGCGTAATGACGATAAACTTCGCCGCAGTTCAGGATGATATAGTATTGTATCCTGATTTAATCAAAGTCGGAGTGGCTTTGGATAACTGCGAGATTGTATTATACGAAGCGAGCGGCTATCTTCAAAACCATACTGCGCGAAATTTATCAATAAACATTGTGACCCGCGAACAAGCCGCCAAAGCCGTTTTGCCGTCGCTGAAGATAAACGCCGTTGACTTAGCTGTTATTCAGATAGATTATGACAGCGGGGAGCATGAGGCGCTTTGTTATGAATTTAAGTGCGCAAACGACGATAATGACGACAATAAAGAGTATATAGTCTATGTAGACGCGGCAACCGGAAAGCAAGAAGAAACACTCGTTTTAATAGATACCGGCAGGGGCAAACTTGTGATGTGATTATTATTCAAAACGTCCGAACTCTTTTACGGCTTCATACATTGCGCAGATGTTTTCGAGCGGCGTTTTCGGGGATAAATTATTTGCTTCGCGCAGTACGAACTTTTTTGACAGAGGTTTTACGTCGCCGCAGATATTTTTGACAGCTTTTTTAATCTCCTCGGGACTTGCGCCCAAAAGAGTGTTGACATGAACACCGCCGTTCATCTGCGTTTCGGGAGACAACTGTGAGAGAGTGATTTTGAAATTGATGGGGAATCCCGTATCAAACGAATATACGTTAAGCTCGTCCTGGATTTTTTTGAAATGCCGCGAAGCGTCGCCGCATAAATGTATTGAGTTTTTTTGAGTGCCGTCGCTGAGTTCATTTATCAGTTTTTTATGGAACGGCAGAATAAATTTTTCGTAATCCCCGCATGACAGCAATTGGATACTGTCGTCCGCAAACCAGAAAGCCGGTGCTTTTTCCGGCTGCCCGAAATATTTTCTCAACCCCTTTGTGCGGAATATCGCCGCCTCCGTCACATAATCCAAAAGTTCCAGAGCATATTCTGTATCCTCGTATAAATCTATGCAAAACTCTGTCGTGCCGCGAAGCATACACGCGACAGTCATAGGTCCGTCGGTTCCCATTCCGGGAAACCATATTGAATTTATAGGTTTTCCCTCATATGTAAATCCTTCGTTTTTTTTCTCTGTAAAATAATTATAATAGTCGAGAGCTTTGACTAAAAGCCCGCTGAAAAGTGCGGGTATGCCTTTTTTGAACAGCATATCTTTTTTACTGTCGTCGCGTAAAAACGGGATTGTGAACGGAACGGCGTTGTCGCTGTATTTCACTTCCGCGCCTAACCAGCCGCATTCGACGTCGTTCTGAAAATCGGGATACAGCTGCCAGCCTTGGTCGGGGATACCCATAATATGGTCGTAAACTACGTCGCACGCCTCGAATTTGCGGAATTTAAGCTGAGTTTCGAGCATTACCTGCGGGTTGTTATAATATTTTTCGAAGGTAACTCCTCCTCTGTATTTTTCGTCAAGAATAACCATTCTCGGGTTCATGCCGATAATCATGGGGATTCTAACGGGATTTCCGTTATGGTACGCTTCCCATATTTTATTTACTTCTTCGTTGTGTCTTTCAAAATCGATAATATTCATAAATATATTCACGCCCTGTTTCTATTTATTAAATTGGGGCGGGAAAAACCCGCCCCTACAGAATTATTTTCTCCGTTCAATTATCAGATTGCTATAAAATTATTTCTTGTTCTTATCGGCGTTTATAGCCGCCTGAGCCGCCGCAAGTCTTGCTATCGGCACTCTGAACGGCGAGCATGACACATAGTTTAATCCCGCATTGTGGCAGAATTCTATAGAAGACGGGTCTCCGCCGTGCTCTCCGCAGATTCCCAACTTGATGTCGGGTCTTGTTTTTCTGCCGAGTTCGACGGCCATTTTTATCAGTTTGCCTACGCCGGACTGGTCAAGCTTTGCCGTCGGATCTGCCTCGAATATCTTCGCGTTGAAATAGTCTTCGAGTATTCTTCCAGCGTCGTCGCGGCTTAATCCGTAAGTCATCTGGGTCAAATCGTTTGTGCCGAATGAGAAGAACTCCGCTTCTTTGGCAATTTCGTCGGCTAAGAGAGCCGCTCTGGGTATCTCTATCATTGTGCCGACATGATAATCGAGTTTAACGCCGGATTTTTTGATAATCGCGTCGGCGGTTTCCACTACTATCTTCTTGACAAATTTAAGCTCGGTTAAATCGCATATAAGAGGTATCATAATTTCAGGAACAACGCTCATACCGGTTTTGTTGACGTTTATTGCGGCTTCTATAACCGCTCTTGTCTGCATTTCGGCGATTTCGGGATATGATACTGCCAAACGGCAGCCTCTGTGCCCCATCATCGGATTGATTTCGTGCAGCGATGTGACGATTGTGTGAAGTTCGTCAGCCGTTATTTTCAGTTCTTTTGCCAATGCTTCTATATCTTCTTCTTTTGTCGGCAGGAATTCGTGCAAAGGAGGGTCCAAGAATCTTATTGTGACAGGACGTCCTTCCATTGCCTTGAATATGCCCTCGAAGTCGCCTCTCTGCATAGGCAGTAATTTGTCAAGTGCAACTTTTCTCTGCCCGACTGTCTTTGATACTATCATTTCTCTTATTGCGGGTATTCTGTCGGATTCAAAGAACATATGCTCGGTTCTTGTCAGACCTATGCCCTCCGCGCCGAACTCGACCGCTTTTTTTGCGTCTGCGGGATTATCCGCGTTTGTCCTGATTTTCAGTGTTCTGTATTTATCCGCCCATCCCATGAATTTTCTGTAAAGCTCGGATTTTGTAACCTGAGATTCTTCCGTCGGGATTTTCCCTATATAAACATTACCTGTTGAGCCGTCGAGAGATATATAATCGCCCTCTGAAACTTTTACGCCGTGAATTGTGAAATATTTTGCTTCCTCATGCATTTCGATATCTCCGCAGCCCGCGACGCAGCATGTTCCCATGCCTCTTGCGACGACTGCCGCATGGCTCGTCATACCGCCGCGTACTGTGAGTATGCCCTCTGAAGCGTACATGCCTTTGATGTCCTCAGGAGATGTTTCAAGACGGACAAGAACGGCTTTTTCTTTTCTGTTCTCGACAGCTTCGCAGGCTTCTTCAGCCGTAAAGTAAACTTTGCCGCAAGCCGCTCCGGGAGACGCCGCCAAGCCTTTTCCCGCCGGTTTTGCGGCTTTAAGGGCGTTCGGCTCAAACTGCGGGTGCAGCAGCGCGTCGAGTTGTTTCGGGTCTACTTTCATTACGGCTTCTTTTTCGGTTATCATGCCTTCATCGACTAAATCGACAGCAACCTTGAGAGCGGCGGACGCTGTTCTTTTGCCGTTTCTTGTTTGAAGCATATATAGCTGCTTGCTTTCTATAGTAAATTCCATATCCTGCATGTCTCTGTAATGTTCTTCAAGATTGCCTGCTATCTCGACGAATTTATTATAAGCGTCGGGCATAATATCTTTCAGCTGGTCGATGCTCTGGGGCGTTCTGATTCCCGCGACAACGTCTTCGCCCTGAGCGTTCATCAGGAATTCTCCGTACAGTTTCTTTTCGCCGGTTGACGGATTGCGGGTAAAAGCAACGCCTGTGCCAGACGTTTCTCCGGTGTTCCCGAAAACCATAGCCTGGACGTTTACAGCGGTTCCCCAGCTGCCGGGTATGTCGTTCATTCTTCTGTAAACTATCGCTCTCTCGTTATTCCATGATCTGAAAACGGCTTTGACGGCTTCCATAAGCTGGATTTTTGCGTCTGACGGGAAATCGACGCCTTTCTGTTCTTTATAGTATTTTTTGAATAATTTGACTAATTCTTTCATATCGTTCACATTGAGGTCTATATCGTTTTTGACGCCTTTTTTCTCTTTGACTTCGTCTATAATCTTTTCAAACGATTTTTTCGGCACTTCCATAACGACGTCGGAGAACATCTGAATGAACCGCCTGTAAGAATCGTATGCGAGCCTCTCGTTGTTTGTAAGTTTTGCAAAACCTGCGGCAACTTCTTCGTTCATTCCGAGATTGAGGATAGTATCCATCATTCCGGGCATAGAAGCTCTCGCGCCCGAGCGCACCGAGACAAGCAGAGGATTGTCCACGCTGCCGAAAGTTTTCTTCGTTGTTGCTTCGATTTTTTTCACATATTCATAGATTTCTTTTTCGATTTCCGGATCTATTTTTTCATTGTCGTCATAATAACGGGTGCAGGCTTCCGTCGAGATTGTAAATCCCGGGGGAACGGGCATACCCAGATTTGCCATTTCGGCGAGGTTTGCGCCTTTACCGCCGAGGAGCTCTTTCATTGACTCGTTTCCTTCGCTAAATAAATACACGTATTTTTTTGCCATAGATGACGTTAATCCTCCTAAATAATTTTAAATTTTTTATATTTGTAACATCTTATTATATCATAAAAGTGCGTAAAATTATACAGTACGCGATAATTTTTACAAAAAATTTATAGTTTGCTGTAAATCTGACTATAAACTTCTTGAAAAATTGCTAAATATATACTATAATAGAAAGTAGTTAAAGTTTTCAGTTTAGTGCGGAGGGAAAACATGCATCATATAACGATAAAAAATTTCGGTCCGATAGAATATTTTGATTCGGATATAAATCAATTCACGGTTTTGACCGGACCGCAGGCGGGCGGGAAAAGCACAATCGCAAAAGCGATATATTTTTTCAGAACGATAAAAGACGAAATTCGAGATTTAATTTTGAAAAATATTGCACCACCATTACAAGATATATTGCCATTTTCGGGAAGCGTATTCTCTTATATAATAGATAAATTCAATAATTTGTTTGGTAGGCATATTCACGCTGATGATTTTTCTTTAGAATATAAATATAGTGATGAAACTTATATAAAAATTTATCCGTCTTCAAACAAATACCATTCACTCAAAGTATCAACAAATTTAAATATTCTCCTTGAAACTTATAATAAAACAGGTTTTACTGCTGATGATATTTCCACAAAATTATCAGCTTTATTTCAGGACGATACAAAAACAGTATATATTCTTGCCGGAAGAAGCATAACGTCAGTTTTATCGAGTCAAATGGCTTATATGTTTATATCAATGGACGATAAAGAAAAAAGCTTGATAGATTATTCTATGCTTAAATATATAGAGCTAACACGAAGAATAATGGCTTGGTTTGAAAAAGAAACGCCAGTACTGTCAGATCGAAATTATTTAAACAAAAAAATAGCAGAATATTACGAAAAAATAATAAAAGGCAATTATATGGTAAAAAATAGTCAGGAGTATATCAGTATAAACGACGGCCAACTCATACCTATAAACTTTTCATCATCAGGTCAACAGGAGGCGGTTTGGATTCTAAATTTTCTAAACTATTATACTGTGGACGAACCAAAAAAAATATTCCTCATAGTCGAAGAACCCGAATCGCACCTATATCCCGAATCGCAGATGTATATGACCGACGCGCTGTCTTTATTTATCAACGGCGGCGGAAACTCCGGCTTAATCACAACGCACAGCCCGTATATCCTCGGAGAACTCAACAATCTTATTCTCTGCGGTCAGACTGCCGAAAAGGTTGGAGACGAAAACAAAGTCGAGAACGAAACAGGTATATATAAACAGACGTGGATTAAAAAAGATACTCTATTGGCGTTTTATATTGACAATAGCAAAGATAAAAAAGCCATGACAAAATCAGGACTTATAAAAGATGAATTAATCGACGGAGCTTCATATGAAATAAACAGACGAAGTGATAAACTTATAGAACTTTATCACGAGAATGATGAGGACGAAGAAAATGAGTAATTATTTATTGCCATGTTTGTCAAAATGTGGTGAACGAGAAGAAGAAATTAAATCGTTTGAAAACGAAAGCATGCATATAGCAATAAATAAAAGTAGATTAAAAGTTAGACAATATAAGCTGGACGGCGAGGGTGGAATTTTAGGGGATAAACATCAATCATGCGACTATTTGGTATTAAGAGACGAAGGAAAGAAACGCGCATATTTTATAGAACTTAAAACAAAATGGGATTTAAATAAAGCGATAAATCAAATTGATTCGGCAATAAACCTACTCAAAGAAGAAGATACGTTAAAAGGTCATGCACACAGTTTGCGAATAATAGCAAATTTATCCCCTCCCGCCAAAAAACCGGGCTTTATTATAGATTGGGAGCGCGACCATAAAGATGCGTATTGTGCAGTGGAGGGAAAACATCAGGAAAATATATAAAAACAATCTGGGGGGCAAATACATAATTATGAATATATACAATCAGCCGTGGAGGCTTGTACAAAACAGAATAAGGGGGAACGGAGGACGTGAGATTGATAAACTCCGGAACATTTCGCCTCCGGTTGACGATAAAAGCGGCTCTGAAGCATGGATAGGTTCGGTTACCCGCGTGGAGAATCCTCCGGCGGACAAACCCAATTACGGGTGTAGCGAAGTAATATTACCAGACGGCAGGCAAATGTTTTTGTTTGAGGCAATAGACCTTTCGCCGGAAGATGTGCTCGGCGAAAAGCATATCAGTCAGAACGGAACCGGTCTGGGTATGCTCATAAAGTATCTTGACGCGCAGAAACAGTACGGACTGCAATGCCATCCTACCCGCGAATGGGCGAAAAAGATGTGGAACAGCGATTACGGCAAAGAAGAAAGCTGGTATGTAATCGGTGTACGCGAAGATACAGCCGAACCCGCGTATATTCTGCTTGGATTTAAAGATGGGGTAAATAGGGAAGAATGGGAAAAACATTACAGAAAAGACGATATTGCCGCCCTTGAAAATCTGTGCCATAAAATAAAGGTTAAAGTCGGAGAAGCGTATTTTGTCGGCGGCGGCGTGCCCCATGCTTTAGGCGAAGGCTGTTTTGTGATAGAAGTACAGGAGCCGTGCGATATAACTTTAGGCGCGCATACATATGAATTTGCAAAAAAGCACTGGGGAGCGGATTCTATCGCTAAACAGACATATGATGAGCGGTTGCTCGGCTCATATATCTACGACGGCTGTACGTTTGAAGAAAATTTGCGGAGATGGCGTATCCCGCGTAAGACAATACGTTCAGGCGATTGGGGACGAGAAGAAATAGTTATAGGAACTTCTCAGACAAAGTTTTTTTCCTTCACCGAACTTACGGTAAACGGCAGTGTTGATGTTCTTGGCACGGGATTTCCTCAAGTGGCGATTGTACTCAAAGGCGAAGGGAAAATCAGCTTCAGCGGCGGTGATATGAAAATAAATCAAGGAGACGAGATTTTTTTGCCGTTTAATGTGCCGGACGCGCGTATAGAGGGAAATGCGACTGTTGTACTGTGCCACCCGGAAGGGGTTATCTATTAACAAAAATATCTTGAATTTTAAACTGAATTTAACAACAGATTAATAATCTTATTATATAATTATCTATAATATTATGTACTTTTTACAATTTTAACCATGTCAGGTTTGTAATATAGTTGAGGAGCAGGTTTTATGGATTTTGTAGCGGTAAAACATGTAACAAAGGATGTAAAAACCATAAAAGGACGTAAAATCTTTTCAAGAATTCTCTGTTTTGTTATATTGTTTTGTTTATTGTCCGCGAATTTCAACGCGTCCGCGCAGCAGACAGCGGGAACAGAGATAACAGCAAATCCGTCAGATGAAATCTATCTCCAAAATCTTGAGCAAAAATATGGGTTTGAAATAATAATTGACGACAGTATACTTGATAAACAAAGCGCTCCGTTTTATGCATATCCTAAAGTTGTGGACGACGTTGAACTTCAGGTTTTGAAAGATATAGAAAATACGTTTGTTATGCTTCCCGACGGCTTTGTAAAAGAAGTCAGCGATTTAACAAAAAGTTTGGGCTATTTGCCGTCTATTAACATACGGAAACAAACGGACGCCGAAAAATCCGATAGTGATGCGGGTAATTATGTCGGCTGGTTTGATATGCAAAATGCCTCTATCAATATCGTTGCGGACGGCGACGAATTTGTTTCTGTTTTAATGCACGAATTCGGGCATGAAGTTGCTTTTATACTCGACGAGAACAACAGTGCGGGATTTGACAATATTAAAAAATATTTTGTAATTCAGAATAAAGATTATACATATCAGGACGATAATAATTATAGCGGAAATAATAATTATATTAATTATAAGACCCCGGGCTCCGATTTTTACGATTTCTTTTTAGCCGACGACGCTTCTTTAAATTTCGGCGAAGATTTTGCCTCTGCTTTTGCTTACGCAGTATTGCAGCCGGCATATATTAGTTCTTACGGGATTGGGTTTATAAAACCTATACACAACAAAATCAAAATGCTCTCGGAAACTTTACGGAATACATTCGAATCCCTTAAAAATACGGATTTCCTCTTAAACTGTCTTCCTGAAAAACCGTCGGCGTGGGCTGTAGATACAGTAAAACAAGCTAAAGAAAAAAATATTATTCCGTGGAATATATACGGACTGAACAGAGAAGATTTGACAAAATATGACGCTGCGCTGATGCTAAAACAGCTGCTTTATAAATTTATACCTGAAAACGAACTTTTAGCTAAATCCGGCATAAAAAAAGACGCTGAAATTCCCGAGAATTCTGTATACGGTACGCCTGATGAGGAAAATATATTACTGCTTAACAATCTGAATGTGCTGACGCTTGATTCCTATGGGGAATTTGACCCGAAAGGGAAAATCAGCAGGCAGTATGCGGCTCAATTGCTGACGCAGACCGCGCTGATTCTGGGTATAGGCGTTGACGATTTTACCGGCGCAGCCGGATTAAAACTGCGGTATAACGACGCATATAAAATATCATCCGGAGCTGAAAACTACATAAAATTTGTAACTTATCTGAAAATAATAAACGGCGACGATAAAAATAATTTTTATCCCGAACGATATATAACGTATGAGGAATTTTACAGCGCTCTTTTAAATCTCTGCAATTTAAAAGAAGAATATAACAAAAAAAATAACCTGACCCCGCCGCCGGATTATTCTCAGGTTTTGGGAGCGGGAACGGCGGTTTCGGAAAACGGCTGGATATGCTGCTCCCCGTTTTCGTCAGTCGCTGAGTTGCAGAAGTTTACAGGACGAGGCAGAATGGCATATGACGGATATATCTACGACGGATTATGGCAGGACGGGCAGTGGAACGGTTCTGGCACGATTGAATGGAGTTCCGGCGGAGTGTATCGGGGCGGTTTTGTCGGCGGCAAAATCACAGGCAGAGGCAGAATTACATGGACTGACGGCGAATGGTACGAGGGCGATTTTGTTGACAGCGCGATAACCGGTTCGGGAAAAATGACGTATATCGGCGGCTCAGTATATGATGGGGACTGGGATAACGGTATATGGACCGGTTTGGGCAAAATCGTATGGGCTGACGGGACAATATATGAAGGGAATTTTAAAGACGGAATTTACGACGGCAAGGGCGTAATGAAATGGACGGACGGCTCATGGTACAGCGGAGACTGGCAGAACGGCGAAAGAACCGGAAAAGGCGAATATGTGTCGCCAATCGGCGCGGTATTTGAGGGTAATTTTGTAAACGGCGCATATATGGGAAAATAATGCCTAAAAGTTGTGAAATAATAAATAATTTTGACAATAATTAAAATAATAAAGATATATAAAAATTAAGAAGTATAAAAAGAAGGAGCTGTGAATCTAAAATGACTGAAATTACAGATTCAAATCATGAAAGGAAACAAATGGTTAAGCCAGTGAGAAAACTGTCATCGGGGGATTTGTCAATCTTCTGTCTGCAACTGTCGCTTATACTGAAAGCGGGGATCCCATTGTACGAAGGATTGGTAACGTTAGGCGACAAAAACAGCAATCTGATAGAGTCAAAACAGAAAATAAGGGGGGTATTGGGAAGAATCGTAGACAACATGGCGGATATGGTTGAGCTCGGCGACCCTCTTTCGGCGGCTATGAAAAAAGCCGGAGGGTTTCCCGACTATGTTATAAACATGTCGGAAATAGGCGAGCAAACGGGCAAATTGGACAATGTTCTGGAATCTCTTGGGGATTATTACGAAAGAGACCAGTATATGAAAGCAAAGATAAGAAATTCGCTCATGTATCCGGTATTTTTATTTATTATCATGTCTATAGTGATAGTTCTGCTTGTGAGCAAAGTTTTCCCGATATTCAGGAGTATGCTCGAAAGTATGGGCGGCTCCCTGTCGTCGGGGGAGGAAGCGGTTGCGGCGTTTACCGGCAGTCTCATGGCGGGGGAATATACTATGTATATAATTCTCGCTCTGGCTGTTATACTCATTATTATCGCGCTCCTTTCAAAGACCAAGACGGGAAGAAACATAGGAAATTCATTTGTGGAATCTTTTCCGCTGACTAAAAATATAACAAAAAAAATAGCGGCGTCGCGTTTTGCAAACGCTATGGCGATGACGCTGTCCAGCGGCATGGACTTCAATTCGGCAATGCGCATGGCTGTGAATCTTATCGACAGCAACAGCCTTAAAAATAAATTTGCGTATTGTATGGACGAAATAGAATCAGGGGAATCTTTTTCCAAAGCGATAGCAAAAACCGATATATTTTCCGGGATGTATATAAAATTCATAGAAATCGGGCAGAAAACGGGGAACGTCGATTCAGTGATGAAGAAAATCTCGGATATATGCGACAGCGAAGCCGACAGTTCGTTAAATAATGCGACTTCGTTTATAGAGCCGCTTTTAGTCGGGATTTTGTCTATAATAATCGGCGTGATTTTAATCTCCGTAATGATACCGCTGGTTCAGGTTATGTCGAATATCGCATAAAGAGGTGTTAACATATGCATGAGGGGAATTCCGTTTTCAATAAAATAAAAAATATAATCAGAAATATAAAGGGCATAGTTTTTACCGTGGCAATACTTGTCGCCGTCGTATTTTTATTTTCGTTTGCGGTAAACGGAGCGTCGCAGAAAGCGGATTCTTCGTCTACCTCGACATTGGAAAAAGCGGTCCGTAAAGCTGCTGTGCAATGTTACGCTATAGAGGGTTTTTATCCTCCGGATGTCGATTATCTGGTTGACCATTACGGAATAATTATAGACAAAAACAAATATGCTATAAGTTATATATCGTTTACGGCGAACAATATGCCGGATATACAGGTTAAAATTGCGGGGAGTGATTGAAAAAATGCTGACAAAATCAAATGTAGGCAGATTTACTCTCGTTCCGGTTCTGTTTGTTATGACTCTTTTCCTGATGCTTTCGGTTATGTCCGTTTCGGTTATAATCGCGGGAAGCGGAGTTTATCAGAAAATATCGGATAACATGGAGAAAAATTACGACAGAAGGGTTACGTTTTCATATCTGACCACAAAAATCCGTCAAAACGACAGCGGGGGAAACATATATGTGGAAGAAAAAAACGGCGTCAAAATGCTCGCAATAAAAGAAACTGACGGAGAAGACGAATATGTCACATATATATATTATTACGATCCTACTCCCGAAGATAAGGGCAACGACGACGGAGATATAAGAGAAATTTTTCTCGGACTTGACAAAGACGGCAAAACAATCGATTTTGATTTATCGGACGGCGAGGAGATTATAAAATCGCAGGGGTTTGAGTTTGAGCTTCTCAGCGACAGAATAAAAATAGATCTTACGGACGAAAACGGAGATTTGCAGTCAACACAGATAGTGCTGCGTTCGCAGGGATAGCAGTAATGCAGTGAAAAAGAAAGGAAAGAACGCGATGAACAATCAGGGCAGTGCAAAATCTATGTTGCCGCTTGTGGAAATTATAATATCGATAGGGATATTCGCCATAGCGATTGTTCTGACTTTGCAGCTGTTTCTTCTGGCGAAATTTTTGGGGGACAAAACGTCGGATACTGCGAGGGCGATTTTTGAGATTCAGAATATCGCGGAAAGCATAAAATTGTTAAAGTCCGACGCAGAAATAAAAGACTATATGGAAAACGACATCGGAAATGCTGATGAAAACGGGCTGTATAACTTATATTACGACGGCGGGTGGAAGCGCGTCGATTCTTCCTCAGGAGCTGTTTTTGTTATGAAGATAGCCATGAATGAAGATAATTATGCCGCGGGAGACGTATATAATTTTAAACTGGATTTATATAAATCAGATCCGTATCCGTTTATAAACGACAAAAACGTAAAAGCCGATAAAAATTATAAACCGCTGCTCGCGTCTGTGAACACAAGCAATTTTGTGGTTGATATGGCTGGCGATGCTGCTGGAACAGGAGGCGGAAGTTAGTTATGTATAATCCATACGGTGATTTGGGAAATTCAGATAATCTTGAATATAAGCAGGTGCGGGTTGAATATAAAAGAAACAAGGCGTACGGAGGAAAAAATGCAAGCAGGGCTGTAAACGCGGGCGGCGCGATTATTATAATAATTTTTGTGATATTATGTCTTACGATATTCGGGCTGTTGTCGTTTATGACTGCGTTTGCCGATAAAAAGCTCGCAGATAAAAATCTGAATAATATAGAGCAGTATTACAGCGCGGATTCCGAAGCGGAAAAGAAACTGGCGCAGATTTATAACGCCGTTTTATCCGTGCCCGATATGCTCGATACAACCGGCATTAACTCGGCTCTGGATTTTGACGCGTCTGTAGCCGAATCAGACTCCGGGATAAATGTTTCATATACTACGCCGATGAGCGATATTCAGGCTATATCTTCAAAAATAGAATTTTATTATAACGCGTCCAATAATAAGCTCGCATATAAAATAACCGAATGGAAAGTGGTCTTGACTTCGGAATTCGATAAATTTCAGTATGACGATAAAAACCTTGACCTTTACGACCCTATGGGAGGAGATTAAATGGAAATAAATCTTCTTGAGATTTTAAAGTCTGCGTCGGAAAAAAAAGCGTCGGATATATTTATCGTCGCCGGACTTGCCCTTTCTATGAAAATCAAAGGCGAAATAATTTCCGTTACGGATTCTGTTCTCAAACCCGACGACACAGCCTCAATAATAAAAGAAATATTCGGACTTGCAAAGAACGAAAACTGGGATAAATTCTTAGGAACGGGCGACGCAGATTTTTCGTTTTCTATATACGGCGTCGGAAGATTTAGAGTGAACACATACCGTCAAAGGGGTTCTTTGGCGGCGGTCCTGCGTATAATTTCGTTCGGTCTGCCCGATCCCGACATGTTGGGGATCCCAAAATCCGTTATAGATCTGTATAAAAAAACAAAAGGGCTGATTTTAGTCACCGGACCTACGGGAAGCGGAAAATCCACAACTTTGGCATGTATCGTAGACGCGATAAACACAAACAGAAAAGTGCATATCATGACTTTGGAAGACCCGATAGAATTTCTGCATCCGCATAAACAGAGCATAGTCAGTCAAAGAGAGATACTGTCTGATACTGAGAGTTATCTGAGAGCTTTAAAAGCGGCGTTAAGACAGTCGCCGGATGTGATATTCATTGGGGAAATGCGCGACTATGAGACAGTCAGCATAGCCTTGACCGCCGCTGAAACGGGACATTTGGTATTATCCACCCTGCATACAATGGGAGCGGCTAACACTATTGACAGAATCATAGATTTTTTCCCGTCGTCTCAGCAGCAGCAGATACGGGTTCAGCTGGCGATGACTTTGCAGGCGGTTATATCTCAGCAGATAGTCCCGACTGCCGATAAAGGTTTAGCGGCGGCGTTCGAGGTTATGATGAACACTACCGCTGTCGCCAACATGATACGCGAGGGTAAACTGCATCAGATAAATTCTACTATACACACATCGGGAGACGCCGGAATGCAGACAATGGATTCCAGTCTCATCGCTTTAGTTAAGAAAGGCGTAATAACAAAAGAAACGGCGATGGTGTACAGCGCAAATCCTGAAATCATAGCCCGTATGTTGGCGTAAAAATTATTTTCAAAAATGCTTGACATTTTACTTCATATGTGATATACTATACTATACTAAATTAAATTATAAATACGATGACAGAGACAGCTTGATACCGCAGTTTTTCACAGAGAGACCGGAGTTTGGTGAGATTCGGTAAAAATGGTGTTACAGCATTTCGCTCTGGAGTACATGGAACGAACAAAAATAACCGCGATATTTTTAAGTATTTTCATGCGGGACGAACTCCGTTAAAAAGTTTAAAAAAGTGTTTGCTTTTTTATTTAAATAATAAAAGTAAAAATTTGGGTGGTACCGCGAAGTCCCGCTTCGTCCCATGTTACTGTGTATATGGTAATATATGGAGACGCAGGCGGTTTTTTGTATTTATAAAATAAAATTATAAAAGAAAAGAGGAAATATTTAAAAATGCTCAAAGACGAACTTTCACAAATTTTAGATGAAGCGTCGGCTGAAATAAAAAGCCAGAGCGCGAACTTACTGGATTTTTTAGAACAAATCAGAATAAAATATCTCGGCAAAAAGGGTAAACTCACGGATATTCTGAAAAAACTTGGGACTTTATCTGCCGAAGAACGCCCCGCAATCGGCGCGTTTGCAAATGAAATTAAGACAAAAATCGAGGAGTTAATCGCAGATAAACAAAAAGAACTTTCAAACGCGAATTTTACAAAAAAACTCGCGGAAGAAAAGATTGATATAACTCTTCCGGCAAAACAGAGAGAAGTAGGAAAACGCCACCCGATTTCGCAGATTATTCTGGAGCTCGAAGATATATTTATCGGCATGGGCTTCGATATCGGGAGAGGTCCCGAAATAGAATACACATATTACAATTTCGACGCGTTAAATACTCCGAAAAATCACCCTGCAAGAGATATTCAGGACACATTCTATATCAAAAGAGACGGCGAAGAAATCCGCGAAGACGATATTGTTTTGCGCACTCAGACGTCAAGCGTGCAGATAAGATATATGGAGAATAATAATAAACCGCCGATACGGATGATTGCTCCCGGCAGAACTGCCAGAGTTGATTTCGACTCTACGCACTCGCCGATATTTCATCAGATTGAAGGACTTGTGGTTGACAAAAATATAATGTTGATTGACTTGAAAGAAACCCTTGAAGCCGTATTTAAATCATTATTCGGCGAAGACACCGAAATAAGACTTCGCCCCCATTATTTCCCGTTCACGGAGCCGTCTGTCGAAGTTGATTATAAATGCTTTCGCTGCGGCGGCAGCGATGATTCCTGTCCGTTGTGCAAAGGCGAGGGCTGGATTGAAATGCTCGGCGCGGGAATGGTTCACCCGAAAGTATTGGCGGGGTGCGGAATCGACCCCATGGTTTACACAGGATTTGCGTTCGGCATGGGTCTTGACCGCCTTGCCATGATGAAATACAGCATCGACGACATACGCAATTTATTTGAGAATGATATAAGATTTTTGCGGCAGTTTTAAATTAATTAAACAAACGAAAGGCTGATGAATTTATAAATGATTATTATATTAAAAAACAATGATTACAGCGAAGAAAATCCGTCCGTACAGAAGCTGACGGAATATATAAAAAACTACGACGTAAATATAAGCAAAATCATAGGCTCGCAGACTACGATCTGGGGACTTGTCGGGGACACGTCCAAAATTGATATAGATATGATAAGGCAGTTTGACATAGTCGAAAATGTGCAGAGAGTCGCGGAACCGTTCAAAAACGCCAATAGAAAATTTCACCCGGACGATTCTATTATAGACGTTGCGGGGAAGAAAATCGGCGCGGGATATTTTTCGGTTATGGCGGGACCATGTTCGGTCGAAAGTCAGGAACAGATTACGGATATAGCGAAAAAAGTAAAAAATTCCGGTAGCGCGTTTTTAAGGGGCGGAGCGTATAAACCGCGCACTTCGCCGTATTCATTTCAGGGACTCAGAGATATGGGTATAAATATGCTTCTGGAAGCGAAAAAAGCCGCAGATGTGCCGATAGTCACGGAAATCATGGATTTGTCGCACTTGGATTACTTCGGCGAAGTCGATATTATTCAGGTCGGAACAAGAAATATGCAGAATTTTGAATTGCTGAAAGAACTCGGGCACACTAAAAAACCTATATTGTTAAAACGCGGATTTGCCAACACAATCGAAGAATTTTTAATGTCTGCGGAGTATATCATGGCGGGAGGCAATTCCAACATAGTTTTATGCGAAAGGGGCATACGTTCGTTTGACAACAAGACAAGAAATGTTCTCGACATATCGGCGATTCCGGTAATAAAAAGGCTGTCGCATCTGCCGATTATAATCGACCCGTCCCACGCGACAGGGTACAGCTATTTAGTCGAGCCTATGGCATACGCCGCAGTAGCGGCGGGAGCGGACGGTCTGATGATAGAAGTGCACAACGACCCGCAGAACGCATTATCCGACGGCGCGCAGTCGCTCACTCCCGAACAGTTTGACAAAGTTATGCAAAGTATAATCAAACGTGTAGAGTTTGAAGGGAAAATTATGCAGAGGTGAGGAGTGAATAAGTATGGCAGAAGAAAATTTATTAAAAAATACAGCGTGGCTTTATGACGTCGATGACCGCGATAATTTACACGACGATATTCAGTTTTATGTTGATTACGCGAAAAGTTATAATTGCGGCAATATTTTAGAGCTTGCCTGCGGAACCGGCAGAGTAACAATAAGTTTGGCGGCAGAGGGGCTTGACATTACGGGACTTGATTTATCAGACGAAATGCTTGATGTGTTCAGACAGAAACTTGATAAACTTGATGACAAAGTAAGAAACAGAATAGAAATAGTACACGGTAATATGGCGGACTTTAATTTAACCAAAAAGTTTGATTTAATTATTATGCCATTCAGGGCATTTCAGGCTTTGACTGATGAAAAAGATATAGAAAACTCTTTGAATTGCATAAAAAATCATCTTACCAATAACGGGATTTTTATAATAAATGTGTTTAATCCGTACCCGGACCGTATGAATGAAAACTGGTGTTATCCTGAAGAAGTGCAATGGGAACGTTTAGACGAAAACACCGGTAATTATGTCGTGAAGAAATCCAGCGGCGATAAAATAGATCTGCAAAACAGAATTATTTATATCACATTTGTTTACGAGGTCAAAGACAAAACTGGAAATATTTCCAGTTTTGAGGACAAGTTGAAATTAAAATACCACTATGAACATCAGCTTGAGGATATAATTGTAAAAGCGGGATTAAAAATAAAAGAAAAATTCGGCTGGTATGATAAAACAAGCATACAAGACGCAAACCGCGAACTTATATTTGTATGCGGGAAATAAAATTGACCACCCCGCCGTCGCGTCCAACGTCATCGTGTAAAATTCCGCGTTCATCTGCGACGCCACCCCTCCGCAGAGGGGAATTTGACAAGACCCTCAAATGTTAGACAAAATTCCCCTCCGTGGAGGGGTGGCACGCGAAAACTTGTGTAGGGTTTACAGAATTGCGTTTGACCGCGTGACGGGGTGGTCTGAAATCATATACATTAAAATAACACAAAGAAAGGTTGATACAACAAAATGAATATATCCATAAAATGGCTGTCTGAATATCTCAGCGGAGAGCCGATAAATATAAATAAAAAAGATATAAAAGATTACTGCGATAAAATGACGTATTCCGGCTCGAAAGTCGAAAATTTCGAGATTTTGTTCAGCGAACTGAAAAATATCGTAGTCGGGAAATTGCTGTCCGTCGAAAAACACCCCGACGCGGATAAACTGTTCGTCTGCCAAGTCGAGGTAGGGCGCGACGCCCTCGGCGCGCCGTTAGTAGTGCAAATCGTCACGGGAGCGAAAAACGTCAAAGCCGGCGATATTGTCCCGGTCGCGATGAACAATTCTGTGGTTCACGGCGGGAAAAAAATCACAAAAGGCAAACTTCGCGGCGTCGAATCCAACGGAATGTTATGCTCTCTTGAAGAATTAGGATTAAATATCCATGATTTTCCGTATGCGGAAGAAGACGGCATTTTAGTCCTGCAAGGCGACGATTTGCAGAATATAACAATCGGACAGGATATAAAAAGCGCGCTGCTTATGGACGACGCCGCAGTCGAGTTTGAAATTACGCCGAACCGTGCAGACTGTTTCTCCGTGATAGGTCTTGCGAGAGAAAGCGCGGTCACTTTGGATCGCGAATTGAAACTTCACGCGCCGGAAATAGAACGGCAAGACAAGTCGGACGATATAAAAAATTATCTGACCGTCGAAGTAAAGAATTATGATTTGTGTCCGCGATATACCGCGAAAGTTATAAAAGACGTGAAAATTGAGCCGTCGCCGTTATGGCTCCGCGCAAAACTGAGAGCGTCGGGAATACGCCCGATAAACAATATAGTTGATATAACGAATTATGTCATGCTTGAATACGGTCAGCCAATGCACGCATTTGACTATAATTATCTCGGCGGCAAAAAGATTATCGTCAGGACCGCCGAAAAAGACGAAAAAATTACAACGCTTGATTCTGTTGTTCGAGAACTTAACACTGATATGCTCGTAATTGCCGACGGAATCTCCGACGGTGTCGGAGGTAAGCCCGTCGCGCTCGCGGGGATTATGGGCGGCGAAAACAGCGAAATTTTAGATACTACCAAAACTATTGTATTCGAGTCCGCGAATTTTGACAAGATGTCTGTGCGTCGCACGTCAAGAAAATTAGGACTGCGCACGGATTCGTCTGCGAACTTTGAGAAGGGTCTTGACCTGTACCTCACAGTTCCGGCGATAACGAGAGCGTGCGAACTCGTCGAAATGCTGAACTGCGGCACAGTAGTTTCGGGGGTAATAGATGTGTTGGGAGAACATATTACATCAAAAAAAATAAAATTAGACGTTGAAAGAATAAACAATCTTCTCGGTTCGTCAATAAGCAAAAAAGAAATGATTGACATACTCGAAAAATTAGATTTTAAATATGCAGGGGACGGCGTCCTCGACGTTCCGTCATACCGTTACAGCGATTTATCCGGCGATACTATGCCCGAAATAACAGCCGATTTAGCCGAAGAAATCGGCAGGATATACGGACTTAACAATATAAAAAATGCAGGGCGCGACGACCCCGGCGCGCCGCTTGCAGAACAAATTGACGGTGAATTACGGCGTGCCAATAAATTCGCCACTGGCGAATTAGGGTCACGCCCTACACATAGTTATTCAGTAAGACGCGGCGGACGCGATAAATTTCAGAAATTTTTGCTTAATCTTCATAATACTTTAACATCAAACGGATATTATGAAACTTATACGTTCTCGTTTATCACCCCGAAATATTTTGACAAGTTAAATCTGCCGGAAAACAGCCCTCTGCGCGATGTTATCACATTGATAAATCCTCTCGGCGAAGATACAAGCGTAATGCGCACGACGTTGCTGCCGTCAACTCTTGCAACGATTGCGAGAAATTACGCGAACAGAAACGAATACGGCTATTTCTACGATACTGCGAAAGTCTATTTTAAATATTTTTACGATGGGTTAGATGAAACGAAATTAAATTATATTTCGGTGAGGGGGCAACTACCGGCGAACGAAAAAAATATGCTGTCGCTGGGATTTTATGACACCGCAGATAAATCCGCGGATTTCTATACGATAAAAGGCGCGGTTGAGAATATTATGAAAGCCGCCGGAATATATAATTACAAGTTGAGCGCGGATATTTCGGGACACACTCTTGCAAGCGCATTTCATCCCGGAAGAAGCGCGGTTATACTGTCTGATGACGAGAAAAATATTTACGGCATATTCGGCGAAATTCACCCGTCGGTTGCTGAAAGCTTCGAGATCGGAACAAGATGCTGCGCCGCCGAATTAAATATAGATTTGCTTTACGCGAATTCAACCACGGAAAGAAGCTATATTCCTTTTCCGAAATATCCGGCAATAACAAGAGATTTAGCGCTTGTCTGCGACGATAATCTCGAGTCCGCAGTTATATATGATATAATAAAGGGACAGAGCGGGAAAATATTCGAATCCGCCAAACCGTTCGACGTTTACAAAGGCGAAAAAATAGGCGCGGGCAAAAAATCAATCGCGTTCGGGATAACATTCAGGAACAGCGAACGCACGTTGAGCGATGATGAAGTAAATTTAGTGATAGATAAAATTTTGAAAAATTTAGAAAAATTTAATATTTTATTGAGAAAATAAATTTTCGGAATGTTAAAAAGTATGATATAATAAATTCCATAAACATTGAAAGGAACAAAATTTTATGAGTTCGGCAATAAATTCTCCATTTAGATATGCCGGAGGTAAATTTTACGCAAGAAAGTTAATAATTAAAAATATACCCCCGCATACAAAATATTGCGAGCCTTTTGCTGGAGGGGCTTCTATATTTTTTGCTAAGGAAAAAGTTGATAGCAATATTCTTAATGATTTAGATAATACATTAATGCTTGTATATAAAATTATCAGAGACTGTCCGCAAGAATTAATAAACTTTTTAAATGGGATACCTGCAAAAAAAGAGCTGCACAATTATTATAAAAATGAATTTAAGCCTAAAAATGAAATTGACATAGCCGGAAGGTGGTACTATCTTAACCGCACCAGCTATTCCGGCATAATGAATATTCAAAATTGTTATTGGGGATATGGTGAAAAATATTCAATGCGTCCGGAGAATTGGGCTGCAAGTATAAAAAGAACTTCTGAAAAGCTACAATATGTCACACTTACCTCTAACGACTTTGAAGATACTATTGATAATTTAGAAGATGGTACTTTTTTATTTGTTGACCCTCCGTACTTTAACGCAGACCAAGATAAATTTTATACAATATCATTCAAAAGAGAAGACCACTTTAGGTTAAATAATGTAATTCGCCGCAATTTCGACAGATTAAATATTTTTTTAACTTATGATAATTGTGAAGAAATTAAAAGATTATATTCTTGGGCAACCGAAATACACAGCGCAGAGTGGAATTATACTATTAACAGAACAGATGACCAAAAAAATAATACAAGCAAAAAAGGAGAACGATATAAGGGAAAAGAACTTTTTATTTTAAACTATTCTACTGATTCTGATGAATTTATTAATTCTAATGAAATACTTCAACAAGTTTTATTGGAGTTGGCGCCGTTTTAGCTGTTGGTTCTACGAGTTTTGTTATTTTTTGCTTTTTCTTTCACGATTTCCAATAAAGAATTTTCAATTTCGCTGATGGACTTCCAATTTTTATCGTTTTCAAGGAATAAAGCCGGCGTTCTGGGAATAAGACTTTCTTCCGCAATATTCTTGGCTATAACAAATCGCCAGTCGTTAGAACAAGCTATGAATAAATCTCTGTAGTTTGCAGGTACATCATAAAGTTTTGATAAAAAATCAATCATATTTTTATCGCTTATTAACTGAAAACTTTTATTTATGCTTGAGCTTTCTATAATTGAATTTGAAATATTTGTTACGATTATATCAAACGAATCTGCTGTATATCTATCGTTTCCAGAGTCTAATTTTTTGGTATTGCTCCGGCTTCTGTGGCACTTTACCATACAATGCGGAACTTTTATTTTAGTTTTAGGACTTCCGAATTTAGCAGATCCCCTTACCGCATTTTTGCTTTCCAATTTAACTATTATGCCGGTACGCTTGTGAGTAACAGATATATCTTCATCTTGTCTGCCGGGCTGAGGATTTAAATTTAATTTATCGACCGACCACTCATTTCTATTTAAAATCTCTGTCAACAAGACGAATAAATTATATTCAGTGGCTTTTCCCCTAATCATAGGCAATACTTTTTGGTCGTTTAAAATATTAAAGATATAATCTATTGGAATAATATACTCATCGCAATATTCAGATAAATCTTCTCCTAATTTTTCAAAATTTATAATAGACATACGCATAACACCCCTTTTAAATTGACGCTATAAAATTTAACTGCATAATATTTTAGAATAAAAGTATGTCTATGTTAATAATATTTTGAAAAATTTTGGTATTAATGATAATGAAAGGATTAAATTTTATGATATTAATTTTAAAACCGGGTACGGAAGAAAGCGAAATCGAGCCTATACGCAAAGCGTTTGAGGCAAGAGGCTTGATAATACAGGAAATCAAAGGGGAAGCCACCCGAATGATAGGACTTGCCGGAGATACTTCAAAACTTACTGAAGACGACGCAATGATTTTTCCGTGCGTTGACAGAATAATGAGAGTTTCGGAACCATACAAACTTGCAAGCCGCAAGTTTCACCCTACGGACAGCGTGTTTGAAATCGCGGGAAGAAAAATCGGAGGCGGCGAGTTTGCCGTCATTGCCGGGCCGTGTTCTGTCGAAAGCGAGGAGCAGGTTGTGAGTATCGCCGAATTGGTGAAAGAATCCGGTGCGGATTTTTTGCGCGGGGGTGCGTTTAAACCGAGAACGTCGCCGTATGCGTTCAAGGGCTTGGGATTGGATGGGCTTGAATTGCTTGATTTGGCGAGAAAGAAAACAGGTCTGCCGATCGTCACTGAAATAATGTCGCCGGAATACTTGGACATATTTGCCGAAAAAGTTGATATTATACAAATCGGCGCGAGAAATATGCAGAATTTTACGCTTTTGCGTCAAGTCGGCGAGTTAAAAAAGCCCGTGCTGTTAAAGCGCGGGATGTCGTCCACTATCGAGGAACTTCTGATGTCCGCAGAGTATGTAATGTCCGGCGGCGCGACGCAGGTTATATTATGCGAGAGGGGAATACGCACGTTTGAAACGTCGACAAGAAACACATTGGATTTGTCGGCTATTCCAGTGTTGCACACAAAATCGCACCTGCCCGTCGTGATTGACCCGTCGCACTCTACAGGATACGCGCATTTAGTCGTTCCGATGTCGTTAGCTGCTGCCGCCTGCGGAGCTGACGGTTTGGAAATAGAAGTGCACAACAATCCCGAAAAGGCGTTATGCGACGGGGCGCAGTCGATAAGACCGGCGGTATTCGACGATTTGATGAAGAAACTTACAAAAGTCAGGGAAGCGATAAAATAAATAATTTTCGCTCCGACATAATTTTATAGATAAAGTCGGACGGCGCGGTTTTGATTGTGCTATAATAAAATCATGAAAGGATAGGAACGGAAACATGGATTTATTAACGCAATTAAACCGCGCTATGCAGTATATCGAAGAAAATATATGCAACGATATTGAACTCGGAAAAGTTTCGCAAGTCACAAATTATTCGCCGTATCATTTCGGCAGGCTGTTCTATTATATCACGGATATGCCGATATCCGAGTATATACGCAAGAGAAAATTATCGCTTGCGGCAATGGAATTGCAGACCAATACGCCGTATAACAGCGGGATAAAAGTGATTGATTTAGCCGTGAAATACGGTTATGACAGCGCGGACAGTTTCACAAAAGCGTTTATAAAACAACATGGAGTAACTCCGACCGAAGCGCGCCGGAGCGGGGTTGTTCTGAAACTTTTTCCTCCGATTACCTTTCAAATAAAAATACAAGGAGTACAAGGAATGAACTGGAGAATCGAAGAAAGAGAAGCATTTGAGGTTTTCGGAATCGAAAGGATTTTCAAAGATAACGAAACAACCAAAGTGCCGGCTTTTTGGGATGAATTGCAACAAAATGGCAAATATGAAAAGTTAATTAAAGATGCGGGAGAGAAAAAAGATATGTTCGGCAGCAAAGTTTGCACAATAAACGCTTTATGCGGGGAGCATGAAGAAGGAAGCGGTATTTTTCCGTATATGCTGTTCGCGTTAAAAACTGATAACAGTAATATCGGCGGATATAAAATTAAAACAGTTCCAAAAGCGACATGGGTGGTATTCAGGGCTAACGACGTAGAGTACATTGGCAGTCAAATCGGAGCGTTGTTTCAACGTGCGTACAGCGAATGGCTTCCGTCGTCGGGGTATGATACAGTAGGACACGGACCAGACTTGGAAATCTACGGCGAACATTTTGAGGAAGTCTGGATTCCGGTTATGAAAAAATAGTACGGGTTTTAAAATCACCTGTCCAAGTTAATCAGTAAAGCGGTTATATCAGCCGGTGAAATGCCGGAAATGCGCGACGCTTCACCGATATTCTCAGGGCGCATTTTCGCGAGTTTCTGCACCGCTTCTATACGCAAACCTTTGAGGGAAGAATAATCCAAATCTTTTGGGATTTTTCGTCCCTCTAATTTTTTATGCCGCGCAATCTCCGCTTCCTCGCGCTTTATATACCCGTCGTATCGTATTTTTGTCAATGCGAGGTCAAAGATATTTTTCGGTAAATTGTCCGGTCTGTCTGCGTCTATAGCTGTCAAGTTATTATAACTCAGTTCCGGGCGTTTTAACAAGTCTATCAGTTTTATACCGACGGTTATTTCGGCGGAATTATTCTCTCTTAAAATTTTGTTGGTTTCATCAGTCGGATAAACAGTTTTGTTTTTTACCCTGTTTATTTCGTTTTCGATTAATTCAAGCTTGTTTTGCAGTTTTAAATAACGCGTTTCGCTTATAAGTCCGAGTTCGCAACCGTATTTCATCAGACGTTCGTCGGCGTTGTCCTGACGCAATGACAGTCTGTACTCCGTGCGGCTGGTCATCACGCGGTACGGCTCTTTTGTGCCTTTTGTGACTAAATCATCTATAAGCATACCAATGTAAGACGACGACCTGTCGAGCGTAAATTCCGGTTTATCCTGAGATTTCAACGCCGCATTTATGCCCGCGATTAATCCCTGTGCGGCGGCTTCCTCATACCCCGAGGTACCATTAAACTGCCCCGCCCCGAAAAGTCCGGGGTAATCCCTGAACTCCAGCGAGTGCCGCAGCTGCAAGGGGTCGCAGCAGTCGTATTCAATCGCGTATGCGTGGCGCATGATTTTCGCGTTTTCAAGACCGCGCATAGAGCGTATTATTCTTTTCTGCACGTCAATCGGCATAGACGTGGAAAGCCCCTGCAAATACATCTCTTTTGTGCTGTCGCCCATAGGCTCGATAAAAATCTGATGGCGTTCTTTATCCGCAAACCGCACGACTTTGTCTTCTATACTTGGGCAGTATCTGGCTCCCGTACCTTTTATCTGACCTGAATACATGGGGGAACGGTGCAGGTTTTCACGTATTATTTTATGCGTCTCGTCGTTTGTGTATGTAATGTAACAAACGCGCTGATTTTGCGAATCGTCAATATTGCCTATTTCCGTTTCGCCTGAAAAACGCGTTATTTCATCGTCGCCGTATTGGACTTCCAATACATCATAATTTATGCTGTCCGAATGAACTCTCGCGGGCGTGCCGGTTTTGAACCGCATTATTTCTATGCCGTTTTGTTTCAGGTTTTCAGACAAAAAAGATGACCTCGACATATTATCAGGTCCGCTTGGAACAAACGATTCGCCGGTTATTATACTGCTGTCCAAATAAGTGCCGCAGGCTATGACTACAGATTTTGCGTAAAATTCTTCGCCTGCGCGGGTTTTCACTCCGACTACGCTTTTATCGTCAAATATTATCTCTGTTATTTCAGCTTGATAAATATCGAGGTTTTCCTGATTTTCCAAAATTTGTTTCATCAGAATCTGATATTTTTTTCTGTCCGCCTGAAATCTCAGCGAATGAACCGCAGGACCTTTGGACGCGTTTAACATTCTGCACTGGAGCATGACTTTATCCGCGCTTTTTGCCATTTCGCCTCCGAGCGCGTCTATTTCAAAGACAAGATGTCCTTTGCCCGTTCCGCCGATTGACGGATTGCAGGGCATATTGCCGATTGCATCGAGGGACAGCGTAAATATTACGGTTTTCGCGCCCATTCGCGCGGAAGCGAGAGCCGCCTCTATTCCGGCATGACCGCCGCCGATAACGGCGATGTCGTAACTATCGCAGTAGTTGGAATTATCGCAGTAGTTGGAATTATCGCAATTTATCATATCAACCTTTAAATTTTGAGAGTGATTAATACCAGATAGATGACATTTATTTTTTGTGTAGGGCGCGACTTCCCAGCCGCGCCGCAAGTTTGATTTTACGCGGATTTTATGCGCGGCGTGTCAAGGATGCCACGCCCTACAAGTTCGTACATCTATCTACTTCTAATCACTCCCTAAATTTTATATCATTTAATAACTTTTTATGATATAATTATATCACACTAAGAAATAAAAATAAATAAAAATAAAAAAATATTTTATAAATATCATAATTTTATCCGACTTTTTTGATTTTCATGTATCGGATATACACGATTCCGGTTTCGGAGCAACTACATTTAAAGTCGAGGATTTAAACGGGGTTGGGTTGGAATTTTTGGAATGGAGAAGCTAACTAAATATATAGGGACGGCAGACACGCCGTCCATTTTTTTCATATGTAAGAATATTATGGATTTTCATACCTTATATATACAGATTTTTTTTAGAATGCCGATATAATTATCAGATAGTTTTTATAAATAAACAAGGAAGTAAAAAGGAGTAATAATTATGGATACATTAACTGTAAAAGAACCGGATCCAACATTGGACAGCGCGATTTTGGATTCTTTAAATATGGCTGTATATTATGTAGATTCGGATTTAAAGATTCAACGCTGGAATAAAGCAACACAGGAACTGACCGGTTACGAAATCAAAGATTTGCCGGGTAAATGTTGCAGAGGCAATCTGCTCTGCAGTATAGATAAAGATTCTGAACCATTATGTTACAGCGGCAAATGCAGAATGGAAGCTACAATTAAAGACGGCGTCCCAAGGGAAGGCGTTGCGTTCGTAAGAAACAGATCCGGGGACAGGGTGGCGGTTAAAGCCCAGACTAAGCCGGTTTACTCCGGCGAGAATATTATCGGAGCCCTTGCCGTTTTAAACAAATCAGAAGATTCCGTCGAAACTAAAAACGAATTAGTCGATTCTCTGACAAAAATTGCCTTGACCGATAAATTAACGGGATTATATAACCGCCGTTACTTTGAGGGGGAATTAATTGTAAGGCTTTCGGAAATCCGGGCGGATAAAACCCAATACGGTATTTTATTCTTAGACATTGATAATTTCAGCAATTTCAACAATACTTACGGACACGACACAGGTGACGCCGTTCTGGCTGAAATGAGCAATGCGATTGTCAGAAATATCAGAAAAACCGACGTGTTTTGCCGCTGGGGCGGGGAAGAATTTGTCGGAATGTTCGAAGTGGATTCATTCCATGGATTAATCACACTCGGCAACAAAATCTTAAAATCAGTAAGGGACGTGAGAGTTCCGCATAACGGCGAAGAATTATCTATTACCGCATCTATCGGCATTACCGACGCAAGAGCCGGAGATACTGTGGAAGGCGTCATACGAAGAGCGGATAAATTTATGTATGACAGCAAAACGGCGGGGAAAAACAGATATACAATAGGATAGCAAATATTTCAAAAATTTATCATTAACCACTTGACAAACCCAACGGATTGGAGTAAAATAAGCATAGAGAAATAATGAAATGCAATGCAAGCAACCGCAGGGATCTCTTACCTCCCTACGGTCTGCATAAAGGTGACGACACACCATATACAACGGAATTATTCCGCACTTGCACTATCATATTATACATCATTTGGAACGAATAGTCAATAGATATTTTGAAGTGCTTTTGTTTGATTTTACAGTCCGTGTATGGGTTCGCCATGCACGGCTTTTGTTGTTTCTCGGCGGAACTATCTTTGGGTGGGTGGCGAGGCGAGGCGACGCAGCCTCGTTCACCCGAGGATACCCCGCTGGGAAAACAGAATTTCAATACAAAAATGGAGGTAATTCCAATGAAAAAGGTAAAATGCAGCAAGTGCGAACACTACTTTTATAATGTGCATAACGGGAATGAGTACTGCATAGAGCAAGCGATGAAAAAAAGATTGTTTACTGCGTATTTCAAAGGGGAGATTGACGATCTCCCCAAATTAATTCCGCCGCACTGGAGGTGCAGGGATTTCAAAAAAAGAAATGAGTTCAACCCCTACATATTGTAATTATATATTTAAAAGCTGTATTATATCCCCTCACTCACCTTAACTTGACCCATGAATAATTAATAATAAAAGATCCGCAAAATGGCGAGTATTCCGGCTCCCCCTGTCACTGCGCGACACCCCCTCTAATCGCGCTTCGCGCTGAGGGAGGCGGCTTCCGGCTCCTCAACCCTTGCCTCCCTCAGCCCGTAGGGCGATTAGAGGGGGGTGTCGCGCAGTGACAGGGGGAGCCGGAAGCATATTCTTAATAAAATATAAATTAGACTTTGTACATTTCCGCGATGCCATGCTCGGCTTTGGCGACTTCTGCGTCGAGTTTGCCGCACCTCGCCAAATCACCGACTGAAATCATGCCGACAATGTCTTTTCCGGAAATTACCGGCAGACGCCGTATCTGTTTATCGCTCATAAGTTTGACTGCGTCTTTTATATCCGCTTCCGGAGCTATGCTTACAACGTTTCTCGTCATAATTTTCTCTATCTTTTCGTGCGGACCAAATCCCTTTGATATGCCTCTGGTTATAATATCCCTGTCTGTGACAATGCCGACAATCCCGTTTGTATCGCAAACCGGCACAACCCCGATATCCGCCCCGCACATCAGTTTAGACGCGTTTTCCAAAGTCATGTCCGGCGCCACACAGCATATATGATTTGTCATCAAATCTTTTACTTTCATAAAAATAAACCTGCTTTCCCAAATTATTTTTGAATTAATCTTGTTCAGGTTTATTTTTTGCATTTATAACCGCGTTATGCGCGGAAATTACTTTTAATTTGATGTAATTGATGTAAATTTTGTTATATTAATTTTTTTAATCTGACGCGGATCCTGCTGAATTCGGATTATTCGCAAACGCAGTGACAGAATCGCTGTAAAGTTTTTGCCATACGGACGTTTTATCTTTCAAGTCTCCCAAAGCGATCGCCGCCTGCGAAGTGGAGAGAACATTGGCTGATAGTCCGTCTTTTAAATAAGAATATCCCGCGACGGTTGTAAGTTTAAAAATATCAAGCCCGCCAATTACTTTTTTAATATTCTCGTTTGCGCTGCCGTCGTCGTTATAATATCCGACCAGAGCGGACAGAGCGACGGCGGTAGAGTTTGAATTTTCGGTTGCGTTAGCCGAAACCGACGCGCACGCGCCGTCGTCGCCGACGTTATTTTCCAAAAATTTTACAGCGTTTTGCATTAACGGAATCGCCGGA
>Ga0123357_10000265_pt1 | contig 49870 bp, 57 predicted proteins | sample TergutEmb28metaG_FD_89873 | JGI IMG/M metagenome (GOLD analysis project Ga0123357, IMG submission 89873) | Embiratermes neotenicus P4 segment gut microbial communities from Petit-Saut dam, French Guiana - Emb289 P4 | ecosystem: Host-associated > Arthropoda: Insects > Digestive system > Gut ...
CTTGTTTATCTGGATACGCCGTTTGAGCAACGCATCGCCCGCGCAGTGCGTTCCAAGCTGGACAACGTGGCACTTCTCAACGACAACGAATTGTGCGGTGACTTCCGTCTGACATGAGCTTGTTCAAAAACAAACGACCCAAAATCCGCGACATCGCGGACACCAACAATGCCGACGCCTTGTTTGGATACCTTGTTTATCTCGGTGTGTTCGCCACCATCGGAATCGCTTGCTGGATTCTCAACGGATTCGCCTCTCTCTTTAACTGACATGAAAAAACTAATCCTCTTCCTGCTGGCCTTCCTGCCAGTCCTCTCCCACGGCCAGCAAACGCTCGCCTGTCTTGAGCCTTACCAGCCCATGTATTTCCTCGTCGGCGACAACCCGGCCGCAAAATTCCAAGTGTCGTTCAAATTCAAATTGCTGACCGACGACGGATGGCTTGCCACCAACGCCGCGTGGTTCAAAGGACTCACGTTTGCCTATACGCAGCGTAGCCTATGGGCTATCACGGAATACTCGTCGCCGTTCTATGACACCAGCTACATGCCGGAGCTTTTCTACGAGACGCCGTGGGTGCCGATTGGCCGTGGGTTTCGTATCACCGGACACGCGGGCTACGGACACGAGTCCAACGGCAAGGACGGCCCGGCGTCCAAGTCCATTAACAAACTTACCGCCACCGTCAGCATAGCCCGCGACTTTGGAAAATGGACGGCCACCGTGACGCCTACGGTTTGGTATTACATTGCCGACATGAGCGACAATCCCGACATGCAAAGTTACCGTGGCTACGGCGATTTGACTGTCAGCGTCGGAAGGTCGGACGGATTGAAAGTTTCCGTCTATGGCCGCGCCGGATACAATTTGAAACGCGGGGCCGTGCAAATCGACGCCACCTATCCCATCGACTTTTTGACCCGCAGCATCGCCGTGTATTTCACCGTCCAATACTGGAACGGCTACGGCGAGTCCATGCTGGACTACAACAAGACGCAGCAATCACTTCGCGCCGGAATCTCTTTCGTTCGCTAACACCATGACAACACAAACCAAACCTGAATTTATATTAGAGACTGACAAACTTTTTGTTGAGGGTTTGAAAAAAATAATTTCCCTCACGAAAGAAAACGATGAAGTTGAACTCGACGGCGTGAGATTCACAAGGACAGAGCACGGACTTCGACTGGCTGACTAATTTTCTCCCATGACAAAACAAACCAAAGACACATTCAGGATGTTCCTGAAAATAATCGGCTGGGCGTTCATATCGCTTTTTCTGGCGTGGATGCTTGGCTTCGCCGCTGGCTCCAAAGCCCGCGCCGACATCAATCCCGACCGCTTCCTTGCGTGCGTCGCCCAAGTGGAAACGGGCGGGAAAGACATGAAAGGAAAAAACGGGGAGTGCTCCCGCTGGCAAATAACCCGCGCAGTGTGGAGCCAACACTCGAAGAAGCCTTTTGCATCCTCCCACGCCGAAGCCGAGCGTATTGCATACGCGCACTTGGCGTGGATACGCGCTTCTCTAAAACGAGCCGGTTTCCCCGACTGGACTTTCCTCGCAGCCGTGGCGTGGAACGGTGGGTTGAGTCGAGCTTTGAAGTCTGACTGCCCGCAGCGCGTCACCGACTATGCCGTCCGCGTAACCAACCTCTACATCCAGTCCGACGATGAGTTGAGGGTCGGCAACGACCGGACAAAAAATAATTGAAAAAAGTTGTTGACGTGTTCCTGAAAACAGTGAACAGTCGGCCTCGCAATCGCAATTTTACCTATGAAATCCAACGAAAAGAAAAAAGCCAACGCCGCAAAACGCGCCGCGAAAAAAGAACTCGGCGACATCAACCACAACGTCGTCATCTACACCAACGTCGCCTCCGTCTTGACCTTGTGCGCCGAGAACGCATACGGCGTTCGCAAGTTTTGCGACTCCCTCCGCGACCTGTCCACGAGCGACATTGAAAAACTGGTTTTCGACGAAGCCGCGCAAGGCGCGTCCTACGTCGTCGTTGCCATTGAGCACGCCGCCACCACCCTTCCCAACGCCGCCGCTTACAAGACTCCCTCGCCGCGTGAGTTCACATCGCTCGCCGACGTGTGCCAGTCCATAAAGGCGTGCGACGAAAAACTCGGACAGGCCAACCAGCAACTTGCCAGTCTTGCCGTCCCTCCCGGCGACCCCAAGGCCGAGCTTGTCCAAAAGTTCATCGGCGTGGCTCGCGGCGTGGCACAGGCGTTGCACGCAATCCACATGACCTTCCAACGCCTCTACAATCTGCTCGCCCGCCCGGAATGTGGTGTGAATATGAACGCCACCGAGCGCAAGACGGCTCGCACCGAGCGAATGGAAAAGGAATTTTCCGAGAAAGTTCCCAAGCTCAAATCCGAAATCGCCCAAGCAAAGGCACAAATTGAGCAAGCCGAGAAAACGCTCGCCACTTGGGAACACGATTGGGACGCACTTAAGAACGGCACTCTTTTTGACACGAAACCAAATGAAAAAGAAAATCCTACAACTCATCCTCAAGCGTAAGCGACTGGCCGTAACCGCCCGCAATGAAGACGCCAAAATCAAGCAGGACATCTGCACGTCGCTCCGCATCGCACGTGAAAGCCGCAAGGTTTCGCTCCGCGACATGGCCGACCGACTTGGCATCTCCGCCACTTGTCTCTCGAATACGGAGCGTTACGGGCTTGGCAGCGTCAAACTGACGGAAGAGTTCATCAACAAATTCTTCGACAAACTTTCATAAAACCCATGCCATCATTCAACGTAGCAATCATCATGGGTAATCTGTCGCGTGACCCAGAACTACGCACAACGCCAAGCGGAACCGCGCTCTGCACGTTTTCCGTCGCCGTCAACCGAAAATACAAATCGCAGTCCGGCCAGTTGACCGAGGAGGTCAGCTTCATCGACTGCACCGCCTGGGGCATCACCGCCGACAACATCGCCAAGTATTTCACCAAGGGCAAACCCATCCACATCCACGGTCGTTTGAAACAGGACTCGTGGGACGACAAGAACACAGGCCAGAAGCGCAGCAAGCTAGGCATCGTCGTGGAAGGATTCGAGTTCTGCGGAGGCGACAAGAACGGCGGCGACTCCGCGCCCTCGCAACGCTCCGCCTACGTCACCCCGCCGCCAGCGGCCAGACCTCCCGTTCCTCCGCGTCCCACTGCGCCTGTTGACGACCCGATGGACGACGTGCCATTTTAAGACATCGGCTCTTTGAAGCACCAATGCAACGAGGTTCCCTGTTTAATAATCATCGCCTACAATAAAGTCAACCAAAAAAATACCATGATGAACACCGCACAACATCCCTGCACTCACCAGACATTCGGCGCAGCCGTCGAAGCTCTCAAACAAGGCCGTCGCGTCCGTCGCGTCGGCTGGAACGGGAAAGGTATGTTCCTTTTCCTTCTTCCAGCTGGCAACGGCATCCCCGTTACCGCCATTCACGACCCTGCCTTGCGCGAGGTCATTCGTTCCGAGGTTGGCGGCGATACCTTCGACGCCCTTGGAAGCATCCGCATGTTCACGGCGGATAAAAAGGTGTTGACTGGCTGGCTCGCAAGCCAGACAGACATTCTTTCCGAGGATTGGGAAATTGCCAACGAAGCGGCCCGATTCGACTAGACTTTTTGAACTGTGGCCTCCCCACTATTTCTCAAGTGAGGCCAGTAACACGATACTTGCGACTGCTGCGGATTAGCCGTCTTGCCGCAGGTGGAAAATCCAGTTCTCCAATTTTGTTCTTTGAAACTTTACGGGCAGTGATGCAAATGGAAATACGATACCACTGAAATCATAGGTGGCACGGGCAATGGAGTTCGTGGCAACATTATTTGTTCGCCCAACCGAAACAAACCTCGGTCTACCGGAGCCTGACTTGGTTGAACTCCGAGCACCGCCCACAATTTTCCTACCAGTTGGACATGCGACGGACGTAACCGTGCGTATGGGAACCCGGCTTGAAAACGACATCGGTTGGTTGCTAGTGCCGAACGAACAGGATACATTAGGTAGGAAATTTTAGCAGGGTGGCGCAACGGTAGCGCGTGAGACTCATAACCTCAAGGTTGACGGTTCAATTCCGTCCCCTGCTCCCAATCTTTCACGCTTGAAGCCTGTCGAGGCATCGACGGTGGATTAAAAACTCCATATCCGCGTGGTTGAGAAACCATCGGTGGTGATAAATAAACAGTCGAGGATTTAATGCGCTACGGGCTTGGCCAGCCAGTCTTACACTATGGTGCGGCGGCGTGAGAAACTTTAGGGGCTGTGTGCGAAGAACCCGTTTGGGAATAGTAGCGTGGATTAGTCGGCAGAACCGAGGCCACCAGTCCCTCCAATCAGGGCGTGCGTCTTCTCTGACAAGACGAAGACGGTTAGGGGTAATCCGAAAAATCGCACGCCCACTCCCTTGCCGGAATCTGCCAAGAGCAATCCGCAGTTCGTGTTTGGTTGCCCGTAGCGCGGGGAATCTTTCTTCGATTGAAGTTCCGGCATCTATTCCACTCGTGGTCATTCCACGCGGTAACGATGGACAGGGCAAACATCGACCCTCCATCTTAAGGAAGCAGGTGTTCTCCCGCTGCGGAGTCAATCGCAGCATTATTTGAGGTAGCGGCGAAGAACCGACTGCCGAAACCGCGCAAGCGGCGAGCAATGGCAAACCGACATCAACGTGCCCTCCGGTGGCGGAGCAAATCGCCACCGCCCATTTTTCCGTGCAACTCATAACCATTACAACCATGACAAAATCAGAACTCAACAACTGCCCGACCGTGCGTAATCTTCAACGCTTCTTGCATGAATCCGAAACGAAGGGAGGCACCTTGGTGCTTTCCCGCGATGCCGTGAAAGACATCTATGATTTAATGCGGTGTCTAATCATTGACGAAGTTCAATCGTTTGAAACAAAGACAGAAACCGTTTTTTCCGAGTTGGGAGAAACCATACGCAACGTGAACAAGGCGAACGGCTGGCCTGTCCTGACGCCGGAGCAGCGCAACGACATCCAAGGAATTGCTACGCGCATTGCCCTCATGCACTCCGAACTCTCGGAAGCATTGGAGGAACTTCGCAAGCCTGGCGGCACGGATTGGGACTGCTTCACCACCGAACTCGCCGACGTGATTATTCGCATTCTCGACACCACGCATCAACTTGGCCTCGACATGGGCACAGCCGTGCTCGCCAAAATCGAAAAGAACAAGGCGCGTGGCTGGCGTCACGGTGGAAAGGCAATTTAATTTCCTCCCGTTGTAGATGGGAGAACTGTCAATAGACACAATGAAACGTCGCGCCACTGGACGCTAACAAGGTGGCAAAAATTTCAATGAAAAAAGCCTTCATCACAAAACGATTCGACGGGAGTTCAATGGAACTCATTACCGTCGCCGACCAGATTTGCGACGACTATATGAACGATGATTTGACGCTGACGTTACGCCAGCTTTACTATCAGTTTGTCTCCCGCGACATTATCCCCAACAACCTGAAATCCTACAAGCGTCTGGCCTCAATCATCAATGACGCCAGACTCGCCGGACTGATTGATTGGGAGGCAATCGAGGACAGGACACGCGGAGTCAAAATAAACTACGGATGGAACTCACCACAGGACATAATCAGTTCGTCTGCTGGACAATACCAGATAAACTTGTGGGAGGAACAACCTTGTTACGTTGAAGTGTGGGTGGAAAAAGACGCTCTCATTGGGGTAATCGAAAGGGCGTGCGCGACGCGCCGCGTGGCCTATCTCTCATGCCGTGGATACACGTCGCAGTCCGAATTATATCGTGCGGCCCGCCGTTTTCGGCGCGAGGAAGGCAAGGACTGCCACCTGATTTACTTGGGCGACCATGACCCGTCTGGCATCGACATGACCCGCGACGTGATTGACCGCCACAACCTTTTCGGCGCGACCGTCGATGTTGACCGCATCGCCCTCAACAGGGACCAGGTGGACAAATACCAGCCGCCTCCTAACCCCGCCAAACTGACTGACTCCCGCGCCGCTGGCTACATAGCGGAGCACGGTAATGAATCGTGGGAATTGGACGCGCTTGAACCAAAAGTGCTCGTCAAACTCATCGAATCCAAAATCGAAAAGCTCATCAACAAATCACAGTGGGAACGCGACCTCACACGCGAACTAGCTGAAAAAGGAGAACTGGAATCCATCGCCGCGCACTACGACGAAATCAAAGAGCACTTATGACACCGCTCACCAAACAATTCTTGGAACGTCCCGTCAAACGTGGTGAGTATTATCGCACGCAAGGCGGTCAACTGTTCTACATTCAATCCGTCAATCTGCACGGCGCGGAGTTTAAGAACAGTTGCTACAAAGTTAGAGGCCGTCGTGTCTATAAAATCGGGGAGCTTCCAAACAAATACTCGCTGACTATTTATTACACGCGGATGGGCGAAACCCAAGAGAGTTTCAGCAGTTACGCGCTTCATCATAAAGTTTGATTCCCATGACAACCACACCACAACACATCACCCAACTGTCAGTTAATAACGTGCTGCGCATCTCCGTTGCGCAAGTCACCCCGTCCGGCGAAGTCATCATCGTCGGAGGACAAAACGGGAGCGGGAAAACGTCGCTCTTGGACTCAATTCAAATGGCGATTTGCGGCGAGCGAACAATCCCGCAAAAGCCGGTGAAGGACGGCGAGCCGAAGGGCAGCATCGAAGTTACCTTGGATGATTTAATCATCCGCCGCACTTTCACCGAGGCGGGCGGCACATCACTGACCGTTTCCTCGCGGGACGGCGCGAAGCTCAACACGCCGCAAAAGATTCTGGATTCCCTCGTCGGAAAAATCACCTTTGACCCGATGGAGTTCATGCGGATGAAACCCGCGCAGCAGATTGAACTGCTGAAAAAACTCACCGGACTCGACTTCACTCAACTGGACGCCAGCCGCGCCAGTCTCTACCAACGCCGCACCGACACCAACCGCGACCTTGCCTCCGCACGCGCCGACCTGGCCACCAAAACCTACGTTGAAGGCTTGCCCGAAACCGAAGTCAACGCCGCCGAGTTGAGCCAGAAGTATGCCGAGGGTGTCCGGCTCAACGCGGCACGCGAAGCCCTCTGGCAACGGCATCTCGCCACCGACCAACGCGCCTTGGCCGCTGGCAACGAAGTTGCCCGCATCGAAACGATGCTGAAACAGGCCAAGAACGCCCACGCAAGAGCGAGCGCGGAAGTGATGGAATCTCGAAAGACATTCAACGCCACGCCATTTGTCGATGTTGCGCCCATCTCCGCGCAGGTCACGGACATCTCCGCCACGAACCAAAAAATTCGCGCCAACCAAGACTACGTTCGCGCCCGCGATGCCGCTGCGTCCCTCGAAACGGAAGTGCAAGCACTCACCGCCTCGATTGACGAGCACGACGCCGTGAAACGCAAATCCATCGCCGACGCCGCCCTTCCCGTTCCCAATCTCTCGTTTGACGAGACGGGCGTCACGCTCAACGGGAAGCCGTTTGAACAGGCGTCCGACGCCGAGAAGATTCGCACGTCAGTGGCAATGGGACTCGCCCTCAACCCCACCCTTCGCGTCGTTCTCATCCGCGATGGCTCCCTTCTCGACAGCAAATCACTCGCCATCATCCAAGAGATGGCGGCAACCAACAACGCCCAGATATGGGTTGAGCGCGTCAGCGACGATGGCAAGGGATGCCAGGTCGTCATGGTTGACGGCACGGCCTATCAACAGGCACCCGCACAATGAACGACGAACAAATCTTTGAATCCGTTGGCAAACATCTCGCGCATCTCATGGACAAAAAAGACACAGAACAGAAACGAAAAATTGAACTCGACTTGGCCCAAGCGACGGGAGCCGAGGAATCGTTGAACACACTAATCCTACGCCGAGTTAAATCCGTGATGAACGAATTTGACAAAGGTATTAGCGGAAACCACGAACGGTTTGGAAAAGTCAATCCTGAAAAAGTCATGGCCGCGCTCGTGTTTTCCGAAAAAGAACGCGAGTGGTTTGTCGATGCCCTAACAAGGTTGGCTGACTTGCGTTCGCAAATCGTCGTTGGAAACGAGGCAATGAAGGCTCTCCAAACTCACATAACATGACCGAACCCACCTATCCTCCCTACGTCCTAATCATCATAGGAAAACCAGGCTCCGGCAAAACCACCGTCGCCGACACCGCTGCCCGCGCCTACGGACTCAAGCGCGGGAGCACGACCCTCGTGACCTATGCGCACGTCTTGTCCGACTTAATGACGAAGACAGGACTTGACCAAATCGAGGCCAACAAAGTCCTCATGGCCCTCGAAAAAGACAAGCTGCGTGAAAAGCTGACGGAGGCGCACGCGGAGATGCTTGAACGCATCCCATCGTTCTTCACGGACGTTCTCATGCGCGGCGGCATCGCCGTGATTGAGGGCATCTACACGCAGAACGAACTCAACGGCACCAAGGCATTTTGCGCCGAGCACGGCATCCGCTGCGAGACATGGTGGATTGAGCGGGACTTCGGGAACCAGGCACCCGTCTATCCGCCGTGGGACGTGACGCCCGCCGACGCCGACCTCACACTCGAAAACGACACACCGACCGCGCAGGAAATGGCGCAGTGGGTGGATAATTTTATTCGCACAAGATGAGGCCGGAAACCGTTAAAGCAGCACTTGACTGGTTAGACAGCGAAAAACCCCCCACTCTCGAACAACAAAAACTCGTGGAAGATGAAAGACAATTTTCAGGCCAGTCAAACAGTGATGTTCTAATCCACATCTTAAAACAATTCGCATACGAACAATTAAAACCATGAAACACGGCGGCAAACGAAAGAACGCTGGTCGCAAGCGGGAATACCGCGTGGCCTTCAAAATCTCAACGACGCAAACCCAGCGCACGCGGCTGGACGAACTTTGCCGTGACGTGCCTCGCGGTCGTTACGTCGGCGAACTCGTTGACGACAAATACGAGGGTGCGCAGAAACAACTCCGCACCGTAGGGGCGGCATTTCTCAACCTATCCAAAAAACCATGAGCATCATAAAAATAAAACCAACCTTGCAACAAATCGAGGCAGCCAAACAACTTTCCCGCCAAGGAGAACGAGGGCTGACGGACATGCAATACAGCGTGCTCTCTAAATACAGACTCAACACGCCAGTCCAACAAAACGCGCTTGAAATCATGGACTACGCGCTGGACATGCTGGACGAGAACAATCCTGAATCTGTGGAGAATCTTAGGCGCGACGCTTTCGCAAAAAATTTCTCACAAATTAAAAAAGAATACCTTGGCCCGCAACCTCACGTGGCCATCCCAAGCACGGCGGTTACACGCTATTATGTTGTAGTTGTGGACACGACGAAAGAAACAGAAAACGAGCCAAAATACGGAGGGTTCGGCCCTTCGCATGAAGCCACGACTTCTTGTGGTTTTGGACCATATTCGCGCAATAGGTGCGATTCTTCAGGCTACCAGATAATAGATGGGATGGTTTATGACTTCAACTGTTACTCAAATTCCCCGTTGCTTTTTGAACACGCTGACGATGCGGCAAAATGCGCAAGATGCGTTGAAGAAAAAAACCCAGAAAAAGTCGCAATCATCTGCGCATTAAAATTGTGGAGCGGAAATTCTTTTCGCTCCGACAGCGAAACTTTCGTCAAGCCATGACCGCGCAACAAATCATCATCCAACTCGCCGCCACGTTCACCGCCGCTTGCGTCGGCTCGTGCATCGGGATTTATTTCGGCACCCGCGACCGCGTTCGCCGCATTAAGAAACTTGAGGATGAACGACAGAACATGGACATCCAATTTCACAAGAGCCAGCTTGCACGCGAGGAGGCCGCGCAACAGTTGCGGCAGGAACAACGCGCCCGCGAGATTGAGCACCAGCAATTCATGCGCGAGCACGAGGAGGGCGCACCGGAGTTCAATCAGCGTTGCGCTGACATCGCTGCCAGCCTTCATTTCAAGCACAAAAAATAATTTCAAATTTCCTATTGACTTCAAAAGTTACATGTAACATTTCACTGTCAACTAAACCAGAAAACACCGCATGTCCGCCCAATCAAAACTTCCGAAAGCCACCGACTATGCCGCTCCCGATTATCGGGAAAACATTGAGCGTATTGATTGCGTGCAGCAGAACACGGTGCTGTGGGTCAGGTTGATTCGCGGCCACGGAACATCGGAATCTCCCATACGCCAAGTGCAGCAATTCTGGTCGCCGGATGGAAAGCTGCTGGCCGAGCGCGACCCGCTGGCGAAAATCACTTATCCGAAACCGGAACAAGACTACCTAAACAAACAAACCTTCGCAGAATAAATCCATGAGCACTCCCGAATACCAAGGCACAGACAACCGCCCCCACCACAAGTGGGGCTTCTCCTTCGTGAAAACACTTGAACTCTGCCCCGCCGCAGAACGCGCAAGCGAGGCATCGGATTCCCTCGCCGTCGCAGCCGAACGCGGGACAGAGCTTCACGAGCTTCTCGAACTTTCCGTCAAAGCGTGGCTCGCCAACGTCGAAAAAGACCCGAAGACATCCATCTCTTTCCGCGACGTGGTTGCAGCCAAGGCCGCGCAACTCAACACCTACGACATGAAATCCGTGATGAAAATCGTGGACGACATCGAGGGGTTTTTCACGCCCGACCCGAATCTCCTCGTGGGAACGGAGGAAAGAATTAACCTCAATCGTCCCGACACCACTTCCGAAGTCGGCATCGTGAATGAAAAAGACATTCTTTCCTACGGATACTATGACATCGTTCTCATGTTCAACGAACGAGCGTTGGTCATTGACCACAAGTTTGTCCGCAAGGAAGTAGATGCCGCCGAGAAAAATCGGCAAGGTCATTGCCTTGCCGTCGCCATCTTCCAGAACTATCCCAAAATCGAAACCGTTGAGGTCATGTTCACGATGCCGGAGTGTGGCACGTCTCGTCACACGTTCACACGCACCGACGATTTCAAGCGAATCGAGGCCGAGCTTGAGGAAATCTTTGACGCCGCCGACCGCCCGTTCAAAACGCTCCGCACCGGCGACCACTGCACCTATTGCCGCCACAAGGCCAACTGCGCCGCCGTCACGCAGAACCTCGAAACGATGGCGACGGCAATCGTGCCGCTGTCCAAGCCCAAGACTTTCGACATCGCCAAAGTCACCGACCCCGAAGAAATGACGCTCATCCGCTACTGGTGCAGCGTGCTTGAACCCGCCATTGAGCAGTTCAAAAAGGCCGCGACCGAAATGGCGAAGCAGGGCAAGCCCATGAAGTGCATCGTCAACGGAGAGGTCGTGGAATACAAAATCACCGAACGCAAGGGCACGCTCAAAATCAAGGACACGATTGACTTCTTCAACGCCGTGTCCGGCTGGCTTCCCGTTGAGCAACTACTGGCTGCTTGCACCGTAAAGATTGGCGAGCTTCGCAAAAACGTCACGCAGGTCGGGGCGCAACGCTTGCTTGACGAGGGTAAGAAGCCAAATATGCGCCAGATTCAGGAGACGTTTGACCAATGGCTCCTCGACTCCAAGCTGGCCGAGGAAACGGCCGGGTCCACCTACCTCATGCCAGTGAAGGCTGGCGGAGCCGCGAAAGCCAACACCGTCGCCAAGCGTCTGCGCGAGGCTACTTCCGAAAAGCGTGATGATTTTCCAACAGTGGAAGAAGCGCAAACCAATCCATTTTAATCCTTAACCATCCACCACTACAACCATGCCAAAAATCGACATCAACAAAGCAGCCGAGGCGATGAAACATTGCCAGGTTGAAGCCAGCAAAATCCGAGAAGTCGTTGAAATGCTCAACGAAATCGTCTCCGCCGAGGGCAAGGAAGAAAAGCCCGTCTCCATCAAAAAACAATTCGGGGTAATCATCCTCGATTCCGACGAGTTGTTTTTCAAGTTTTGCGCCGACAACGCTTGGGCACCCCAATGCCTCGTTGTGCAACTGCCGGAGTCGGAAAGCCCGTCCTCCCTCATTACCGCCATCGGCGCGATTATCGGCGACTATAACGCCACGCGCAATGGACGCATGTATCCGATGCGCACCATCGGCGACGCCGCCGAGGGCGTCCCGGCGAAATTCTGGAAAGACAAGGACGTGTGGCTAAAAACCAAGACGCCCGTCCAATCCGTAATCGTGGACAACCAACTTTAATCTCCCGTCAGAAACCACAACCGTCAACCACACCACAACATGCCAAAAGCAACGCTAAATCCGAACGCGGGCAATGTCCCGCCTCCTCAATCACAGGCTCCGATTCCGGCACCTGTCCCGCAGCCGCGTGCGCCCATACCGCCGCCCACTGCGCCTCGTCAACCCGTCCCTCCTCCCAACTTCGCTCCCGCACAACGCACCGCCGCGCCCGTCCCGCCTTCCGCGCCACGTCCGGCACCCAACCCCGTTGCCGCGCCCGTTCCGGCAGGAACTCCACCGATTCCCACGGCTCCCGCCGAGGAACAAACCTTGTCCGGCATCACGCTTACCGTGCCCGAAGTCGCCATTGTGAAACAACTCCGCGACATTGGAACGGAGGAAGACACGATTGCCACGATTATCATGGCGAAACGCAAAAAAGCCGGGGCTGGCCCCGCGCCCGCGCCTATCGCTCCCCCGGCCACTCCGCCTCCCGCCGCCGCGCAAGCTCCCATTCCGACTTCCGTTGCGCAGAAACTTCCTCCCGCACAACCCGCTCCCAAACGCCGTGGCCAACCGCCCGCCGCGCCTGTCGTTCCGTCCGAAGGCCAGCAACTTTCCGACGAACAATACGCCGAGCAAGTCGCCGCCGAAGGGAACGACCCGGAACCGTTGCAATTCGCGCCTGTCCTGCCTCCTGCCATGCATACCACCGGCGCATTGCAAGTCGTCGGTCAAATGCCGCAAAGCGACTACGAATACGACGGCCCGGCCATGCCCATCGCCTACCGTCGCGGTGACAAGCTCGCTACCGCGTCAGGCGGTCAAGTCTCCGGTTCGTGGAGTTCGCAGGACTCAAAAATTCCGTTTTTGGTCCTGGTCCAAGGTTCCGGTGAAAACGCCAAGAAATTCGGCTCTGGCCGGACTGTTCTCATGGACATGCAGCTTTTCGATACGCCGACCGAGAGCAACAAACCGACGTTCCGTTTCTGCCCGGTCGCCATCCAGCGTTACTTTCGCCAGCAGTTGCCCAAGGACGCCAAGGGCAACACCATCACGAAAGACGCCCAAGGCAACGACATCGTTCCGAAAAATTGGAACACGGCGGAAGAAGCCGAGGCCGATGGTTACACGACGGAATGGACGACCGGCCCCAACGGAGAGCGAATCCAACCCTCCGCGCAGCCCGCAGCGCGACTTGCGTTGCTCATCGAAAAGCCCGCGAACGCGAACCATCCCGGCTTCGCAATGGAGATTCCCGACAATGAAGGAAACATCCATTATTACGCGCTGGCCGCGACCTTCCTTCACGGCGCGACGTTCCGCCGCACCGCCGTGCCCATCAAGACGGCGTGCGACTGGATTCTACGCGAGGGCAAGAAAATCGCCTTGTCCAAGCGGATGTGGGAAATGACCGTCACCACAGAGCAAGTAGGAAACTTCAACCCCTATATCTTCGCAGCGAAGATGCTCAATGAAAACGCGCCCGACATGCTTCGCCAAGTCGCCGAAAACATCGGCGCATCGCAGGGCTGAAACAACTCCTCGTTGTGGTGTTCTTGGCGGTGTGATGACCGCCAAGGTCCAACGTGGTCTGTGTGTCCGGCCCTATTGTCGGAAACGGCATCGGGCCGGACACCTTCTCTGCGAGATGCACGAAAAACGTCAGTGGCGCGAACGGCATCCAATCCACGACAAATACTTAAATCTCAAGAACCATGCAAAAAGACGCAAAATCCCCTTCAACATCACCCTCGCGGAGTTCACGCAATGGTGCGAAAAAACAGGCTACCACGAAAAGTGCGGCCAAGCGTCAAACTCCCTCACCGTTGACCGTATTGATTCTGCCGGTCCTTATAGTCTCGGAAACATCCAGCCAATGTCCCACGCCGAAAACTCGTGGAAAAAAAGCGAAACCTATGCCAACGGAAAAGCCCCGCCCTGCTGTGCCAAGTGGGAAACGCACCCCGAAGACTGCCAATGCGAAGACTGCATCAACCCGTTCGGATAACTTGCTTTTCGACCCTCGCAGCGAGCCTGTTCCAAATCTGACCAGCACTTGTTGCTTCGGTCGCGTGAAACGAGTTTTTCACAGCAACGGTTCAGTCCTTTTAACATGCTGCACTTGTAACAAGCCGTGCAACACAGAGCCGATGCACTAACATGATACCCTCCGTCTCCGAATCCCAAACCTTCATCTTGCAGAGCATCCTAAAGCTGCACTGCGATGGCAAATTCGACGCCGACATTACCTATGGAAACGGACAATTCTACAAGGAGATTCCCGCGCCGCTGTTTTGCTCGGACGTGTCGCCGCAGTGCGAAGGCGTGATACCGTGTGACTCCACGAAACTCCCGTTCAAAAACGACTCCGTTGGCTCAATCGTCTTTGACCCTCCGTTTCTCACCTACATCCGCAACGACCGCGAACACGGAAGCCTCATGGCAAAAAGATTTGGAGGCTATTGGACGTATGACGAGCTTGCGCGGCACTACCAACTGACCCTTATCGAGTGCAACCGCGTGCTTCGCTTGAAGGGCAAGCTCATCTTCAAGTGCCAGGACATAATCAATAACCACCGCATGTATTGCACGCACGCGAACGTGATTAAATGGGCTGAATTGCTTGGCTACCAACTCGCCGATATGTTCATCCTCGTGGCAAAAAATCGGATGCCGATTCCACAGCCAAAAACCAACGCCGAATCTGTCCAACGTCATGCGCGTGTTTTCCATTCTTACTTCCTCGTTCTCGAAAAAAACCGACAAAAATGAACCTCCGTCCCGAACAATTCACGCGCACCGAGTTCCCCGTCTGGCGGAACCTAGCGGACAAACAGCCCGCGACATTCGGCGTGCAGCCGTGGGATTGGGACGTGACGAAGGATGCGATTCACCAGATGCAATCGCTGCCCAAACCAGCGAGGCGAAAACTGATGAAAGAGGATACAACGATTTGGAACTGCTACTCCTGCGTCCTCGGAACAAATTGGTATTCGCCCACAGGAACTACGAACCCTCCGACGATGCTGTTGGGTTTCGCTGTTGACTACGACTGCCCTATGAATTTCGGCTACATTGCCGAGGCCATGAAGGAACGGCAACGGCTTGGATACATCATTCCCAACTACCTCGAAACCTCCCTGTCCGGCAAAGCCCGCGCAGTCTGGACATTTGAACGGCCAGTCCCCGTTGACGGCGTGAAGTTCTGCAACGAATTTTTGAAACGCCTCGCCACTGTCCTCGACGCCGAACACTTCCTCATCGGCGTTGACCGCAAATCATTCTCCTACGAGATGCGGTGGACGAACGGAGGATTCTGGCAGGAAATGGCAAACGTGCCGCCGCTGAAAGAGGATTTGCTTCTCGGCATCGCCGTCAAAGTCGCCACGGCCTTGTCCGAACAAAAGGCCAACGTGCCACTCGAAAGGGCGCAAGAGGAGTTGGCAAAGCGGTATCCCCGTTTCAAGGAGTTCAACGGCGGTCGTCTGATTTTTGGAAGCGTTGGTATCCGTTTTTGGGACGACACCGCTGACAACAGCAACGCCGCTCGCGTGATTGACAAGGGCTTCTATTGCTTGACTGGCCCGAAACCCGTCGTGACGTGGGACGAACTTCTTGGGCCAGGACTCGCTGAGGAATTACGCGCAACCAATTTTGGCGAGGCGGCGAAGGGAATGTTTTTCGATGGCAAGCATTACTTCATGGAGACGAACCTGGGCTTTCACGAAATGGAGCGCGTTGATATGATGCTCGCCATCGCCACTCACGGTTTTGACCGGAGCCGAGCCAAGGAGGAAGCCACGTCTCCTGCCGAACAAGTCCTCTCATTTGTCCAACACCACAAGCGCGTCGATGGCGCGGCACCGCTGCTTTACCTGCCAAACGGCGTGATTCCAATGACGGGCAAATTGCTCCTCAACACGAGCCGTATCAAGCCGATGACGATGGCGGAAAAGATTAACACAACATGTTCAGATTTTCCGTGGCTTGATGCGTTCATGGATAAAATCTTCGTGCAACGGGAGGGACAGTTGCATCCGCGCCATTACTTTCAAACGTGGCTGCGTCGATTCTATCGCGGGGCAATCACTGGCCGTCCGGTGAATGGACAGGCATTGTTTTTCTGCGGGCCGAACGGATGCGGAAAAAACTTCATCAGCGAACTGCTCATCCCGTCCGCGATGGGCGGGACGGCGAGCAATCCCTACAAACTGCTCATGGGCGAAACTGGCTTTTCAGATGATGTTCTCGAAGTTCCCGTCCTTGCCATCAACGACGAAGACGCGCCACCGGAGTTTAAAAAAAACCAATGGGAACAAAAAATAAAATCTCTCGTCGCCAACAACGTCCACAGTTTCCATGCGAAATTTGCGAAGAACGTCCGCATTGTCTGGTATGGTAGATTGATAGTGACATTAAACGACGGCCCAAAAGACATTGGGATTCTCCCGATGCTTCATGCCTATACGAAGGACAAGCTGTGCTACTTCTTGCTGCAAAAACACGACCAGCCCTTCTACGACATCTACGAAAATCAGGAATTAGTGAAACGCGAATTGCCGTATTTTTTGCGGTGGTTGATAGATGTTTATCAACCGCCTGAAGGACTCGAAACCAACGACCGTTTCGGAATGAAATCATACCACGACCCATACCTCGTGCGCGTGAATCGTCAGGAGCAACTTTCCTACAATTTGCTCGAACTTATCGCCGCGTGGATGAAGCCGCCTAACTGGAATAACAATGTGGACACTTGGGTTGGCACGCCCACTGACCTCATCCGTGACATGGGTTCCGTCGATTCATTTGACGCCTTGTTGAAATCATGGGAGCCGAACAAGGTGTCGAAAGCCCTCGGCGACTTGGCTCGAACGGGAGTGCCCGGCATTGAGGCCGACGCGCAATTCCACGGTCGCCGCTACATTTTAACGCGAAGCAAGGTGATGCTTACTGTCACTGACGCACCGCAAACAACAACAACCGAACAAACTGAAATGATATGAAACAATACAAAATTAACGAAGACTTGTTACTGGCCGTCCACCAACGAGGGATGCTGTCGGAACGCGCGGTAAAAGATTTAACCGCCAAGCATGGGTTTATCATGCGAGAATGTATCGACGGTGATTACGTCAAAGCCAGCGATGTTAAAGCCGAAATTGCACGCGAGGTTGCAAAGTATCGAACCAAAGGCAGCATCGCACTTGAGTTAATGAACTCCCTTTCGTGGAATTTTATTATCACATGTATGCAGGGAACAACGTGGTCAACTGACCACGAGATGCTGAAAATCGTTGTGGATATGCGCCAAAAATACGCCGAACTCATGCTGAATGCCGCGTTCCCTGAAATCGAAATCCCACCTGATGCCGTCGTTCAAAATCCCGGTCTATCTGCGACCATTGGCCTCGTCCCCTCCACAACCGAACCTGTATGAACGTCTATCTCGACACCGAAAGCTACTTCGATGACGAAGTGAGCGTGGAAAAACTTTGCATGAAATCCTACATGCAGAAAAGCTATGCTTACCTTGTGTCGATTGTCGCGGACGGTTTCGAGTGGGCCGGAACTTTCGAGGAGCTTCGCCAGCGGCCTGACATCGTGAACTGGCTGGCCGACCCCTCCGTTAATCTGTGGGCGGCGAACTCCAACTTTGACCAGGAGTGGACGGAGAAATATATTCCCGAACTCGTCGGCAAGGAATGGCAATGCCTCCTCGACTACGCCGCCTATCACCAACGTCCGCGCACGGTTGCGGGCGTCTATCGCGCCCTTACCGGAAAACACTTGGACAAAGCCCAACGCTCCGCGATGAAGGGCGTTCATCCGTTCAATCATCCCGGTGAGTTTAATTTCGTCAGCAGTGTCGTGTTGGACCAGATGCGCGATTACAACTTGACCGATTCCCGCGTGAACAAGGAAATCCATGCTGGCCTCGACGCGCTAGGGGTCATGTCCGAGATGGAAACGAAGGTGGCCGCGCACACACGGTTGCTTCAACGGCGTGGCGTGGCGATTGACGAGGAGTTGGCTGCGAAGTTTAAAGAGGATTTCAGCCGCATTGCTTTCGAGGAACAAAAAAATCTGCCGTGGTCGGAGAGCACGGACAAATTGCTTGCCGCCGCGCATTTCGAGGCGTGGTGCTGCCAGATGGGTGTCGCGCCACCAATGAACCTGCGCAAAACCGACGACGATTTCACGGCTTGGATGCAGATGAACCCGAACCTCGCTCCGGTTCTCCTGGCCCGCCAGCGGTATCAGCGGGCGAATAACAAGCTCAAGCATCTCGCTACCATCGCCAATCGTTCCGTCGATGGAATTTTCTACCCCGACATTCGCTACTGCGGGGCACCCCACACACGCCGCTTCTCGTCAAAGGGCGGCGACGAGGATGGCGACCGCAATGGATTCAACATTCAGAACATGGAACGTCTGCCGGTGTTCGGCGACATCATGCCGGACTTTTTCTCGCCGCTTGCGCCGGTGAAAAGGGGTGCCGCGCTGCCGGGTTACTTCATGCGAAATTTGTTCGTGCCGCGTGCGGGCAAAAAATTCGTCATCCTCGACTTCTCGCAAATTGAACCCCGCGTGCTTCACTGGCTCGTCGGCGACCGCGAGTGGCTTGATTCCATCCGGCAAGGATTCAACCCCTATGAAACGCTCGCCCGCCGCACGTCAGGTTGGGACGGGGCACCTGGCACTCTGTCCAAGACCGACCCCGCACTCTACTCATTGTCCAAAGCGCAAGAACTCGCCCTCGGCTATCAGTGCTCGTGGGCCAAGTTTATCGTGATGGCGAAAATCTACATGGACGGAAAGCTGTTAAGCGAAGACGAGTCCAAAAAGGCTACATTTGGCTGGCGTGACCATAATCAACTTATCGTCAACTTTTGGGCTGATTCGCAAAAACTCGTGGAAGGCTCCTACCAAGACGGCTCGGACATCGAAGTGACAATGCCCAACGGAGAAACTTACCGCCGCTTCAACACGCGAATGCTCCCTCGTGAGTTCGTCTATCGCAACAACGATGGCACCGAGAACCGCGTGATGCGCAACGAGTATTGGTGCGAGAAAATCTATGGTATCCCCGACACCAAACCCACCTATGGTGGACTGGTGGTGGAGAACGTGGTGCAACGGACGGCGCGTGACTTGCTGGCCGAGGCGTTGATACGCTGTGAGGAAGCCGGACTCCACGGCTGCTTCCACGCCCATGACGAGGCGATACTTGAAGTAGATGCCGACAACGCCCAAGACGCCCTCGGCGAAGCCAAGCGTCTGTTCACCCAAGTGCCCGAATGGGCAACTGGAATACCCATCGCGGTTTCCGGTGGACTATATGACAGATATACCAAAGATTGACCGATGAACCAGAAACTTTCCGATTACAACGTCTCCTACATCCGACTGTCCAAACAGACGGATGTGGAACTTGCTCGGACATTTCAAGTTGACAGACATACCATACTTCGTGCCAGAGTGGGCATTACATTCCAACACGTCAAAACCAAACCTCGCCTCCGTTCGCGGAGATGGGGTCAACACCTGAAAACATGATAGACAACACCACATCCGACCATTCGTTCACCAACCCCAACTTCGCGGAGTTTTCCGACGAACAGCTTGTCATGTATTGCCAAGCCCTCAACGACAAGGCCAAGCCCATCCACAATCAGATGGTGGACATCTCTCTAATAATGGGCAAAACCGTCCGTGAAATCTACGCGAGGAAATTCGCCGTGATGTTCCCCGACCTGCCTATCATCGAGGAAAAAAGCGTGCTTGCCATCACCTGCGAGATAGAACCTCGCGTGGGTGTCGCCGAAATTGGCCGTCGCGTTGCCGCGATAAAAAAAGAGGGCATTCAAATCAAGCGCATCACCTTTGACCAGAACCGCGACCAATTCACCCTTTGGACAACACCATGATTAAACTCACCACCGACGAATCTGTTGTTTGGATAAATGCCAAACATGTCATTAAAGTTTTTCCAGCCACGGAGGAACTTCAAGTTGCCGGCTATCAAACCTGCATTTGCCTGTCTGAAAATCAAATGGCTATCGTGAAAGAAGACTTGGCGGATGTGATTGAACTTATCGCAAAAATTCTATAACCACCATGACATCCGAACTACTGAAACGATGGCTCACCGCAATGGTTGAGTCGATGCCTCGCGGGGGCCGTTCCCGCGCCTCCCGCCAGCTTGGAATGACCGCCAGCGGTTTCTCCAAGCTGCTCAACGACGACGTTCGCCAGTTTGACGACAAAACCATCCGCTGTATGCTCTGGATGCAGCAAGCCAAGGCCGAACGGTTCCCGAAAGAGAAGTTCCCGCTGCAACAGAAAATCATACGCGACGGACTCGTGATAGAATCGCGCCTGAACCCCTCGGACGGTTCAACCTTTTGCGTGTGGAGGGTGGCATGAAAAATCCGGTCATCCAAATCACGATGTTTGCCGACGAGTGGAAAATCGTGGCCGAGAACTTGTGCGCCGACCACGAGGCAATGGCGGACACGCCATACAAGCGGAAGCTCAAGCGTATCCATAAAATGATACGCGGGTCACTCGACAAGACGGACGGGCAACCCGAACCGAAGTGAGAACACTTGGAATAGACCCAGGATTGTCGGGCGCGGTCGCGTTGTTTGGCGACGGCGTTGTGGACGTGCGGCGCGACTTCAAAAAACTGTCCGACATCACCGACGCTATCATGGCCTTCGCCCCGTTTGCCGACCGTGCCGCGTTGGAATTTGTTTCCGCGATGCCGGGGCAGGGGGTCACGTCCATGTTCGCGTTCGGCAAGGCTACCGGCGTCGCCGTGAGCGCGTTGGTGGCAGCGAAACTGCCCTACATCGAAGTCACGCCCCAACGGTGGCAGGGATACTTTTGGGACTTGGACAAGGTGCCCCGAAAAAAAGGGATGCGCAAAAACTTTGACTCAATCGACGTGGCCTCGTGCTACATCCCGAAAGCGAAACCGTTTCTCACGAGAAAAAAAGACCACAACTCCGCCGACGCCCTGCTCATCGCGTTTTGGTATTGGCTGAACTTGGACGCGGAATCGTCGCGTCACCGGGTGTCATAGCCCTCGGATATGTCTTTGAAGTCCGACATGTCCACGTCATATCCCGCGTTCTGCGCGTTTTTGATGAGCGTCGGCGACGGAACATAAGGAATGTAGTCGCCGTTCAACAGGGCGTCGATTTCCGGTTTCGTGAATTGTTTCTCGCGAAGGGTTTCACGAACGTCGTCTTCGTCCGCTCCCGCCGAGATTGCCGACCGCGCCGCGAGTCCGGTATCATAAAAATAATTCTGTCGGCGGCGGTTGATGTCGTCGTAGGATTTCAGCAAATCGGATACATCAAACTGGCCCGATTTGTTGTTTGCCATTGTTTTGAACTCGGACTCGATGTCGCGCATCGTGCGCATGTTTGTCGTGGCGAGATAATCCAGTTGGGCACCCGGATTAAGCACGCGCAACGCGCCCACTTTTGTCCACGGCGACGGCACCGGATTTCCGTCGCGGTCAAGCGTGCCGTTGACAAATTGGGCCGTGCGATAAATGTCACGCACCGCGCCCGGTCGTGCCATCGGAACCGCGACATGCCACAATCCCTTCACGAATTTTTGCGCGGGATTGTCGTCCGCCGCATACAATGGGGCACCTGTGCCCTTCACCCCGGACACGGCCTCGGTGATTGCCTGTGTCTCCGGCTGTAACTTGTAGAACGGAACCGCGATGTTCTGAAGGGAAGTCTTGGCCGCGTCCCAAACCGTGTCTGTCGGGTCGTCTTGGACCTGTCCTTTCAACAACCGCGTGGCAAATCGCATCATCGGCTGCGTGATGATGCCATACAAATTTAAGTTTCCAATCGGACTGTATGACACCACGCCGTCCTTTGACCGATTCCAATACACGTCGAACTGGCGGTCAAACGTGGGCATCAAGCGACGATAGCCCCGAACATCCTCCGGTGTCATGTTATTGGCGCGGATGCTGTGCTCTTGTAGCGCGGGGAACAGGAACGTGAGTGCCGCGACTCCCGCGACTCCCGCGACACCCTGGCGAACAAGGGCGTTGTCGCCGAGAATCATTCCCTCACGGATGTCTCGCAACGCCCAATGCCACGCATTAAAATAGGTGCGACCGGCCTCGGATGTGAACGATGTGAACGCGGCAACGGCCGGGAGCTTTTGAGCAAGACGGACAAACGGAACGGCGCGTCCGTAGTCGAAATTGAGGGCATGGAATCGTTGGTAGGCGCGTTCGTGGGACATGGCCGCTATCAACGCCTCCCGTTGCGCCGGTGTGCCCGCTTCGCCACGGAGGATTGCCCGGCCTTGTTCCGACCTTTGCATGAGGGCTTTTCTGGCGTCGGTGACAAGTTTCTGGCCTCCAATCGGGGCTTGTTCAAGCCCCCGCGTCGCCTCCGCCACACGACGCGGATACATAAGGTCATACATTTGAACCAGTTTGTCGTTGTTGGACGCGATGCGCTCAAAAAGTTCATCGGCTTTCTGGCGTTCCATAATCCAGTTTGCCAGCTTGGGGAGGTCGTCGGTTGAAGCGAAAGCCTTCCTGGCGGTGTTGACCGTCTTTTTGAACGCGGCCACGCCGGTGTCACCGGCGACTTGCGCGATGTTTTTATTTTGCGCAACGGCTCGCGTAGCGGCGTCAATGGGGTTGTCGCTACCCATCGACAACTGCGCCAAACGACGCTCGGCTTTGACCTGTCCCCCGTTCCAAATGCTTATCATCTCGCTCACGGGGTCGCCCGCGACGCCGGACAAGACACCACGCGAGAGCACGCCGTCCTTGTAGGCGAGATTCACGAGGTCGCGGAGGCTTCCCTTCCATCGGTCACTCTCCCAGGCGTCCAAATCCCTCATGCGGGATTCAATTTGAGCTTTGTCCGAACCCAATCGACGCATGTTTTCAACCTCGGCTTTTATCAACGCCACTTTTGTGTCGATACGTGCGTTGTGTGAATCGACTTCCTTCTTCAACCAACGGAGGCTGGGGTTGTCACTGACGATTCTTTCGATGTTGGTTTCAAGTCCGGCAACATTGCGAAGTGCGACAATCTCTGTTGCAATTTTGAAGGCGTTCCGACCGCCCGGTGTGCCAATCAAACGACTTATATTGCCGCTGCTGACCATCGCTTGCCACGAGGTCAGGCCGTTGCGAAGTGGATTTGTGAGGGAAAAGACGATGGAGTTGGCGTTCGCCAGCCTTGTCATGCGTTGGAAGATGTTCTGCACCTTCGGCACCATCTTTTGAAATTCTGACACGAACGGAAGGGCGTCGGGACGCACGAGCAAACCGTCCAACGGGTCGTTAATGCGCGACCCGGCGATAGACCTGTCCGGTTGCGCGGTCAACCTGTCTTTTCCGTAAATGACATAGTTGCCGTCGCCCCAGCGTTTTTGCATTTCAGGGTCGCCCATTCGCGCCAATTTCAACTCGGCCTCTATGCCATCGTAGATTTCCTTTTTGAACCTGTTATAGACTGTCGCCGCCGCTTGCGATTCAGCAAGGGAACGAGGCATGTATTTGTTTTGGATGGTGAAGGAACTCTCTTGCAGCCTGTCGGCCTCACGGCGCACTTGCTCGCCATAGGTCAACCCATGTGTCTCGGACGAAAGGCGGGCGCGTTCCTCGATTGCGCGGCGCATATTGCCCGCTGGTTGCACACCCCCGTTTGCCGCCGCGTGCGTGTCCATTTTCCCTTTCAATTCCGCCTTCCAGTTGTCGTCAAGAGCCTCGATTCTGGCGCGGACGCGGCCATCGACATCGACGCCCATGCGACGGGCGACACCCGACGCATCAACGTAGGTGCCGCTGTTGTGCGCCATATCCCCGTTGATAAGCCAGTCCGCGATTTTTTGCTTCATGCGGAACATGCTGAGGGCCTCCTGCTGGCGAAGGACGGTGTTGAATATGCGCTCAACGGGATTCGTAACCTCGCCGAGCAGATTTCGCATTAACTGCGTCTGGACGGTTCTCGATTGCGCGACTGGCGAGCGTTGAAGTGGGTTGCTTAAAAACTGGTTGATGTCCCTGTCACCATTGTTGCCCATCAACTCGCGTGCGGCTTTTCCGGTGGCGCGGTAGGGACGGAGGAATCGTTCGACTTCGTTTTGGCCAGCCGTCCAATTAACAGAACCATCCGCCTGTGTTCCAAACTCGCGGGCGGCGGCAACGTAGGCGTCGTGGGCTTTCGTGTCCTCCTTGCCCATGTCCCGCAGCCATTTTTTGCGACCGCTGCCGAACATTTCATAGGAACGGGCGATATACTTGCCCATGTTTCCCTTTATAATGTCCTCAAAAACTTTCGAGGTCATGCCCTCGCGCAAAAACTGCTTGGAACGGTTTTCAACCAAGTCCCACGCTCGTTTCACGGCGGCGTTTTTAACCGGGTCACTGGTGATTTCCGCTTTTAATTCGTTGATTTTTTGAAGCTGCGCACCCTCAAAATCGTGCAGCACGCGGGGGTCGCGTGTCGCCGTGATTGCCACAGCCATTTCGTCGGTCATGGGGTTTTTATTGAGGCCGAGCTTCCTGTTCATGTCCTGGACGGCGTCATAAACCTCGCGTTTCATCGCCTCCGTCTCACCGATGCACTCGCGCATGAAACGGTGAACCGACGCACTGACGCCCTCGGTTGTGTTGGATATGAACTTCCGCCATTTGGCGATGGCGGCGCGTTGAAGCTCGCCGACCCTCGTCACGGTGTCCTTCGTGATGCCAAACCCGCTGGGAGGCTGCATACCGACATCCTGCCATGTCCGCGCCCCGTCGAATGAACGCCAGATTGCCTCGTCTTTCTTCGCCAGGCTGGACAAAAACGCATCGTCCATCGGGCGCGTGATGATGCCGCTGTCCAACGCGGCAACATACGCGGAACGAAGATGGGTCAAATTTTCCGTGGACTGGCTGGCAAGACTATGGATATAGTCACCGTCGCCGAGACGGAAGGAATTGATTACGCGCTGTGGGTCCTGGAACCCGACACGCCGCAACGCGCCAGCAAGCTCAACCTCGCGTCGCTGGCGAATTTCCTCCGGCGTGCGCGGCTCCGGCTGGCCTTTCGCCGCCGTCTCGCGGTCAACCGTGCTGACCAGTTCCTTGTCCTTGTAGAGTATGATGCAATTACTCATGCGCAACTCCTTGCCAAATCCTGCGCCGTGGCGGGACGGACGTTTTCGCCGCTAGAATTTTGGATTGTGCCTTCGCCCGGCCCAGCCGTGTCAACACTGACCCATCCATTCGGAGCGTCGGGGATTCCAGTTTGTCGCGGGAATAACTTTTCAACGCGGTCGTTCAACGCCTTGTCGCGGGCTGTCTCAAACTCGCGTCTTGCGTTCGCGGCTTCAACTTGGGCTTGTCCCAACTTTTCAGCATCGGTGGCTTTTCTCACTTTTCGTTCGAGACGATTTAATTTTTGTTGCGCCTTTTTAACAACGGGGTCGCGTGCGGCGTATTGTTCGATACCGTCCATTCGTTTCAACCATCGCTCCAAGTTTCCTTTTTGGGTGTTGGCGATTTGTTGAGTTTCCGTGGCCTCCATGCGCCCCGACTTAAAATCAGGCGCGAGTCTGTCGCCTTCATCAAGTTTTTCATAGCGTTGACGCGCATCCATGTAATCATTGGATGCTTTGTCGCGTAATTTTTCAATGCGCTGTCGAAAACCCCAATACGATTCTCCCGTCTGACGTGCCGGAGCACGACGGTAAATTTCCGTCGTGGGTAGCTTGGACTCGTATGCTGTTGGCTGCGGTTGCACAGGAGTATCCAATGTTCCTTGCGATGGTGTGTTGTCAAACGTCATCTCAATTTGTTCCTCCGGCTTGGGAAGCGTCGCAGCCTCAACCTCGGCGTCGTGCATCATCTGCGCATCATGCAACCGTTGCTGAGCGTCAAGAAAAGCCTCCTCGGAACCCGCGTTGCGAACCGCCGCGTGCGCGTCCTCAAGCTCGGCGCGGGCGTTTTCCAACGGCGTGCCTCCGGCCTCGCCGACGTTCGTCTCGGATTTAAGAACAGGGGTTTCTTCCGGTCGCGGAGGCGCGGGTGGCGATGTTTCCGGCTCCATGCGGGCACGACCTCCGTGAAGTTCACGCGCCTGTTGTTCAAGCTGGCTTTTCAACTCGACAAGCTCGCCTTCTTTTTTGGACGGATTGTTGGGGTTCAACCTGCGTTCCTCGGCAAGTTCGATTTCCAAGTCAGCGAGTCTCTTTTTAACAGAGGCTACATCATTTGCCGTGGCCGGGCGGGTGGGCGGCGCGGCTGGTTCTGGCGGCGGGACGTGTTCGACGGGAGCACCCGTTTCCATTGGATGCGGAGCTTCCACATCGGGAACGCCCGTTTCGAGGTCGGTGGCAACAGTGCCTTCCTGCGGCATCGCTTCGCCAACAGGTTCGCTACGGGTGCCATCCGCAGTTGTGGTTGGGTCGGATGGCGTGGTGGTGCGCTGTGCTTGCGCGGCTTCCGCGTCGGCTTTAATCATGGCACGCTGGTCAGGCGGAACACCGATGGCCTCGCCGTATGCATCTAATTGTTGCATCCGCGTCGCCTTGGCCGGGTCTATCCCGCGTTGACGGAGGATTCGATTGACCTGAAGCGGCGTGGCGTCTTGAACCAGCGGCCCTCCTCGAAACACACGCCCGGCTATTTGGAAACCGTGAAGAACCGTGTCAAGTCCGCCGCCGAGCAACGCGCCCATTTTGACACGGTTCAAAAATTCATCCGTGTTGAAATCCTTTTGTTCGCCCTGCGCAATCAGGCCGTATTGACGGGGAATTTCCGTGGCTGCGGTGATTGCGCCCATCTCGCCCATCGAAACCGCCGTGCGAACGCCTGTGGCAAGCGCAGCACGGCCAAGCATACCGCCCGCAGTTTCCGCGCCGACGCGGGCAAGCACGGCCTCACCGGCGCGAACGCCAAGTCCGCCCATGCCTAAAAAGGCAACCGTTTCAGGAGAAGCGACCATGCCGCCGATTTGTCCCGTTACAGCGGCACCGTGCTCCAAAAATCCTCGTGCGGGCGGCATGAAATCGTAAGTTGCTTTTCCGAGGTCGTAGGAAAAATACCGGCGCGCGTATTCCTTCTCCACGTCATCAACCATCTTTTGCTCCTCCGGTGTCAGCTTTTCGCCTTTTATGTTTTTCAAATAGGCTTGCTGCACTTTAAGGGACGCCGTTGATTGGAAATAGTCGTCTTTTTTGTCGAATTGCTGGGCGGATGTTCCTGTTTGACGCTGCCACGTTCTATCCGTGTTCCATTCCGGTGCTTGAAGCGCGATTATCGCGTGGTTGATGGTGTCGGGGTCATCGGTGGAATAGTCTTTTTTATTCAGGATGGATTTTATCGACGTTGATTGGGGAATGGCTAGCATCGTTCCCGGAATACCAGTGGGAACATCAGCCCTGTTGAAACGCGAGTCATCTTTTATTTTATTATACCGTTCTTCGTCTGTCAGTCCGTCGCTTTTTCTGTCGCTTAAAAAACGATTGACCATGCTTAATTGGGCGTCGGTTTCCTTGTCATAGTCCGCATTTTTGCTTATCGCGTCTTTTGTTGGAATTGGCATCGGTTTTTCCGCCATCCCAACTCCCACAAGTCCGTTGCGCCACGAGTCCAATAAATTTTCCCAAGCACGACGAGCCAGCGTTGGCCTCTTGTCCAAAAATTCACGAGAATAATCTATGGCTATTTTAATGGCATGTTTCTTCATCGCATCCGTGGTATTCGGGTCGTCCATGATGCGAGATAAATACTCACTTGGCTGCTGGTCCAAATCCTCCTGTGTCATCGGAAGGTCAGGTTCATCGCCACCCAATTTCCAAAGAAGATACTGACCTTGTTTCAGGAAATCATTTATCCGCTCGGCGTTCGTATCATCCTCGGCTTTGAACTTTGCCTCATCCTGCGCTTTTTCCTCGTCGGTTGGAATATAGACACCTGATTCACTCCGCGCCGCCGTAATCATTCCGCGCCCGACCAGGTCCCAATAGGACGGTTGTTTAGGCGCAACCGGAACGCCCGCTGCCTGGTGAAAAGCGTCCGCTTCCTCCTGTTGCTTTTTTTGAGCGACACGCTGCTCGGCTTCCTGCGCAACCTGTTCTTTCGATGGAATCGAAACCGGAAGTGGTGAACCACCGTAGCCAGGAATACCACCAGCGGGAAGTGACGCAGCCATGCGAGCAAAAAAACCCGGTTTTTCCTCGGAAAGAGGCTTGGGTTTGCGTGCGCCCAAGTCCCCAAGGGAACGGGGGGCGGCTGGTTGCGCGGGGGTCGGCGTCGGGCTTTGAATGTCCGAGAGAAAGTCGCCGCCCTGCGAATCGTTGTTGGTATCGTCGTCGGGAAAAGCCATGTTGTGAACCCTCCTATTGTGACGACGCGGACGCGAGTTGATTTTTTTTCCTCAAGTTCTCTTTGAACGTGGCGATTTCCTCCGCCGTGAAAGGTTTCCCCGTTTTTGGATTGGTGGCTGCGGAAAAATAGGCATCGACGCTGGCTTCCGGGTATTTTCCATTCACCATTTGGGGAGGACGAACAGCGGCTTGCGCGGATTGCTGGCGAAATCTTGCCGCCGCGTTCGGGTCGTTGGCAATGACCATGCTGACGGCTTGTTGCATGAGGTCGGGAGGAATGGGTGCGCCCGTCAAATGCGCCGCTTCTCCCGATGCAATAAAACTGGCGACATTTAGCACGCTTCCGGCTTTTCCCTGCGTGTTTGTCGGCAAATCATCGAGAGATTTTATGTTCAGTGAGTATTTTCCGTTTGAAAATTTGAACGCGCCGGTGCGCGGGTTAAGCGCGTCCTGTCGAGTGGCGGGGGTCATGTCCAGCAACGTGCGAACAGGCGGTTGCTGCTGCGCGGGTTGCGAAACGGGCTGCTCGGAAGGTTGGACGCCCAGCGAAGCGGCGTCAATCTGGCTCCATGCGGAATTATTCTGCCGTTGTAGAACCCCCATCGCTCCATTCACGTCCGCGCCAGCGGTGTTAAAAGAACCATCGGGATTTGTCATGGGCGAACCGTCAGCGTTTGTGCGAATCTTCGCCCCCCGGATAAACTCATCCGTGTCGTTTTTTCTGCGGGCAAGCTCGACTTGCGCTTGCGACAATTCCATCTGTGCCGACGCCAAATCATTTTGGTAGATTAACTGCGTTGTCGGATTTTTATCAACCGCGTTTGGAGATTTTTTCAACGTATCAATTTTTTGCTGCGCCTTATACACGGCGTTTTGCGCGTCTCTCTGCAACGAGGCATAATTGGTGAGCGTGGGACCAACCCCGTTTATTCCACGCTGGCGCAAGTCCTCCATTTGCTTGTTATGGCGTCCGATTTCATCATAATGGTCCTGCATGATGTCCAACTGACGCTGCTTGTTCTCGTTGCTCATCTGCGACTGCATTACACGCTGGCGCACGGATTCCATGCGATACTCGGACATTTCCTGAATTTGCTTCGCTTGCTGCGCGGCACGATTGAGTTCTGTCGGCTCCGTCACCGATTGTGACGCGGGAAGTCCGATGCCAGCGCGTGCATTCACGCGCATCTGGTCGCCGAGGCCGGGACTGATTGCGTTGTATTGCGCAACGACCTCATCAGGCAAATCACGATATGCAGGAGTGGTGCGCATAGTGATGGTGGAAGGTTGTATCGCAGGTTGTTCGGACGCAGGCTGCCCTCCTGTGGCCACTGCCGCCGCTTGCGTCGCTGCTTGTTGAACGGCCCCCGGCGGCGGTTGCTGCGCTTGTTGTTGCGCGGCCATTTGCATGAGCGTCGTGAAGTCCAATTTCGGCAACGATTGCTGCGGCAAAATTGCTTGCGCGGCTGCGGTCCCCTCATCGGGTAACGGGGCATTTATTAACCGCTGGTCAATCACTTGGCTGGCCGGAACCTGTTCGACACCAGAATCAACCATCGTGGACGTGGGAGATGCTGGCCAGGAAGATTCGTAGGTTGGCGGACGGGCTTGAATTGGAACTGTGGCATTCGCAGAATTGATGCGTTGCAAAATCGCAGCCATCATATCAGGAGACACGTTTCCGATTTGAGTGTTTCCAGCGATGGGCTGCGCCGACGCCATATTCGCCAGTTGGCCGGAAATCAAATCGGATAGGCTGGGAACGGGAGGCGTGGCCGGTTGCCCGCGCATCGCAGACACATCAACTAAAGAAGTGGGTGCCGTCGTGGTTGCCGATTGGCCCGTCATTGTTGTAGAGGTGTCGATGTTTTGCGGAATCATCGCCGTTCCACGTTGCAACATCGCTAAATTAAACTGACGCTGCGCTCTGTCTTCCTGCGCACGTTGCATGGCTTGGTTAAACGCCTGTTGCTGCTGGATGCGAGCTTCCTCCTCGCGCTGGATTTTCAAATTTTGAAACGACGTAGCCGCCTGTTGCAAAACATCAGGCACGTCGTAAAAACCTTGGTCGCGTAATGTGATAAATCCGGCCATGATAATTATGGTGCAGAACGACCCGCACCGTAGATGTCCTCGTAATCTAATGAATTTCCAGGTTGGTCATACCAATCCTGCGAACCGTTTCCTGTTTGTCCCTGTCCACTGCCATACAAATTGCTATACAATGAACTCAACGCACCGGCTTGACTAATTCCGCTGGCAAGGTAGTTGCCCAGCCCCGGTTGCTGCATGAGCGTAGGATTCATCCACTGGCCCCCGCTGTTGAGTTGCGTGGTGATTCCGGCTTGCATTTGCAATGGCTGGAACAGGCTGCTGACAAGATTGCTCGTCGCCGCCGACTGTTCCGCGAGACCGGATTGCAGGATGCTTGGCGCGGCATTTTGCATGGCGCGTTCCTGCTGGTAATTCTGCATGAGGATTCCGGCTTTTGTCGTGGCCGCTTTCTGCGCCGCCGCCGCCGTGTTCGCCTGTGCCGCTTGCATCATGCCTGTTGACATGCCCTGCCCGCTGCGTGCGAACGACTGCGCAAGCCTCGCCTGTGTGTTCGCGTTTTGCGACATGATGGATGAGTAGGCTTGGTTGGCATAATTGTTGACAAGCGGACTTTGAAGGTAATTTCCAGAAAGCAAGTTTTGGCCATATTGGTTAATCCCCTGCCATGCTGGGTTGCTGGCGACGGCTTGCTGGTTGGCGATGTTTTGGGCCGAAAGCCCCTGTAACTGCTGCTGGAATCCCGCGCTGTTAAGTTGCCCAAGGAGGTAATCACGAGAGGTAACTGCACCGGCGATAGGGCCACTTTCGCCCCACGCATTGTAGTAGTTCGGCTGGACCTGTGTCGGGTCCTTTTGCGTCATCATCTGGAATACAGATAACGCGGCGGGGATGATTGCAGCCCATGCCATCAGAATGTTCCTCCATTTAAGATGATTACACTACCGTCCATGACCAAGATGCTTGCAGCTTTACCGTGGAAGTTGCAACTCCAATTTTTTAGCCACCACTTCCCCTATGGAACGGTAGCCTTCCAAGTAGCTGTTTTTTGACTTGTTAGGGTAGTGAAAGGTTTGCATCTCGCCGACGTTCAACTTCACCAATTCCTGCTCAACCCACTTGAGCATTGACCGGCCTATACCGTGGCTCCGCAGTTCCGGCTCAACGAATACCATGTGAACAAGGGCGATGCGCTTGGCATCAACAAACGGGGATGGCATGACCTCGGCGAACGCGCACCCGGCGCGCCTTTCACGCGACGCCACGACCGCGACACCCTCCTTTCCATGCAGAATGACGGGCAGGGTGAACATGCCCCAAAAACGAAGCCCATTGCCGTAGGTTGGCAACGGGACTGATTCGATTCCCTGTGCGCGGAATCCGACGTTCATCCGAACCCACGCGCCGACGAACAGTTCCCTGTCCATCGGCGTCGCGTGCCGGAAGGCTATATCGGTATCGGGCATGTCACAGCTTGGCGCAAAACTGGTCCTTACACACGAGCGTGTGATTGCGAAAGTTTGGCGAGTTCTGTGTCGCACCACGCTTGGTGTAGAGAATGACCTTGGCCGGATAGACACCGACCGTAACGCCCTTGTAGGCGTAGGCGGGGTCGGTCGTGGTCGCTTCCTGCGTGACGGCGGAATCGGTGCTTTTCTCGAAGATATAGACGATGGAAGTTCCGAATCCCATGTTATAATCCGTTTCAGGGTCACGATTGTCGGGCGAGCCAGCGAGGTAGAGTTCGCCAACTTTGATGTCTTCTTTCAAGAGTTCTTTTGTTAGTGCGTTCATGTTGTGTGTTGTTTTGCGAGCATTATTGCCCGCGTAAAAAGGGTGGGTCGGTATCCCGGCTCTTCTGGATTTGCTCTTTGGTTTTTATTTCGTCCAGCATTTTCTTGGCCTCTTGTTTCGCGGGTTCGCTTATGGTGGAACGGGTGACTACCTCAATGAGCAGTGTTTTTGAGAACCTGTCGATGGACCTTTCGACGCCTCCCATGCGTCGTTCCATTCGGGTTGCAAACCAATAGAGGCCAAGGAAGGCGATTCCAAACTGTGCAATCACACCGCCGAAATGCTCAACGGAACCCCACTCAATACCGGAAGCCGTCGCCGGACTTGGCACCTGCGCAAACATGTGCGGAAACATGGCCGAGAATGCCAGCATAAGCGGGATGGTGATTTTCATTTGTTTTGAGTGAGGATTTGGCGGAGCAGTTCTTCAAATTGGGCCTGTGAGTGCCAAACCTCATCCACTTGCGGGGTGTATGTTCCCTGCGCTGTTTGCACTGGCACTCCCGCTTTCAGTTGAAGGATTGTAGGTTGGTAGATTTGCAAGTTGGCGGGCTTGCTCGCGCAACCTTGCAGTGCGAGCAGTGAGCAAAGGAATCCGACGCTGGTCAAAGTCGTCAGTGCTGCGCGATAGTTTGAAAATTTCATCTTCTGTTGCATCTGCTTTGGCGTCGGTGTCGATTGGCGCGAGTTTGATTTTGTAATTAACATAGGCGGCGAAGGCGTAGCACGCCGCCGTGATGGAATCAAGGATTCCCATGTTTAGTTTAGATTTTCCCCAACGCTGGGCTGGGCTGCGTTTTCCTCGACGGTTTTGGGCGGCTTGACCCATTGATTTTGAATTTCACGAAGGCCGACGCCTCCAAGCCCGCAAATCAATCCCTGCCACCAGGTCACATTATCGCCTGGGAAAAGCAACGTGGGAAGCGAAAGAAGAACACCAACAACGGCAGCGATGATTGGAATTAACCACGTTGGAATTTTCGGAGTGAGTTTTTTGACGCCCTCGACAATGAAAGGAACGACAATCGTAATGAGCGCGGCAAGTGCGCCACCAAGAACGGTGTAGTCCTGCGTAACGGCGGACGCGCTGGCAGCGAAGGCGTAAATGGCCCCGAAAAGGAACCACGACAAGGTAACGATGAGGAACTTTAGGAATTTGTGTGTTTTCATGGCAATTTGACGTGTGGACTCGTCAGGCATTAAAGGCAACCACATTTATTTTCTGATTTGCCACGTCGTAATAATTGCCGGAAACCTTCGTCGCGGCCAATGAAATGACAACCGACGTGTTTCTCGGAAGCGGATAGCCATAAATCACCGACGCCGTGAATGTAAAATTGGCCGAATAGCTACTCCGGTTGCCTTGTGACCTTGTGGAAGCAACGACCGTGGCTAATGAACTTGTCGCCCCTATTTTCAACTGCGTGTCCAGAACGATGCTGCCGTGGTCTGACGGGTTCATGTGAACGTCCTGCTGGGCGAAAATTAGCAAAAACCGATTCCTTGTGCTTTTGTCGATTGTAAGTTGCGGAGACAAATTGTTCGTCCCCGGCGTTCCGTCCAAGTGAAAATAATCCGGCGCGGTGGACGTGACAACGGCGGGTGGAGTAATCGCGGGCGCGGTCTGCTGGTCGCCGGAACTACTGCCGCCACCCTCCGTCAACATGGCATTTTGCGTGTCCGTGAGAGCGTCGATTCGCTGGTGGGCGCGACGCAATTCCAACACCACTTCGCGTCCCCACTCGCGTGTGGAAGCCTCGATGTCCGCACTTTCGGATTTTGAGTCCTTCGCCTTCGCCGTTGGCGCGTCACGCACGTTCAACTTGTGCCTTGTCTTGCCGCCACTTGAAGAAGTGGCGGTGGTCGCAACGGACGTGGCCGATGCCAATACTGCGGGTGCCCACGCCATCAATAAGTCCCTCCCATGCGGCCCATGACTTTGAATTGCGAGATGCGCCACTCAAAACCGTTCGTCTCGGATTGAAACCGGACACGAAGGAACCGGCCTCCCTTGCGAATGTTCACGCGGGTAACGTAATTTCCGTTGCCCTGCACTTGGATACTGTGGGCGTTTGACCACGAAATGTCGTCGTCAAGATTCATACGGCTGCCGACTTGAAGATTCAAATACTGCGGAATTGGCTTGCTGCTGTAATCCAGTTTGGCCGCGACTTTTATTTGGAAGGAAATTTGAATGGTGTCCGCGTATTTGACGGCAACAGGGTCGCCATTGTCGAAGTCGATTGTCTCAAAAGTGGAAGTGTAGGCTTCGCCGTCGCGGTCCTGGGTATCGCCAAAAATCGCAATTTGGAACGAGCCGTCCTCGCCGACATATCCAATCGTGGTTGGCGCAAACCCGCTGCCTTCTTGCAAATCAACCCAGCGTGCGTCCTGCGCCCATGTTTCGGGCGCATTCCACGCCCCGCGCATCTCGTCCCAAGTCACGCCGGTGACGATTCCAACAGACCCCGCCGCCGTAAGGGAAATGTTGTCATAATCATCCACCGTGCAGGAATTTTCGAGGTAGTTGTAGATAAACACACGCGACGAAGATAGAGACGCGCCGAGCACCGGATAGACAAACCAAATCTCGGAACTTTTTGCGTTGTGATAGCCGACAATTTCATCAACGCGGCTGGTATCCAGTTCCGCGAACATCTGCTTCGTGAACTGCTGGGCGATTGGGACGATGTGGTTGCCGCCGCCAAAGACATAAATTTCCTTGTTGCCCCAGAAATATAATTTATCGAGGCCGACTTTAACGAAGGAATACCGCCCGATGAAACCCTCGTCACTGACCTCCGTTCGGATATAGAACGTGCCCTGGTCCATGCCTACCGGCTGCATGGATTGAATGGAACGGTTTTTGAAAATATATGCGTAGCTTCCGACTGTCTCCACGCGAAGGATTGCCCCGCTCGCGCCACCGCCCGCGTTAATTATTTCGCCCGCGTCGTTGGCATCGACGGTTTCAATCTGCGTGCCGGTGGGATACTGCGTTTGGTTGCTTTCCGCTCCCGTCAACAGAACACGCTTCACTTTAAGGGCATACATGTCGGACACGGCTGTTCCCTGCGACGGGTCAATCTGGTTGGGACCTGTGTTCGTAACATAAACATACGGCTGTGCCACAACAAACTCACCGGCAGAGTGAACTCCACTCGTCATCGCGGGAACTCCCATCCATGTCAGCGAAATTGTCATCATCAGCAGGTCCACGTTGTTCACGAGATAGACATCCCTACCAGGCGTTGTCGTGTTTCCAATAGATACAAAACTACCCGGCTGAATAACAGGAACGGTCGTAACTGGAATGTTGTTCACCTGCGTTTGCCCCGGCACTGCATTTAAACCGACATTGATGCCCCCAGCGAGAACAAGGAATCCCGCCGGTGGCATCACCGCGTCAACATCGACTGAAAACACGTTGGAGAATGTTCCGAGTTTTAGGAAATTTCCTTTTTGATAGGGGATATAAGTCGTCAGGAATAATGGAGTGGAAGTATTAACGGGAAAGTGCTGGTCGGCGGCTGCGATTGCACCAACCATGTCTGAAACGGGGGCGACATCCGTCACCTCGAAAAACGTGACATTGGGCGCGGACGGAGAGTTCGGCGACGGGCTGGCGGGAGACACGGAATCGACTCGGACATATTGCCCGGCCACCATTCCAGCTACGGACTGGTCAACGAAAATCCAACCAGATTCCGTGAGGTCGTCGTCCGGGATGCTGAAAGCGTTGACTGTTTTCGCCAGCAACGTCGCGGCGGATTCGCCGACTGGAATCCACGTCGAAAAATCGTTTGAGGCGTTCCATTTCAAACGGTCGGTTGTCCAAAGAATCAAATACGCGCCGAACGAGCACACGCCCCAATAATGGTCGGAAATCGGAAGTCCGGGAACGGGGACGGCGGTAGGTCCCCCCGACGCGGACGCCGATGCCAAGTCCTCGTTCCAATACATGAGGTTGCCGCCCGGCCACGCAAAAATGGTTTTGTCGAAATAGTCCGCAGCAACCATGCGCCTCACGAGGCTGGCATAGGATTCGAGGTCGCTTCCCAAGTCCATGACCTCCGTTAAAACTATCGGTGACGCTGCCATTTGAGGCCGGAGGCTCGCACACTGGCGCGGCAATAGCAAGCAAAACGGCACCCGACTTTCGACGGGTGCCGTTGTTGTGACGATGGTCTGTCGTGGTGTTACTTGCCGCCTTCGGAACGGCATTCGCCACGTCGGTCGCCGCAGCGTCCGCATTCGAGGACTTTGGCGACAGCAAACGCGACGCGCTCAACGAACTCGTCGGATTCGAGTTTCTTGTAGCGGTTGCCGCGATTGGTGTCCTCGATTTGGTCGGACAACTTGGCAAATCGGGCATCGACTTGCATCCGTTCGACTTTTTCTTCGAGGGCATGGTTTTTGGCTTCGGATTCGCGGAGGCGTTCGTCTTTGAACATCTGCTCAATCTTGCAGCAGCATTCTTTGATTTCGCATTTGACCTCCGCGATTTTGGCGTCGGTGCGGCACGCTTGCTTGTCGATGGTGTTTTCGAGTTTGCAGGCGGTGAGCGCGATTTCGCCACGGAGGGCGGTAATGGACTTGCCGTTTTCGCAGCAACATTCCTCAAGCTCCTCAATTTCGTGGCGGGTTTCGCGCTGCTCGGCGTCGTCGTCAATGTCGGCGATTTGGCGTTGCAGGGATTCGTAGCGGGTCTGGTCGGCGAACTCGCGGTCGATTTCTCGCCGTGCTCCGCCGCCTTCGCCGCCCCAGCCTCCGCGTCTTCCAAAGCCGCCTTCTCCGAAGAGAAGTCCGCCGAGGATGCCGCCGAGGAAGCCCGCTCCGGCTCCGCCGAGGATTCCAGAGGAGCCGCAGCTTCCGCCGGAGTGTATGTGTGTATGGTCGTGGTCGTGGTCGTGTTCCATGTGATGATGCCAACCTGGTTGTGGTGCCGCGACGGTTGGCTGTGTCGCGGGTTGTGACTCTATCATTGTTGTGGTGTTGTTTGTTTTTCCGTCGCGCTAGTCACTTTTATCTCCTCCTCGATTTGCTTGACCCTTGGGACAATCTCGTTGGTGAGCATCCAGTGAATAACGCTGTGAGAAAGTGCGAGCTTGGGGTATTTCTTTTTGAATACGACTGAAATCTGGAACGGCGTCATGCCCTCGTGAGAATAGGCGGCAATCTCGGCCTGGTCCTCGGCAAGCCCAAACTCCATGAGTTGCGTGACGATTTGCTGGTGCGTGGGCTTGGCGTTTTCCTCCAATTTCTTTTTGTCGCGTGTCTCGTATTCGCGGTAGCTCTTGTCAACGGAGGAGGCGAGTTCTTCCGGTAACACGCTCCGAAGGACTTCGAGACGCTTGGCAGGGTCGCGCATTTCCTTTTCAAGCAGTCCACGCACGTCAAACTGCTTCATCATGTCGAGAATGGAAGACATCGGTTTATGAGGACGAAACGACCGCCCAATACTTGTCGCCGTTGTTTCCGGTCGGGTCGTTGTTGCTGTTGTCCGCTTGAAGCGAGATATAGTAGGTGACGCCTTTCTTCGTGGTGACTTTGACCATGACGTTTTTCTTGTAGGTCTTGTTTTTATCCCATTCGGGAATGTCGTCGGGCGTGCCTCCCTGCGCGGCCAAGTCCGCAAGCACTTCAGTCGCCGTCTCGGACGCGATTTGCGCGACGACCTCCTCTTTCGTTTGAGTGCGGGGGATGCTGTTGGCGGGGGCTTCCTCAATGAACTTGCGTGCTTCGCCGATAGTGTAATTGGGCGGGACATTGCCGCCCGTGAAGTAAATCTCCGACCCGATGATTCTAAAAACCTTGCTAGAGGAAGGTCGCAGCGGAATGAGTGCGTTGAACTTGTTTGGTGTGTCGATTTTCATGTTAATAAATTTCGATGCAGTTATTGAAGGTTGCGCCTGCATTTGCAACCATGAAACCAACAGGAAGTCGGCAACCTGAAAATACCCCTGCGGTGGTCACTGCTGCGGCATTGAGAATGTCGCAGCCTAGGAAGGTGGAGTTTGTGTTCCCGACAAGGTTTGTAATCAAGCATCTTTTATAGAAACCACTGCCGGAGTCGGCAACGAGACTTGTGATATGACAGTCCACTGCGACAACTGCGTTCAAATCAGTCAAGGACGACACGATGCAATTCGTCAACGTGCCGGAAGCTATCGTGATTGTGTCGACGTATCCATTTAAAACATTAACATTTTTTACGCTGCTTGTGTCGGTTGGATTATACGAAAGTGCCCAAGTATCGTTCCCACGCACGTCGACACCGTAGGTGTATGCCGACAAATCAACACGGGTGTTAGTTCTGCCGTGACCAACAATCGAAATACGCGACGGCCAGAACTTCAATACGTCGCCGCTTGAAGCTGTGACCTGTGCCGGAGTCCATGTTGTTTGTCTCACTCCAACATCAAGGAGCGCGAGCGCGACGCCGACATCCTCGCCGGAATAAGTGTCGACAACAAACATCATCTTGTTCGCAAAAAGAAGGCCACCCTTAATGCGAACAGACATATGATTGCCACCCGTGGCGAACGTGTTACCGTTAATGTCCAAAGCATCCGACGCGACTACTGCTGTCGGAAGGTTGTTCGCGTTGACGGAGGTTATATCAACCGTCCTTAGTGGGTTGGACGAAAAATAGAATTGGTTGGCATACATCTGCACGCCTTGCGATGCCCAAGACGTGCCGGGGTTGAAGTTGAACAGCGGAGCGTTGATTGTAGTCGCGCCAACCGTCCCATTCGCGGCAATCCACTGGCGGCTGATATATGCGCAACCATTGTTGAGTTCGTAACGGAGAACAATGTAATCCTCCGTCCACACGAAGTGCATAAATGTCGTAGTGTATCCAGTGAAGTAGAAAGCCTTGCCGTCTTGCGTAAGAAGCGCCTGATACTTTCCGACAATGACTGGCTGGCTGATTGTTGACTGGCACCAGCGCATTTGTCCGGTGATACCTCCGGGACTTCCGCCAAACACTTGATTAAAAAGTATGGTTCCTTGTGGAGTGCAGAGAATCGTTTTGTCGCCGTTGTTGTAGACAAGGTTCCCATTGGTTAGCTTAAAAATCGCTGTCCAACTTGCAGCGGCAGGAGGCGCGGACGAGTTCCAAGCAGGCATCGTCCAATCGTCGGTCATGTTGTAGGTTTTCGTATTTATGTTATACGAAAATCCGTGCATGGAACCAACGGAAACTCCATTAACGACGACTGCGCTTGCGCTGTGATTCGCAAAATAAATTCTGCCGTCCGAAGCAGGTTCACGGCCAACGGCTTTGACTGCGCTGCTCGGCATCGCCAAGTAATTCACATAGCGCGAATCGTTCCCGTTAGTCCACTGAAGGATTGACCTACTGTTGATAATGATAATCCAGCGACCATCCTCAAGCTGCTCTCCTAGCGAAAATTCGTCAAACGCCCAGTTGTCCAAACTAATGTCACTCGACACATCGACAATCTGTTCCAGCACGGCTTCGATGGTTTTGAACGGCCTGTCCATGCGTTCGGCCTCGCCTGTGGAATCGTCACCGAATTTATCGTCAACATAGGAGGTGTCCTGACGTTGGATGAGGTCTGATTTTTTCTCGTCCAGCACGCGCCCTTGGTTCGCCGACAACGCGGCATTCACCAGAGTCGAGTCAAGGGCATCGACTACTGGAACTGCGGCACCTCCGCCACCTGCGTTGGGACGAGTAATCATAGTTGTGCGATAAATTGGATGCCGTCGCCCGCCGTGTCAGCTTGGACGTAGATTCCGGCGAGGTCGACTTTTTGGCCGGGCGAGGGCGACCAGTGGATTTCCTGACCCGGTTCAAGGATGAGTTTTTGCGAACCAGCGGTGGATTGCGTGCCAATCCAGACGTTGCCAATGTTCGTGGTGCGCGGTGCGCTGTTGCCGATGATAATGACAAATTGGACACGCTGGCTTGTCGCGGACAACGGCTGCACGCCGTTTGCGGTCGTGACAACGACCTGACCCTCGACGTTCGTGGTGGCAACGGTGGAAGGGTTGGATGGCTGCACGGCGGTTTGCGTGGCAATCGTCGTGAGCTTTTGGGTTTGGTTTTGCTGCTCGGCAAGCGTGGCAAGTGTCGCGGGCCAGTTGGAAATGCTAACGGATAGCGTGCCGGAAAGCGTGGCTTCGATTTGAGCAAGCAATCCGTTCGTGCTGTTTGTCCCGCTCGTGAGTCCGGTGACGATTAACGCTGTGCTATTTTGAATCGCTTGAAGCGCGGTGATTTCAGTGGCTTGGTTTGCCGCTGTCGCCGCACCTGTTGGCAACGGGAGACTAACCGCCGAGACTGGCTGGGTGACTTGCGAACCGTTTGTCAGGACACGGCCACTGGCGTCGAGGGTTCCTTGGAACAGGTTAATGAAAAACTTGGTGAGGGCGTTGAGGCTGGCGGGGTCAGTGGTGTTTGTCGCGGCGGCTTCGTTCGTGTCGCCGATACGCTCGTTGATGTCGTTCGTGTTGAGAACGAGATAATCAGCATCGATTTTGATGTTTTGCGTGCTGTTGAGGATGCCCGCGAGAACGGATAGAATTTCATCGGTTCCGGGTATCGGAACATCGGTGGCGAGAGTGACACGGAGAGTCTTGCGGTCGCCAACTCCCACACCGCGTTGAAGAACGTATGTCCCGTCGATTGGTCCTGTGTCTGCCATGTTAGGTAGCTTTCTGTATCCAAGGGTCGGAAATCTTGAAGACTGTTCCCTTGGAATCTTTTTTAACTTTCAGGACGAGTTGGTATGCGCTGTTGGGCGCGGCGGCAAGAGGATTCTTGAACTTGAAAACGACGGCCCTGGTGTTGAATTTGTCCTTCGGGCCAAACGACACCCGCACGGCGTCAGTTTTGACGACCTGCGAAAATTGGGTGGAGAGGTCCGTGCGCCAGACTTCCATCTGAATGTCCGCGTCTCCACCATTGATGAACGCGCCGAATCCGACGTTGTGAAGTTCCTCCTCGGATTCCAGTGGAAGGTCGGCGGAAATCTCCACGGCCCTGCCGTTCAAATTGAACGTGGAACTGGACATGGCATCCCACAAGGTTGTGTCGCCATTGAAACTCAAGCGAATGCGGCGCATGTGGGAACGGGTAGCGCGTTTCACGAGCCAGTTGGCTGTGTTTTCAAGGACGGCGATGCGCTGTTCATGCGCGGTTACAAGATTCACTCCCTGCTTGGTGGAAATGTCAGAGAGACGACAAAGAACTTCGCCACCTTTTGTTTTTCCATCGTGAACGCGAAGTGTGAGCAAATCAGAATCGACAGTTACTTCGCCGTCCTGGCCGACAAATTCTCTGCTATCTTTATGTGCCCCGCGACGAAGCGCAACGGGAACACCGGACTGCAAATCACCCCTGTCAACTGCCATCGCGTCACGGAGGGCGATGAGAACCGTGTCACCGTTCGGCCTGTAAGCGACGAGAACGCAATCCTGCGGGAGTCGCCGGACGGTCATCTTTTTTCGTTGCTCTGCGGACAAAGGCATGGTGGTGGGCTATCAGAATGTTTCGTGGTGGCAAGAGGAATCACAACGCGCCGACCAGGTAAATTTTGTTGGCTGTGGCGATAAAACCGTAGGTGGCGATAACACCGTTCCTGTCGATGGTGCTGTGGAAAATCATGTTGACCACGCTTCCGAGGTCGGTTGCGGACGAGTCGCCCGCGAGTTGAACGGGCACGGTGCTGTAACCGGGTCCGGCGCGTGCCACACCGTCATCAAACCGCACGTTGGATGCCACGACCGCCGCCCGCACGTCCGGCTGGTTGGACGGCACGCGGGTAATCAAGCCCACGGTCGGTGCCTTGGACGTGATTTCAAGCGGAGGTGGTGGTTGCTGGCGTCTCATTGGTATTTGATGATGTAGCGGGCGACGCCCACCGGCTGCAAGTTTGGATGCGCGGCGACATGCCAAGGCTGGCCCACGGCTCCGTCGCCGCCGCCTGGAAAAAAATACCGGAACGCGGTTCTGTTTGGGTTGCCCCAATCAAACTCGAAATACTGGTCCGTCAGAAAATAATTCGACGCAACCGATGTGTTGTTGACCAGCATCACTTCCGTAATTCCACCTATCAACCAACTGTAGCTTGGTATCTCGGCGGTAGAGTCAAAATCAGGATTCCACCACCACCACGCCTGTGAAACATTATGGGTATGTTCAACTTCCTCCGGCACTGTAAGCGTGTGCGTTTCCTCGCCATCCTGCGAACCAACAGTCCATACGTGTGAGTTAGTTGCGGCTGGATTTCCTCCGCCAAGATTTTCTCCAACGGGAAGTCTTCCGAGCATGTTGGGAACATTGAACGTCGTTGACGTTTCTCCAAAATTTCCAGAGAGAGCAAGTGACAATGCGTAATACGGACTGCTGGGGTCCTTGGAATACGCAGTGCCGTCGCACTCCAGAAATCCCGCTGGAATCTGCACGCCTGGAAATGGAAAAATCGCACCTATCGGAACATTGGCGGCCGTGATGGGTTTCCACGTCGGCAACGATGTTCCCGCTCCTGAAAAATAAAAATCGTTCGGATTTGCGCCGACCGCTGACGAAATTACTCCTGGCACAGCGTTCGATTTCAACTTTCCGGCATTACTCCCAGCCAAGACAGTTGCCACGTCAGCGAAGGCGCGAACACGGGTTTTCAAGTCACGAAGCAAAAGCGCGCCAAGACCCACCGGCGAGCCGTTCGCCGGAGTCTGCACGCTGAACCCTGTGCCTAGAAGTGCCATGTTTATGTTTTAATACAGAAAATAATCGCCACAGAAGGCTGGACATTCTGGTGTCCTTTTCCAAGACCGGCTGAATCGGTCTGCCAGATAAAATTCTGAAAATCCGTGACTGACGCGACGTGATTTGAACCAAGATTTTTGGCCGGACCTGGAGGCCCGTCGCCTTGTGGATACGCAAGCGTCGGATAAATTACGCAATCCATCGTCGTTGCTCCCGGACCGAGATAATGGAACGCATCGCTGTCGTGACCGTGGGAATTTATATGGGTGGAATTAAGAGCAACCGTTTCAGTTCCAAGCTGGCTTCCCACCAACCAATTTTTTCCGGTATTCTGGCCTATAATAGCACGACCCCTGTAATCAGGCACGTTGAAAAATCCAGGTGTGGTGGAAGCGAACGTGGGACCGAGAGCACCATACAAAGCCGAATACTGGCTGATTGAGTATGCCTGTCCGTTGCACCACAAAAACCCCTCCGGTATGATTGGAAACCCAGCGGGAACGAAGGATGATTTTCCGTCCGAAACCGGCGCGGCCATCATCGCAATCACACCTGTTGGAGAATTTGATGTGGCAATCGGACTCGGAAGCCACGCGGGATTTCCGCTGCTGTCAATTCCCAACCATGACCCGGCGTTGAGGTCGGAAAAAACAGGAACGATGCCTGTGATGTTCTGTGTTTTCAACGTGCCGTCGTCTCGATTGAAACTCACGTCATAGAACGATTGGAGTCGTTGCTTCAAATCACGCAACTCAAAATAACCACCGCTGGATTGGGGCGGTGGATTTGGAGTCCACAGCCTGTCCGAATCCATCGGGGAAGAAATCGAGATGTCGAGGGCGAGTGCCATGCTACGTTTTGATTATGAATTTCAAACCAGTCGATAAAAACAAATTGTTGTGCGCGAGAGAGGCGCGATAGCTGTATGGAATGGCGTCTTGCGCGTGGGCAAACGACATCATCATAGGGTCAGTCGTCACATGCGGCGTCTTGTATGACGCATCCGTGGAATTGTTCGTCACACCGCCCTGCCAAACTCCCTGGTACCAAAAAATGTCATTCCATGAAAGCGTCACGTTACTGACGATAAATTGCATGGATGCCGGGTCGGGCAACGCGGCGGGAACTTGTGGCGATGGCCCATCCCCCGCCTGGATAACGTGTGTCGCCGACACCCCAAAAGTATCCGCATACATCTTGTAAAATCCGTGAGTGTGTGGCGCATAGGTGTCCATCGTGAGAATCACCGACTCCGACCCGAAAATTCTACTCAACGGCCACGCGGTAGCATCGGGAGCGGTGCCCGCCGTGCCGACAGGACCAGTCATTCCAACGGGAGTAAAACCGCGAAAATCAGGAACGGCGAACTGCGATGCGTCGCCTTGCTGCATCCCGTAGAGGTATCCAATGACACTGAAAAGAGCGGCGTAGGTGACGTTGCTTTTGAACTGGCCGTCGCAATTCAAATACTCGCCGGGAGCGCCCGGCAGTGCCGCGCCACCATACAATAAAATCTGACCTGTCCTCACACCAAGGTCAGGCGAAACCCATTTGAGTGTGCTATTCGGTGCGGGCGAAATCGTCAGAACTTCACCGGCGAAGTCCGGTGTCGGGACGGCGAGATTACCGAGGACATCCTGCTTCAACTGGCCTGTCTCCAAATTGAAACTGACCGACGCGAACGCTTGGAGACGCGCCTTCAATTCGCGTATCCAAAACGAGCCTTGATTTTGCTCCTGCCCGTCCGCGACAAGGGAATCGGGAGGCCAGTTGGCATCCATGTCGTCGCCAAGGCGGGGGATTCCATCGGGGGCCATTAAAAGCCTCCCATCCGTATCGTGCGCCCCGACAGCATGTGGCCGTCGTCGGCGAACGTGGCATCGGCGATGAACTTGTCGAAGTTCGCCATCGACGCGGCGGCGGCGTCCAGGTTGTTTTGGATGGTGAACACGAGATACTTCGTTTTCTCGATTACCGCCATCGGAAGGTGCTCGGTGACTTTGTTGGACACGACCGCTGGCGTGGTCACTTGGATTAGTTCGCCAGCCTCGCCCTCGGAAGTGGTCACGGTATCCGAGAGTGTCAGCTTAGGTTCATAACAGTAGGCGAGAAGCCGCATACCGAACGCGGTATTAACGGGATGATTGCTGACCACCAGACGCCACTCGCCGCCCACGCGGTCAATGTAAGCCGTCCTGTGCGCCCACCTCTGCGCTGCGGAGAAACGCCGTAACGCCTCCTGCTTTGTAAGGATTTCCCAATGTCGGTTGAGCGGTTCCGACCAATGACTCGGCTCCCCGCCGTGGCTCATCAGCGTATGCACTCCGCGTAACGGCTCCTTGAACACAGGGGGCAACACAACATATTCCATCCCTTCCTGTATCGTCAGTAGTATCTCTTGCTCCATCCATGACCAGTTCCTTTTGTCTTGTATTTCGCGGCACGCTTCGTTGATGAGGGTGACAAAGGTGCCGAAGGTTATGTCATCCTTGGTAGAAAAGTGAACGAGACTCCTGATTTCGCGTAGTGTCATGGCTTGTCGTCCCTCGCGGCCGGGTTGAGGCGGAATATATTCTCGCTGGCGAGGCCGTTCACCAGAGATTGCCAAGCCTGGTCGTGCATTTGCCAAACAGGGTCGTTGATTGATTTGAACACGAGAGAAATCGCCCGCGTGATTACGAGGTCTGGGTATTGGTCAAGCATCGGGGTAGTCTCCGGCAAGGGCGTCACGCCGTCCGGTTGCATGGGGTTCAACAGGGACGCGGGATACGCAAAATAATGCAGGGTGAGCATGGCGGGGTCGGCAGTGGATGTCTGACCGGCGACAGGCTCCGTTCCTTTCAGGGCGATGAAAAACGTGCCACCCGTCTGCGTGAACAAGACATAGTGTTCGGGGCGGAACTCCGGCACGAACTTTTCGAGTTCCATCCGGTTATAGACCATGAGCGGGTGCCCGTCCGTATCCTCGACGCAATACCGTCCGCTCTGCCATTCTTTGAACAGCGGGTCGCCGATTGCAGTGTCGATGTTGAAACCGGTAACGCCAACTCCCTTGGTGGTTTTCATCACGTCCCACGAGTGGATGCGACAACAGTCGCGGATGGCCTCGTTCAAAAATTCGAGATAGCGAGGCTTCACGTCATCACGAATGATGGCGACTTGCATACGGTAAAGTGCCTCGGATGTTGTCACGGTAGAAAGACGAAAAAACGGGCGGCTTCACAAGTCAATGCGAAACCGCCCGCCCATTACAACCGCTTTTTCCTGAAAACCCCGTCGTGCGAACGGAAAGGTGGCGGAAGTGTTTTAGGTGCCCTTCGTGAGATTGGGCACGGACTTGCCCTCAAGCGAATTTTCCTTGGCGATTTGCTCGACGGATTTCGCCGTGGGCAGACCTCCAAAGTTTTTCATCGCTTCCTCGAATGTTTCGGGAGGCGAAATCACAGGAGAGCCGGGAACTTTTGCTGGTGTCGTAGCCATGATGTGTTGGTCCTTTCTTGTTTGTGGCGAATTGAGTGGTGTGTCGCGGGCTTACTTGGCCTCAATGACGCGATACTTCGCGGCAACTTTGCGAATCTTGTCAGCAAGTTTCGGGTCGGTCGTCACGAACTTCGTGGCGTTGAAGGCGAGAACGGTGCCGTCTTCAAATTTCATCATCTGGTAAGGATTCAGATTTTTGATGAAGACAAAGTTCCCAGTGGCCGTGGAAGCGGGCGGGTTGTCGGCGTCCGACGCGGGCGGCGGAGGCGGGGCGGGAGGAGGAGCTTCGGGTGCGGCGGGCACCGGCGTTTGCGCCTTCGTCTCGCTGTCGACGGGCGGCGAGGGGATGTCCCCCGCCGCGCCGTTTGGATAGATGGTTTCGGCAATGGACTTTGGCATGGTGATGCTTTCGTAGATTGTTTTCGCGCACACTCAAGAAGATTACGGAATAATCTTCAAGAGGTCGTGGGCGTAGCCGAACGCCTGGGCAAACTTCAATTTGATTCCCAGCTTGGCGCGGAACTGCTCTTGCAAGCTGTCGGTGCCGGGAAGCTGGATGTTGGATTGAAGGAACAACGGCTCCATGACTTTCTGGACGATGTTTTGCACGTCCACGACGAAAATGGAACCTTGGTGGGCCGCGACTGTGATGAACAACGGGTGCATCGTGAGTTCGAGAATGCCGAACGGCGTGACAATCGTGGTGATGTTCATGCCGAAGACAGTCTCGTTGTTCATAATGCGGAAACCAGCGGACGGCGAGTTCGCGTAGTTGGAGATGGCGGCAAAGGCGTCAGGGCCGCAAAACGCGAGCTTTTGTTCGGAGCCGAACATCATAAAGCTGCGCATCCAGAGCTTGAAGTCTTCGAGTGTGCATCCAGCGGTGCCTTGGCCGTCGAGGATGTTGGTGGAAGTCGCGGGACCGGCTTTTTCAAGCGCGTCGCGGATGCCGCCCGTCATGTAAATGATGCCGCCATTGCTGCCAGTCGTGCGGGACTTGCGGCCCAGGAAGTAGGTCATTTCGATGTCGCGAGTGATGCGCTCAAGAGCTTGAAGGCGGGCTTGGCGCAGGGGGCCTTGCATGTCCGAGCGAAGCTGCGAACCTTTGAAGGCGTTGGTGAGCATCAACGAACTGTTGAACGTCTGGATGTAGTTCACCAGGTTTTCGGGCTGCTCAAACACGGCACGGGAGGGTCCGGCACCTTCCTCGGCGGCGATGGCGACGCGGGTGAACAGGTCGCCCGCCGTGATTGCGGCGGCGGTCGTGCCCGCGTAGCCGCGTTGCACGGCGACGTTGGAAGTGGTCGGGTCGGCGGTGACACGAATCATTTCGCCAGTGACCGCGCTTTCGAGGACCATGTTCAACGCCATGAGAGGCGAGAGGTCGGTTGGCGTGGTTTTGGCGTCGTTGAACGTGACGGTGGTGGCCCCCGCGAGTGCGGCGGCGGCGGCATAGAAGTCGTTGCGAACAGGGTCGCGCTCGAACCAGTGAAATTCGGTCGAGAGTGCGTCTTCTTTGCGGAGTTTGGACATGAGGGCGAACAAGATGGAGCCGTTGCCGATGCCGCGCCCTTGGCGCGTCAAAACAAGGGACTGCCACTCACCCGTATTGTCCACAGGGTCAGATGTGCTGACTTGGAGGATACCTGCAATGAGGCTCATGTGTGTCCTTTTTTGTTGGTGTTAGTTAGTGGTGGAATAAAACAGTGACGGTTGGACTCAACATGAGTCCAACCGTCAAATACGTTATTGATTTGCTATACCAACAATTCAATTTTACGCGCTGGCAAGGTCGCCTATCACGTCCGACCATTGCGACTTCGCACCGCCCTTCGCGCCGCCACCACTGGACGGTGTGTTGCCAGCGGGAGGCCGCACGGCGGGTCTGCGTGGCGGGGGAGGAGGCTGACCGGGAGGCATGGCGGGCGGTGGGGAAGGAGGCGCGGCTGGCGGTGTCGCGGGAGGCGTCTGTGAACTGTTATCAGGAACAGTGAACGGCACGCCGTAGCGTTGCAAAAACTTGGCCGTCTCGTCGGCGATATACTTGAAGAACGTGGACTCATCCATGCCTTTCACGGACTGCGGCGCGGACTTACCGATGGTGTCAATCACCGTGTTCACGGCTTCCTTGTGGTCGGCGAGATACGGGTGCGCGTCATAGAATCGCTGCGAAGTCGCGGCTTCCTCGTTGCGACGGTATGCCTCAATGATGGGCTGCATACGCTGTTGCATCGAAGCGAACGCCTGGTCCATGTATTTGCGGGAATACATGGCCGCGAGCGTGATGTCGCGCTGGCGGATGCCCTGCATGATTTTCACCGCCTCCGGCCCACCGGAGAGAATCGTGTCAAGCTCCTCCTCTTTCAAAGGGGCCTCAACAAACTTGGCGTTGTCAGAAACCCACTTGTCCTCCGCCGCTTTTATCTCGGCGTTTTGCTTGGCGATTTCCTCCGGTGTTTTTTGCGCTTGCACAGGCGCGGGAGGCTCGGCGGGTTTCGCGGGCGGTTGCTGGGCGGGAGCGTTTTGTTTGGCGAGAATTGCCTCCAACTCGGCCTTGGTGTAGTCCTTTCCGGCGAAGGAAAATTTTTGCTCGGCGGGCGGCGCGGGCGGTGTCGCGGGAGGCTCGTCTTTCTTCGCGGCCTTGGGAGACTTCGGCGTGGCCGAGGGCTTCGCGGATTTTTTGTCGTCCGATTTTGGCGCGGGAGGCTCGGCGGGTTTCGCGGGCGGCTCGTCTTTTTTGGTGCCGTCGCCGCCTTCGGGGGCGGGCGTGCCTTCGGGGGCGGGCGTGCCTTCGGGCGGTGGCTCATCACCGCCGCCATCATCGGTGGCCTCGCCACCAACGGGCGTGTCGAGAAGACTTTCGCCGGGGGCGGGAGCTTTTCCAGAGAGGATGTCGGCCACGTCCTTGTTGGCGGACCATCCTTTCGGGAGTCCCATCGCATCGGCGACGGATACGGGACCTACGGTTCCTTGTGGCAGCACTCCCTCAACGGAGGGCGGTGGTTCGGGCGGTGAAGTTGTGGTTGTGTCGGGCGGCATAGCGGTTTATTTCCTTTGGTCGTTTCGCGTGAGAATCGCACTGGCGAGGCGAAGCCCATCCACGACGCCGGAGGCGCGAAGATACTCCTCGAAGGAGAGTCGCCCGGTCGTCATTTTCAGGGATTCCTCAATGCGCTTTTTCTCGAACTCGTAGTCGAGGAGCTTGCGATAAGGAGCAGTTGGCATCTTGTCCCAAATCTCTTTTTCGAGTTCGGGTTC
>Ga0123357_10000266_pt1 | contig 49743 bp, 69 predicted proteins | sample TergutEmb28metaG_FD_89873 | JGI IMG/M metagenome (GOLD analysis project Ga0123357, IMG submission 89873) | Embiratermes neotenicus P4 segment gut microbial communities from Petit-Saut dam, French Guiana - Emb289 P4 | ecosystem: Host-associated > Arthropoda: Insects > Digestive system > Gut ...
AAACGGAGTGACGATGAACGAAATCAATCCAAGTAGCCACATTTTATTTACCTTTGATGATGGTCATGCGTTCTTGGATCATATCCTTGTACATGGACATAGCTGTCGGTGAAAGCTTGGAATCTGTAAGTATGATGTCAGCATGGGCCAGCTCGTCTTCCGCTATCTCACGGTAACGCTCCAGTCCTGTCTGTTTCCACTTCTCTATGTACTCGTCAGCGGCATCGATCTCGCTATCTATTCGGCCATGTTCCCAAGTCTCATATTTAGCCTCCGATCTAAATTTAGTATCGGGCTTCGATTCGTCTATATATCCCTTGAAGACGTTGCGCTCCCTGACCAGAAACGTTATCCTAGTAAACTCGTCGATGGACTTGCATTTGTCCACAAGATCATCGATATGAGTTTCTATGTCGGCCAACAACAAAGTATTCTTGCTCACAACACTCACCCCCAGATATGATAAAGGGAGCCTTTCGGCTCCCCTCAATTCTAGCACTCTCACGCGTAATCGCTGCGCCGTCTCCAGTTCCTGGACAACACAAACGAATCGTTGTTGTTGAGGTAGAGTACCTCCCGATTCGAGTACGGAAGGCCAGTTCCGGGAACTTTGTAACGCCCCGTGGAAAGATTCCTTCCGAAGGACAAGTTGCCGCGAAGGTCGAGCGTCAGGGGAACGAGCACACCTTTTGGCTTGTAGCCAATGGGCCAAATCTTATGCCCCATGCCATGACGTCCGTGACCTATGAAGTTCTGAGCGGGAAACGCCGGGTCGGCGGGTATTCCGCCATCTTTACAGCACCTGCCCTCATGCTCGCCGTCGATGTGCTCGACGCCGTCCATGTGCTCATCCTCATGCTCTCCGCCATCACCACAACCACATTTTCCGAATATGGTCTCGGTATACTTCAACGCAACCTCTCCGCGGAAGAATCCACAGGGAACGACGTCGATGAAGGTATCGAACGGGAAGCTGTCGAAGGGCGTCTCCCGGTTGAGCTGGAGCGTATAGAAGAAGTCAGGCTCCAGACAGGCCGTGGCCGCCTCGACGATAAGGAATTTGTTCTCCTCGAACTTCTCCACCGGCTCCGGGGGGCAACAACCAATCTTGATGCACTCCGGATGAACGAACTTGTCGGTGTGAATCGTCACACGCGTCTCGTCCAAACGCTTCTGAGCTTTTCTGAGCGGTTTGGGAAAGCAATAAAAATTGCACTCCTGACACTCACAGCCACACCCTCGCTCCATATGCTCTACATGAGCACCGTCAAACATATTCCACATTAAAAACAACTCCCTTGGTTTATTATGCTTACCCAATGCCGCCCTCTGTTCATCCCAATGTCGGCCGCCATTGTAATGGCCATCGAGCGACATCAGGCTAACACCTGAGTAAGAATAATCAGCTAGAGCTTTCGCCCTATGCTTGGAGAGGGACACTCCTCCATGTGGTACAAAGAACCGTCATGATGATCGCAGAAGTTACGACAAAAAGTACACGCTTCATCATATTCACACTGAGCTTCGTAAATCTTTCTGCGATACCACTTGTCGCTGTCACAAGTAAGATCGACACAATGAGAGTGAGCATCCATTGCCTCGGCTATGGCTTCTCCTAGATTGTGAATGTAATCCTTGACGCGGTGCATTCAGTCCACCACCTAGCCACATTGAGGATAAGGCATACCATAACCGAATCGCTGGTACATCACTGTTTTGAGAACGTTAACCTCGGAGGTGAGAGCTCGAATGATCTCTTCCTGGCCCTTTTCGGTCAGACGCCTTTCCATCTCACATATCTGTTTGGAAAGATCGTCCTTGTTTCTGAGTCCCTGCACTTCTACGTCCTTGAAGCCAATGGCCGCATCGTGTCGATTCTGTTGAATCTGCGTCTGCTGATCATAGAAGTATTTTGCCGTAATGGCTTCCTGGTCTTTAGCCAAGATCGCGGCTTCCTTCTTGAGCTCTCCGGTCTCTCTCAGCTCGGCTCCATACATGTCCCAGTGTTCATGACTATGCCCATAATCTCCGTCATGGTTGCCCTTGCTCGCCAGCCCTCCGGCAAGCAATGCAGGAAGCACTCCCTCGCCGTCATGCCGGTCTCTTCGCCATGCAAAAATAATGACAAAGAAGAGAATGATAATGGCCAATACCCATATCATTCCGAACCAGCCCATGTTCCTGTCGCTATCGCCCATTCCCGCCGCTACCACTGGATGATAACCACTGCCGTGGTCATCTAAAATTCCAGCCATGTCAATCACTCCTTAAGAAAAAATAAATACTCCCCACAGGCTAGCTCTGTGAGGAGTATACTTGGCTTGTTCACTTTCCCATGAATGAAGATATCACGTTCATGAATCCCATTTCTTTTGCCGTCTTGAGAACATATGGAGCTATATCGTTCAGATTCTTGTTTTTGACTGACTCCCAGACCTGATTGTTGACGAAAGCCTGACTGCAATCCTTGCCTCTAACCATGCTCTCCAGATAAGACATCACCGAAGAAGCGTTCGTTTGATCTTTGCTCAAACCCAAAGCCTTGCTTACCATGCCCGTTACGTCGAAGTCCGGAAACGATCTCTTGATGAATTGAATAGCTTCCTGTAACAAGCCTAAGACGTTCAAGGTGAGGCCTCCGGTTCTGATTGTTTAGTTGCCATGAAGATATCGACGAATCCCATTAACTTGCTTAGCTGGCTTTCCACTTTCTCGATCTTGATCGCTATGTCTGTGAGGCTGATCTTGTCTGCTTCTTTGACAATTTCTTCGGTGGTTATTTTTGGTACTCTTTGGAAGGTATCCTGCACCATTTCCTGTCTCATAGCGTCCCAGTATTTTTCATAGAACTCTCCAGAGCCTTTATTCCGAAAGATGAACTTTTCCTTCATCATCATCTGGACTTGGTCGAGCTCGAACCTCGTTACTTCGTCCTCACTGTTTACCGATATGATAGCTGGCTTCTCGGTAGCATTGACTCGATCATTCGTCTGAACACTCTTTTCAGGAACGCTCCTAGACTGAACAGGACGATTGTCGTAATTATTCGGCGTACCATATTCGATCTCCTGAATTCGTTTTTTGAGAGATTCAAGCTCCTCTTGGATGGAATTCATCTGAGGAGCTTGTCTTTGGTTTCTTTCTGGATATACCCAGCCCCTATAGGGGTCATAATAGGGCTGCACTATTCTTCCACCGGAGCCGCGGCTGCTGGCTTTTTCCTGGAACGAGTGGGCTTCAAAGTTTCTGGTTCTGGAGCTGTAAGTTCAGCCAATTCAGTTCTCAGGTTGCTGGTGGTCATTTCGATATCCTGGAGTTTGGAAGTGTCGTCCTCGGTTCCAGTACCGGCAGTAATAGCTCTGAGCGGTCTGACGGACTTCTTGTCCAGGGAATCGAGTTGATCATAAATCTCTGCTATTCTGGAGGCTTTGACTTGTTCGGGAGAAGGCGGATGTGCAGCTTCCCATTCCTCGACTGTTATATATCCTTCGGGCTGTTCTCCGATTACCCATACTTCAGCGTTTCCTGTGGGTGAGTAATATACAGCAGCTTCCTTCAAATCAAATCCCCTCCTTTCGAACTGACTGGATTATACACCATGAATCATAATTGGCAAGTACGCAAATTTTAGTTTCATTATATGATCTTTCTTAATAGATTACCAGAACAGAACCAGCTTGAGCATAGATAGGATTATTGGGAGCGCCTGCTGAAAAAAATTTGCCCGTTCCTCTATTTCCAGGCGCATCATTAGGTAGGTAGGGGCCTGTACTTCCGGCCCATCCATTGACACTTAATATCTCATCGCCCACACTAGGCAAGGAATAAGTAGCTGGCACAAATGGAACATTATACATTTTACCTCCTCCAGCTACGGCTATTTTACTATTTATATCGAAGGAAGTATCTCCACCTTTGGTCGTATTACCAGCAGCACCAATAGTAATAAGCACATTATCTTCTGTAGATAAATCAGCTAATACGCTCACCACAGCTCCACTACCACTAGTAGCCATTATGCCATCTGGTACTCCGCCTCCGCCACCCGTACCAATAATCAAATGTTTTCCGGCCTTCGTCGGGTGCCACGTGCCGCTCACCAGGATGACCTCAACCACACCCATAAAATCCGACGGCCCGCTGCCGTTGCCGTTGCCAGACGGCATCAACGCGTTGAGTATCGACGGCATGTGTCCGGCCTGCACATACTTACCTGTTGCAAGTCCGGCGATGGATTCTTGCAATGTGGCCGCTTGCGCTACACCGATGTCCGTGTCCGTAGCGCTTTTACCGTAGATTGTTACCTCATTGCTGGATACGTTGTCGGTGATGCCGATTGCTTGTCCGGGAAGAAGGTGGACGTCAACGCCGGGATAGACGCCTCCGCTGTCGTCGCCGGTGATCGTGCCATCGGACTCGACGAGAAGGGTGTCGGGGAGGACAAAGGCGGGACGGAAGCCGTAATTATAAATGCCAGGATTTGGATTCGCAGTATAGCTACTTCCTGTATTATCTACATGGAATACACTTGTTGTGCTAGCGGTACTCGGTGTACGAAGCCACCATTCAGTGGATACCCCATTGAAATTAGCAATACGCTTTACGTCAGCACTGTTTGTAGATATCCCCGTGAAGTAATCCAAGACAGTACCATCATCTATCATGTAAGTTACGCCATTAAATCCTACTTCCCGCATACTTAATAAAAAAGACTTACATTGCAGACCACTTATGCCGCTATTTATTGTAGTACCTATTCCTGACCCTGGTCTGTATGGGATTTTTACCTGCTTGATCCGATTCCTGATACCAGCGTCAATAATGTTCAGATAGTCATTATTCAGCCAATTGTGGAGAGAGCTATTCTGATAATCACTATCGCTCGTATTATTCCAATGTCCTACTGAGTATATATCCTTCCTTATCACCAACACGCCACCCTCAAATCCATCATACAACGACGAAGGACTACCCTTATGTAGGATGACGTAACCAGCGGCTATACCACTCTCGTTGAGCTTGACTATATCGCCAATGTTTTTGCTGCCTAAAGAAACGGACATGGCGGTCACCGCTTGGGGATGAAGTAACAGCCAATGTTTGTGCCTGATGTTCCTGCGGGCCCATCTAATTGCACTACATCGCCAGCCTTCACAGGTAGAACATCAGAAATGGTATGTGTCATGCCAGACTGTTGAAGATCAATTCTTGTTGCCACGCCGCCATTTATTAGTACTTGAACCTTGACACCACTTGACCCCATTCCCCACACAGACACAAATCCATCATGTTCTACAGACCAAGAACCTCCGGCCATTGCAATGCGATTGACAGTTTCAGCGTTCGCATAATCAGGATATCCCGGACCGTCCCCGCCACCGGAAGCGTTGATGATGATGGGAGGGATGAAATTACAATGAATATTACCAATGGAACCAGTCATATCCCCCTGCACAACATCTCCCTTTTTGACTACCAATATAGAGTCTCCTGAATTGGCATTGAAGATTGACTTGCCATTAACTTTAAAGGAAATACCCTCTCCTGAACCACCAAACATACCGCCAACAAAAACAAAACCGTCCCTATCTACAGTCCATGATCCCGTAACTGTAGTTATTCTGTTCGTAGATTCCATATTCGCATAATCCGGTACCCACATATCTACCATCCCTCCTGGTAAACCGTTAAGCTTCACCCAATCGATAAAATCTCCCAGCACGGCAGGACTCACAAACTTACCATAGCCTCTGCCCTCTTTGAGTTCCTGCAACGTCGCAAACGGCTGCACGCCCTTATTATTGGTCGTTGCCGTGCGCAAGCCGATTTCTATTTCGGTACATGTGCTCATGGCATAGTGACTTTCTTGGCGGGGATGAAGTTACAAATTGGCGTAGAAGAAGAACCAAGAGGATGTATATTCATACCAACCGCCACAGGGAATACGCCACTAACCCCCGTCGTAGTATGTATTACCATTTGACTATCTATGTAGAATCCACCCGAATTGATACTCAAATGAACATAACCATTCCTGTCCGCTATCCATACATCACTAGTAGATGGGGTTCTATTTACACTCTCCATATTCGCATAATCTGGCACCCACATATAGTCATCCTCCTCTGGCGTTATTCCGTCTTTTCCATAGCTCCATCTATTGCAGTTGATGTATACTCCTTCACCGCCCACTAGGGCGAGCGGAAGGGGTACGCCATTTATACTTTCGACATTATCTATGCCATTGAGGTTTATCCCAGGCGATATAGTCACTTGGTTTTGTGGAACAGGAGGATAGACATCCCACCCACTTCCATCTCCACGGCATTGATAGTATTGGTTCTCGTTCTTCACCAGCCATATTTCACCGCTGTTGCATGGTACCGAAAGTTGATAGAAGTCATCCACCTCGTTCGTCGGTGGAGTGATCGGAGGAGCTGGAGGTGTCACAGGCCCCCATCCACCTTCGGAACAAATATACCACTCGTCCAACACGACAACGTAGATTATCTCGTATTCGTTGCAGGTATCCGGAAGTTCATCCACGTCGTTTGCATCGGGTAACCTGGTCACCTCTACCCACTGACCGTCGACGCAGAGATAATACTTGTCAGACGTAGTTACGTAGATAATCTCTTTAGGTGAACATGTCAGCGGAAGGTCTGTTTCGTCATTGACGTCCGGTAACTTATCGGCCACATCCCAATGATCCTCTTCGCACTTGTAGAAGCGATACTCACTGCGTACGAATACGATCTGGCCCTTGACACATGGGTCTGGTAATTCACTTACGTTGTTCACAGGCGGAAGCATTTCCGTTCCATTCAAAAGCTTCAGCACAGCGGAACTCAACATGGACGACATCTCGTTAACCAAGTCTTCCAATTGAGGTATCTTGTCCAGAATGCCGCTATTGAGAAGCTGGAACATCCATTCGTCTAAATGGTATCTACTGTCTCCTCCTCCGCCCTGGAGACCTTGGAGTTGATTGTGCGGAGGAATTATCGGAGTGACTCCTCCTCCTCCGCTTGTCGTTCTAGGCAAAAGCATTGTCGTTTACCTCCTTTCTGTTCCACGCATCGTGAACGGTTCTGCTTTGACGTATACCACCGCCGTTACGTCTATTGGCTCGAACACGAGATAGGAAGCCATGTCCCAGGCATACCTTCCGAAGTGGTTGTTCTTCTCGTCGATCATTATAGGCTCATCACAGTCGGCCATGTACATTTTACAATATCCACTGTCACAGTATATCGATAACTCGTAGCTTTCGTTATAGGGTATTTCGTACACCGTTCTTTCGCTGATTGCCAGCTCTGTGTACCCAAATCCTCTCCAGGGTTTTCCCTTGAGAACATAGGGCTCCTCCGAGGTCCGGGTAAGCCCTAGGACGTCGTAAGGAACGAAGTAGGGCAGAGCCCTCTCCTGTCCTGGGAACCATTCCAGGTTAGCTTTGTCACTGAACGTGATGCGTTTGTCTGTGTTGTTTTTGTATGTCGGCATGTTGCACCTCACCAAGGATGATAATAATCCACTTTAGAAGACGCTGAATGCTTACCTGTGTTCTTCAACAAGCCAGTAAGCTCCATAGGGTCTCCGTTCTTTGCAAACTTCATGGCTCTCTTGACCGCAGTCACAGGCATTCCACTATGAAGAAGAGAGTAAGCCGTATATAATCCGAAGGCCGCTTTCTCGTAATCACCTTTTTCGATGTCGTGAGGTATACCGCCTATACCCTTGACGGCAGTGTCGATCATTGATCCGCCCCCAAAACCATCGGCCCCAGCCACCATTGCGCTTCCAAATATTGGAATGGAAGCCAGTCCCTCACGCCAATAAGCGTCCACATAATCGTCCACCGTTGTGATGGGATGCCCCTTGTCCAAAGAACCCATGAACCATGCCCCAAGAGATAAGGCAAAAATCGTCCCGAACGCTTTTCTTATTCTACCAGTCTTGGCGTCCCCGTATAGATCATGCGTCATCGCTCCGAATATCTTGGTGTTCTGGTTTTGAAACATCGTAAAGAACTTGATAAATCCATCTGACGCCATGAACGCCGGTAGGTCTTTCGGTATGGCTGAAGGCTGAGTATTCGTCGTCGCCAACTGAGCTCTTTTCACCGCCGTCTCGTGTATTTCTTCGGGAGTCAAGCTACTATCCTTCGACATGTTTCTGACCTCGTAGTTGTAAACGGCATCCCATCCAATGCAACGAGTCATCATGTCGCTTATCTCCATGAGCTTGGCTCCGTTTCTGAGAACGGACATTTTGAGGTTCTGCATTTTACCAGTCACGCCCCTTCTTTCGGCAGCTTTGAGCTCCTCCATAAAAGGCTCGAACATGTGAGACTTCACTTGAGGATCAAGGTCTTTGACGTTCTTGATAAACTCGTTCGTCCCAAACGTAAGAGGCATCTTAGCGGTCGATCCCATAAACTTGGCAATAGACCACAGGATATCCGTGGCGTCACAGTACCTCAAATACAAAGGCAATGCTATTGGCACCTTGATTGGCGATAATAAATTCATGACAAAGAAAGCGCTGGAAGCATTGTTGCTCATCATTCTGGGTATGTTGTTCACTGCCTGGAATCCTTTATAAAAGTCAGGGTTGGCAAGCATGTTGACCTGGCGCTGCAACTCCTTGAAAACAGCGTCTCCTCCAAACCTGGCGCTCAATGTGCGCCTGATTCCTGGAGCGCCTGGTTCATCCTTCTCGGCGAGAATGGCATGAAGATTCTTAACGGTCTCACCCATCGCCATAAAGTGCTCCTGCTCAGCCACAGCCCTATACCAATCGGCTAGAATATTCAAGGACATCGGCGTCTGGTATTCCTTCGGTATGTTCTTCCTGGTAATGCTGGAGGAACGATCCACGTATATGCGCTTCAAACCATTTCGGTACATGGTGTTGTCAGCCGCTGCTTCTATACCCCTATCCACAGACATGTCATTGTCGTTCTGAGTATAGATACGCAGATAGTTGTTCTCTGGGATGATACCCCTATTGTTATAGGCGACATTGGCCAGGTCATACCTGACCATATTGGCGGCATAGTCGGCCTGTATGGCTCTGACTACTTTTTTATGATTATCGCTCAACCTATCATTGATTTCGTTGTATATATCTTCCGTTATGTGGTTTCCATAGATCAAGTGATCTTTTCCACGTTCATTTTGCCAATGCCCCCATATTCCAAGAGCTTGCTCCAAGGTGAGGTCTACCTGCTGCTGCTTGTCCGAATCCACCATAGAATAAAACTTACTACCCAACTGCTTCTTTGTGACATTGAATTCCTCCAGCTTCTTGTCCATGTCCCTATAGCGCTGATTTTTGTGAATGAGCATTTCGTTATACTTGTCGTTGGGGCGCTCCCAAAACGTCTTGAACCAAAGCCCCTTGAAGTCTTTGAATCCATCGATGAAGTCGGTGAACCTGGATGGTATTTGGGTGTTCGACATGATAGTACGCCACATGCTGGACTTTTCTTTTTTATCTATTCCCCTGAACTGTCCACGATCGTCCTTTCTTCCACCGACAGCCTGAGCCAAAGCTTCTCTTTGCTCATCCAATTTTTGAGCCGCCTCTGCTTTTTTGTTCCTTAGATCGTTCATACCTTCTTTTCTAAGCTTCATAACTTCGTCTCTCAGATTGAAGATATCATCTTCCGTCATGTGATCGAGCGTGGTCAAGTTCAGCCTGGCCACATCGTCCTTGTACATCATGGACGTGGCATCTGGATTGACGGCTATATAGTCCAAGAGCTCCTGTCTCAGATCGGAAACGGTTCTTCTCTCTTCTCCGCGGACAGCACTTATCTGCTGATCATCTCCGGACTTGAACTCGAAGGGGCTGATAAGCTCGCCTATTTTCTTCTTGAACTCCCAAGACACTTCTCCACGTGTGGCCGTATTGATGTCGTCTATGGCACCTCGCACACGCTCTCTTTGATTCTTGGCAAGCAATTCATTAAGTCTGTTGTCAGCGCTAATATCCCCCCTGACCTTCAAACGTTCCTTCATGTCTTCGACCCTGTTTTCGGAACGATGCGTCATCTCGTCCATGAGAGCCTTACGCTTGATTGCCGCCTCCAAATGCAATCCTCTATCTCCAGAGCGATATGCCCTCTGTGAGTCGAAGTTGGTCTCATCCCTTGCCTTGATGAACGCCTCATGCTCATTGACCAATTCGCTCAAAGGTATTTGATGCCTGCCGTCCGGCACAGGGTCAGGCAGTACGGAACGCACCCACTTGATAGCCTGCATCTTGACCTGACCATCAATGGCACTCTGTTCCACTGCCGACTTCTTGGGCACGGGAATTCCATCATCTGCGAATTTGGCCTTTTGGTCGGCTAGCTTTGTGAGCGCTTCGTCTATAAAACCCAACTCATTGTGGGCTTCCCATATTTTCTTTCTGAAACTCTCCCCTGCGTTGGGTGATCTATTTTTATTGAGTTCAAACTCCTGCCTGTTCTTACTTCTTGCATTCAATAGAGCATCTCTTCTATTGTTGATGTAGTCTATGGCATTGTCTATGCCAAACTTATCGATTATCCACGGCAAGGATTCTTGATTCACCGGTAAACTGGGAAGTTGCTCCTTACTAACTACGGGAATGTCCCGCAACTTCTTGACCAAACTGGCCACATCCGTTCCAATATTCGTGGCTACATCCTCAATAGTCCCAGCCGTTTTAGTAAACGTTCCGCGATTGAACTTATTGAGTTCCGTTCTCAGTTTATTGGCTTGATCCTTACCAATGAGACCTTCCAACTCCTTATACCTTATACCGCCCAACTCTTTCACCTTACTGAGAACTCTGACCAGATTATTGAATTTAATTTTACTGGCGGCTACTTTTTCTCGTCTTTGTTTATACCATGCCTTCGGGTCTTCTCCTGGCTTGGGCATATCCACATCCGACCAGTCAGGGTCTATTCTGGCAAGATTATCCCCTTCGGCCACCCTGTCCGCCAAGGTGTCAATGTCCATGAATCCGGCGTCAGGTGGAGCTTCCGGAGGAGGTACTTCCCCTTGCGAAGACTTGGCATCTTTATCGTTCTGCATGTTAGCCGTAGTTCTCAGAGCGATGTTGCTCATGTCTGCCGTCTCGTTCTCAAAAGCGAACAAACGGTCATAGACGCCACGTACATCGGCGTTCATGTCTACGCTCAAATCTTTTGTTCCATCATAGACAGCCAAGAGCCATCTTCTGAACTGGTCAAATATGGGCATAAGCCTTTCCGCTGGAGCTCTGCCTTCCATAAGATAAGCTTCAAACCCTCTCGCAAATTGCTCATGTTGCTCCGTCGTAAGAGGAGTCGTACCATCATTTCCCAGCCAATCCAATAGAATAGCCCAATCGGATTTAGCTCTATCACCAGCCTTACCGGAACTCATGAAGTTTTCGAAGTCCCTCAAGAAGATGTGTCCCGTCTCGTGTAGGAACGTCGAAGCGTCCGCTTTCTCGTACATCTGGATAAAAGCTCTTCCGTCTTCCTGGGAAAAATAAACAGCACCACGTTCATCTTGCCGGAAGTAAGATCTTCTCTTGCTTTCCGGTAGCTTCAAAACTATAGGATCTACACCTATAGGAACCTGCTCGTCCCTGGTTGGAGGGATATTCAACAACTGCTCTTCTCTGGATGCGTACATGGAAGCAGCCGCATGTCTGGCCGACACCTCTCCAGCGGTAGCTAGATATTGCTCATCCGCCGTCAACATCCCTGGGTCTAGCTCTCCTCTTATTAACTTCTTTTTTCTATCCTCGTATATTTCATTCTCTTTCCGCTTTACATCTTCGCGCTCTTGAAACTGCCTTTCGAATTCCGCAGCAGCCTCGGCGTCACCTCTCTGTGTAGCCCTGTCTTTTTCCGCTTCGAGATTGTTACTTATCGGGTCAGGAGCGCTATTAAGCCATTGCTGATATTCTATTGCCCTAACAGCCTCATTGGACGTCTTGGGACGAGCCTTGAAGTCCGAAGGATCAGAGCCATGTGCAAAGCCCTCGAAGTGTTGTATGGCATGCTGAGTCTCATGGAAGAGAGTATTCAATATCTCTTGAGGAGTATCGTTTTTGTTGAGAGCTATCTCAAAAGCTCCAACATTCCACTGGCCAAAATAATCACTACCAACGTCATTGCTTATCCATATATTCATCGCCCAAGGATATGCCGCATAGAGTTCTGGGTCTTTGTAGACGTTCTTTAACAAAATACGTTTGCCATCAGGAGTGTTCTTTATCTTATCCATGTCTACCTTCGAAGGGTCTATCGGTATATTTATTTTCCACTCTCCATCGGTCTCATCCATGTGCCATCCGGTGGTTTCTTTTATGGTCTTGGGGTCTACCTTGTTGTCCCTCATGGTTTTAGCTATGGCCAGAGAGTAATGGTCGGCAGTCAAGGCTCTTTGCCCGGCGAGTAATTGATGGAAGGACTCAATGTCCGGCATCTTAGTGGAATCCCACACTACCATATTAGGACTCCTTGATTCTTCGGGCGTAGTAGCTACTTCGGAGGAATTATATTTCAGTCCGACAATACCCTTATCCAGTAAAGCTTCCGAAGCCTCTTTGGCTCCACCTAAAATGTAAGCCAGGTTCTGATAGATGTCATGACCTGTCAATGAGGCCCCAGTCGTCGGATTCCTCAGATTTATACCAAACCGATTTGCCAAATCTTCCAATCCTCTTTTGACCATCTCGGGCTGTTTGTCTATGCTGTCGTTGTAGGAGATAATCTCTTCATTCTTCGGATCGGTTATTTTGTTGGAGTCCTCTTTTATTAAATCGTTCAAGGCTTCTCTGTGCTCTCCTCTTGGCACTTCCCAGCCGTGTACTTCTGCAAATGTATCTGTCGGAGCATAATCCAGCATGGTGTTGGCATCACGTTCATTGACGTTGGCTGTATCCCCTCCCGAATTGAGCATGTAGGAATTGATGACGATACGTCCCATTTCTGTAGGCGTGTCCATAGCTGGAAGTACTCCACCCCATACCCTTCCTAGCCATTCCTCGGGAGATATGTCCTCAGCGTAAGAGGCCACAATAGACCTGGCGGAATACAAAGAACCCCATAACTTAGCTGCATCCTCACGAGATATCTTGTTCCCTTTTGGGTCTATATTATTGTCCAACTTGTATTCCGTTGGCTTGGCCAGTACGTTCTCCCTAACCTTGTTAAAAACGTTTACAGAACCGTCTTTGACCTTGATGTATTTGACTTCCTTATCGAAAGCCGGAGAGAAAAAGAATTTATTGAATACAGCCCCAGCTCCAAACGACAAACCATTATCCATGAATAGGTTATGTATGTTCCAGTCATAGTTTGGATCGATCTGGCTGTTCATGATACCGCCCTGAATCATTCCCATACCCGTTCCAGAAATCATGGCTCCTGTTGCGGAAGCGGTATGACCTATAAGATTTATGACTCTGTTGGAAAGGTTCTTGAAGGCTGCACTCCTGGCTATGGATTGAGCTATGTAATGATCTCCAGTAAAAAACATCATCTTGTCCCATGCCGCAGCGATAGGGGCAGTCATCCAGAATGTTTTTGTTGCGGCCCATCCAGCCCTGGATTCGTCTCCAGTCTGGTCGTATACGGCATGGTAGACAGCTCCGCCATTGTATAATCCATTCTGCACCGCCATAGTAGAAGCTCCAAGGATATTGGCTATTCTGGCCGAAGCGGAAACAGCAGCATCACTCATGGCCCCAGTAGTCATGCCTATGGCTTCTCCGGCCATGTATGCCTTCCCGATTATCTGGCCAGGGATCAGCCATGAGCCAATCTCACCGGCCATATGGGCGGCCTTGTCGAAGAAGTCGTCTTCCTTATTCCCCATATACGTTTTACGGAACGTGACCCTCTTGGCTGATATTTGATCAACCAAGTCCCTGATCTGCTCGGAATGCGACAACCATTGAAGTCCTTGCAGAGCACCCTGAGCCCCACTGAGAACCAGTCCATCAGCCATCTGTCCCACTATGCGCATCATTCGGTCTTCGCCTGGAGTGTATGTATAGTCAGGGAGCTCTCCGCCATATTCTTTCATGGCTTGTTCTTTAAGAAAATCTTGATAGCCCTTCATGTCGGGAAGTGTTCCCGCTTCCTTCATGGCGTTATGCAAGAACAATGGTATATTGAGTTTTTCCGCCCTGTCTATATCGGCTATGGCGTGATCTCTACTTACTCCTCGAGCCCTCATGTAGGAAGTTATCATTTGGTCATGCTTGTAAGCCCATGCCTTGGCTATGCTCTCCGGTGTTATTCCGTACCTCGCGTTCATGTCTGCCTGAGATGCCCCATTATTCATCTCGTTCATGATGTGAGTTTCTATGTTCTGTCTCATCCTGTAGGGAGTCATGTAATTGCGGCCATTCATGATTTCTTGCGCAACGGCAGGATAATCATTGGCTAGTTGGCCATATTCACGAATATCTCCCATAGGATATTTGTTGGGTTGCGGAAGTTCCACATCTATCGTAGGCTCTTCGTCACGCAGATAAGGCAGAAGCTTATTTAGTAAATAAGGCTCGCTTGGTTCAGGTGCTTTAATTGGTAAAGGAGCCAGTTCGGAATCTACCTTGCCCGCCAAATATTTTGAAGCGGCCTCCATGCCAGGCGCATACACAGGAGCCTTCAGATTGTCCAGCTCCGCAATTGGCCCTTGATCTGGCTCGGTAAATATTGGAGGTGTGTAATCTATCTTCTCCTCTGATGGAAGAGCAGGCCTCGTCAGCTCTTGTTCGGATGGGAATAATGGAGCTCCTAATTCATCTACCAATATGCCAGCCATTATCTACTCAGGCTTTCCGCTACTTGCTGTGCTTTTGTTTTTTCTATGACAGTTTGAGGCGTTGGTTCTTGAATAGGAGCAGCAGACTGATCTTGTCCCTTTTGCCAAACCCTATAGATATCCGTAGGAGCTATTTTGCCAACTCCCATCTCGAATCTCTTTTTGGCGTCGCTCTCAAAGTAATGAAAATACTTCTTCGGACTTGCTTGATCTATGTCTACCAATATGCCATTGACGTAATGACCTAGTTCTTTAGGAGGAACTAAGCCATTCAGAACGTCGGATTCGAATTGTTGTACATAAGGCATAGAGTCGGCTATGCCTGCGTCATGAGCAGCGGCACGTATAGTAGTCTTATACATGGACATGTCTGAATTCAACAATTTGTTCTGTACTTGTTGATGCGAAGTATAAGATTTCTTAAGAAGGTCTATATACGTTGGAGTCACCAAGTTTCTCTTTCCTGCCAATATAATATCGTCTATCGTGGTTGTGCCATCTTCTATGCCTTGCATCAATTGAGAGTACTTTCCAAGAGATTCCGTCTTGGTAGGGCCTCCCATTTTCTCTTGAGCCATGAACTCTTTATCTTCATAAGTAGAGTGATCGTACTGATATCTCCATGCTTTATTAGCCACTCTCTCGGCCTCGGCTGCAAAATGCTCGGCTCTGTTCTCGAACGTCTCCGCCCATCTGGCTCCCATTGCCGGAGATATCGTATTCGACGCCACCATCTGTTTGATCTGATTTCTGGACACAGTCTGGTTGTTCAGATAAGCCTGTTGCAACTGAACCTCATTGTCCTGCCATTTCTTTTGCTGAAGTTGCTTAATATAATCGGCAGCCTTCATTCTTTGTTCGGGGTCTAGGTTCGTCGATGTCTCCAGCATAGACTGAGCCAGCCCTGGATTAGTGTCAGCCACCACACCCAAGCGCTTTGTTTCCACCTCTGCCCTGGTCTTGAGCATCATGTTTTTTATGGTCTCTTCAGAGGCTCCTGGATTGTGTAGTCTCATCGAAGCCTCGATCTGTTGCATCTGATGTTCATAGACTTCATTATCCGTAGGAGCCATGAGAGACGTCTGTACAGAAGCATCTACACTATCCGCGTACTCCTGGTTCTTGTATACCTGATACTGTTGCGCTTCATGGTTCTGGACAGTTTTATAGAATGGGTCGGCGCTATTGATAGATACCCTGTCGAACATTGCGGACTGCCTGGCGTTGAGCTTGAGGTCTTTCTTAACCTGTTCAGCCATATCGTGAGACTTCGTTCCAAATTCATCGGAAACTCCTTGAGCATCCTTACCCATGCGATTATAAAGTATTCCTGTTTGGGGATCGTTCACGTAAAGCAGGAGCTGACGCTTATACTCATTGTTGGCCGCTTCGACATTGAGCATGTCTTGCTCATCTTGTTTTTGCATCGCCACAGCGGCAAGCTTACGCAATCCCTCTCCAACGGCGGCAAAACCAGAGGCCTGCTGCGAACCGAATGCAGCCGCCGACTCCGCACCAGGCATGCGAACATTCGGCAAGCCCTGTTCCGGCATACCGATTTGGTACCTTTCCGAACCGTACATTTGTCTCGGTCTAGGCATTATCTGTTAGGCCTCCACATGTACCCAGGATCAAACATCTGTCCAGGTATTTGCACTCCAAGCTGACTATCTGGCGGAACAAACTGCTGGCTTGTGCCAATACCCCAAGGAGAAGGATTGACGCTTATCGTTCCCCCTGGCTTGGCCGTGCTGTGCGTAGTACTCCACACATCCGCACCCGTGCCCAACAAGGAGCCAAAGGCGCCCATCCATCCAGCCGTTTCCGCCCCTTTGGCCGCTGCTCTGGACTGTATTGCCTGGCTCTCATATCCAGCCCCTTGAGCCTCATATCCCCACATATTTTTGAGAGCATTGAAACGTATCTGCTTCACATCCTCTTCGATGCCCGCAGACGTATCTGCCATGACTTGAAGAGGAGAGCCTGTTACCTGCGCCCCCGAAGCAGCTAACTGAGCAGCCTGTGACGCCTGAAACTGCTCCTGCTGAGAACGGAATTTATGCTCTTCTCTGGCCCCCTCGGCTAAAGCCATTTGAGCCTGTTGCTGTGCAAGGGCTCTGTTCTGCTCGGCGACTTGAGCCTGATACTGAGCGGCGGCTGCCTGCGACTGCCCTCCCATGACAGAAGACGCCGCAGAAAACAAACCGCTGGCTATCATCAAAAAAGGAGCGCCCATTTATATCGCGACCTCCTCCGCTGTCTTCTTGGATTCCAGGGTCACCTGGAGATAACCTCTTCCAGCATCGCTAAGAATAAACCCCTCCCAAAGAAGAAAGCGTAAGAATTTATGATATCTATTATTGATGTACCCGGTAAGAGTTCCATACTTGTCCAGCCATTTATGGATGTACTCATGCCCATGACGCACAAAACGGAACGCTACCGTGTCTATGTCCTTGCCTCTCATGAGCCATATTCTACCTTCCGGGAGCACTCCAAACATGCCGACAACTCCCGAATTGCCCATGATGGTGAAACATTCATCGCACATAGGGTAGACCTTTCTGAGCATGGATTCCGAGGTCTCTCCCCATCCATTGAGCATGTCCAAGTTGTCCTCGTCGGGTATTCTCTTCACAAGTACATCTACATGCCAAGGAATGGATGGGACGACATAACCACCATTACTATGCGTCATCTTGCATAACCACCTCTCTCCACATGCCCAGAATGGTCACGGGGGTAGGTTTATCATTCTCTATGATAATTTTGCTCGTCTTGCCATACCCGCCGGGCGAGTCCAGGTATATATCTCCAGTATATGGCAAAGCTCTATACTCGGGCGACAAATCTCCAGGAAATCTGACCTGATCGATTACATGGCTGTTTTCGTTCCACGCCCCCATTTTAAATCCACAAGTCCTGAGTACTCTAATGACTATGCGAGGGACGATCTTGTGCCGTCCCACGACAGAGCCTTGAGCCTGGGGTTGTTCCAGCTCTACGGACTCGAACCTCAAGGGATATGGCGTGTCCTCGTCGAGGAACATATCTTCCGACCAGAATTCGTTATCCACATTCACATGACTCATCATGACCAAATCTTCATCCATTATCATATAGACGTCGTCCTGATCTACACCCGGGATGACACAAAGGTCTTTTATTTTGCCCTTGAAGGTCTGTCTAGTCCATGCCGCTACTTGATGCTCTTGGTGAAACGTGAAGGCCAACATAGTTCCATCTTCCAGAACTATCCATACAATGCTCCAGGGCAATTGTTGATAGCCCCACCTGACAATACGAGACCACTCGAAAAGATGGTGAGATAATATACTTAGTTCGCTGGAAACGTAGCCATCTTGTTGCAGCTGATAACCCAAGCTGTAAACAGCTTTGCGAAATCTGTTAGTAAAAAGAGTTACGGAGCCAATATCCAATACGTCCATCAAAGGAGAGCTACCCTTATAATCTGTCGGGGTAATGACCACAGACGAAGGCGTAAATACGTCGCTACGTTGTCCAGTAGATGCAGAAAACTCTCCTCCTTCCGTGAAAATCAACAAATCCCCCCTGGAAGAAAAGTCCGTTATGGCGTTCATTTGTTTTGTAGCGAGCGTCACCGTTATGGAGTCCGTGTCTTTTGTTGGGTCACTCGTATCGAAGTTATACCAATCGGCAGGCTGAGACATCCAAATAGTTGTTGGTTGAGACGGTGAGTTTCCCAAGACCAGACGCTCTTGATGGAAGATACCGACTGAGGGATATCCCATGTTTCTATATTCCCCGCCCCTTATGTCGTAGGTAGTTCCCCATGTTCCAAAAGTCCAATTAGAAGTGGGAGGAATGCTGTACGACACAAATAGACCCCAGTCATCTCCTGCCCTGACAACATGCGCTGTACTGTGCGAATATGGCTGATCCACCCTGAGACGATAAAAGGCCAAGCCCCCAGACCAATTTCCGCGCACCTTGAATGTCTGAGGATTGGTCGACGGAGCGCTCGATATGAATTCTATATAATACGTGACACCTTGTTCTTGCTCATCAGCCGAGTAGCCCCATACAGGAAAAGTTCCGGAAGTAGTTCCGGCGCTAGAATATCTGCTGACTATATCGCTGCGTATCAAGGTACCGTCATCGTGTCTCGTTTGTCTATAAAGTACTATATCTCCAATGAAGGCATCGTAAGACTTTATGTCTATCTTGCCATACATGATACCGGCAACATATGTAAAATTAGTAGTTGTGGTGTATTGAAAATCAAAGCTTCCCGCAGGGTAATTGAATTCCAGTTTAATGAGACTATTGGGGCCATACGGTACACCGGAAGGATCAAGCCCCATAGCAAAAGCACTAAAATTAGCAGTCAATGTCCCTAGTGGGGATTGACTTGTGGTATGCCAATCGAACTGCATGGTTTTGGTTTCGTCCGCATTCCAGTCCTGAAAAGGGCCCATAACCATATTTGGGTATTCGGTTCTCCAATCATCGTCGGCATATCTCTTGATAGACCAGACGGGATACTTGGGACTGAAAATATAAAGCACATCCACTGATTGCAAATATCTGAAATTTTTCATGTCTTCCAGATCAATGTAGGGATGCCCCACCTCTTTAGGAATGGTGAATATCCTGACACCATCTTTTATAACCTCTACGTCATGAGCCACCTGATTAGGAAATCTGACGTCGGGCCCCCTGAACGCCAACACATAAGCTATCTCCTGACTGACCACAAATGGGACTAATCTACAATCTCCCATAGGAAGGTCTAACAGGTCTCCTTCTAGGATGTCCATATCTTCCACAGCAATCTTCTTCACTCCTGGTCTACCAGTAAAACCACCTTGTGGAAGCACAATGCAATTACTCATTTCGGAAGCGCCATTGTTGTAAGCGGCAAGATCAGACCTGGCCGCCAACCAATAAGACAGCTCCCCGCTAGTATTGGATAACTTGGCATCGTAAAACTTAGCCATTATCTAACACCTGGCCTTCTTACCCACAAATACGTACCAGATATCTTCTGCCCTATGTCTCTTTCGTTCCTGGTGTTGCGCTTCGCTATCTGCCCCAGAGCCATGTACTTTTGCATCAGCGCCTGAGACATTTGTTCACTGCCGGTTAGAGTCACTGCACAGTCCGCAGCGAGGCGATTCACCAAAGCTTCTTGACTTGCGTCATCCCACCCGGTGAACGCAACGTCCACGGAATACTCCGCCCAGGCGTCTGAGGCATTGGAGTAGATGTATGACTGTTCCGCTTGAAATTGGATTTGTTCTTGAGTACTGGTAAAGAGACGCCATATCGCCACGGAGTTCGATGGACGGTTGTAGGCGAACGACCATCCCTTTGTGGCGGCCGTGGTATTCTGGACGAGCTGAAGCAGCCTTATCGCAAAAGCCCAAGGAAATTCAGAAAGAACCGACTTCCGAGAAGTCTCGAAAAGTCGGTTCGTCACCCTTGCCGCTTGTATGTCGTCACTGAGACTCGCTATCGGTGCCGTCCCCAGAAGGGCCAGAGCCCTGTTCGCCGCTTCCAGATTCGTCATCATGAGTCTCCTCCGCTGGCTTGTTTGTAGCCAAATTCTTTGGTTCCAGTATCTCGAAGTACTCGGGAGGTCTCTTCCACCCCTCGTACATCTTCCCCGCCGTCCAGTACTGTTTCAGCCAGAAACAGGGGGTCAGGCATCTAGCTTTGTATTTGTATTTGCTTGGGGGCATACTTACCTCCTAAGTCCAAGGATTTCTTTGTCGATGTCCGGCGTGTAGAAGATGTTCATTTTCTTCGCCGTGGAGAGCTGGAATCGAACCCAGTTTTTGACCTCGGTCGGCACAGGAAACTGAAATACCGTGTCTCCAGGGTTGGCTACCACCGTGGTGGGGCCTTGGGTCATGAGATTTGTAAACGTCCCAGCCTCATCGTCGGCATGCTTCATGATGATCGTAAAGCCCACCGGAATGACCTCCGCCGCTCCGCACCACACCCACAGTCTGTTCACAATGTAGGAGTTCATTCCCGAGGTGTCTCGCGGCGTGGTAAAACCCGCCTGAGCGTCAAGAATGGGGAGCTGATTCCCGAGATTGTACTGAGCCATAGGAAGGGCACGGGTAAGCGTAACTGCCGTCTCCGTGCCCATCAAAAACGTCTGAAATTTATCGGCGTACATCTTATACCACCCTCTCTTCCGTCGAAAGCAGATTGTCGTCCACTTTGATCGGAATACCCTTGAACGATGTAATGATCTTTCCGGTTCTCTCATTCACCGTCAAGGCCAAATTCTGCTTTCTGATAAGCTGTCTCTCATAAAACTCCTTCAGATCACGGTTCATATAGATTACCGCATTGCCCTGGAAACTAGGAGCTCCAATGCCGCCTTGAGGAGACGTGTCCAATCCACCCCAGTCCCCGAGGTTGTGGATGCGGTGAGTCAGACTCAGGAGCAAGTCCGTAAGGTCTGGAGACACGTCACTGGCTGTTCCGAACGTCCGCACTCGGTTCATGTCGATGTTGCAGATACGAGCCACCTGCCGGAAGTCTTTCAGACACAAGCCCACTCTCCACTTGTAGCGGTCTCTGTAGCCCTGGTAAGTGCCGTGATGCGTTCCGTCCGGATCGATGTCGTCCAGGTCGATAACGCTTCCGGAGATATACTCCACACCTGCTCTGGTGTTCTTCGGGTAGATACAGTGAAGTCCCTTCTGCCCCCACACGATGAGCCATATGCTGGCGTTGGCGTTCGTGGACGGCGTCCCTGTCGTGGTCGTCGAAGCGTCGATGATCTGTCTGTGCGCCGGGCCGGTGAGGTTGAGGTAGCTCTGGGACAGACCGATGATGCTCCGAGGATCGCCTACGCGAGTGCCGTACCACAGCTCTCTGGCAAACATGTTTGCCATTGCCTCGATGTGCGCCTGAGCTTCCATGAGACGAAAGACAGCGCCGTTCGAAGCGATGTCCACAAGCTCCTTGTCGATCTGGGAGACGGCCTCCAAGAGGGAACAGGTCTCCGTAATGTCCTTTCGGGAGCTTCTCGTGGGAAGAACTCCCTGATTGATGGAGCGGTAGTTGATCTCCGGAAGTCCGTCGATGATCTGAAATCTGTGCCCCGTGTCCAAATTGCCCTGCTCCCACACAGCGTCCTCCAACATTGGATTGGCCTGGGAGAGCATGTTGATAACGTCCGATGTTTGCTGGTCGTAATCTCCGTGCATTGCAAGGTCACGGAGTGTATAGACCATTCCAGGTGACAACGCCATTTACATTACCTCCAATTCATTTCGGTTTCATATCGGGGAACATCGTGTAAGCGAAGTCCTCCATCGTTCTCTGTTTTTGAGGCGTCCCCCTGGACGAGTCCCAGAGAGTGGCCTCGCCCATCAATTTCCTAGCGCGTATGCAGAACTTTATGAAGTCCGGACTGACTCCTATCCCAGACTCTTTTGCAAAGGTGAAGAATTTTCCGGAATCCGCTTCGTTTCCCATTACCCTCTTGATGAATTCTGGAATGTCCTTGAGCGTTCCCTCCGTGTTGATGTAGGGCTTGATCTCATCGTCGTTCAGGCTGGAGTCATGCCATTCACGGTACTTCTGCTCGATCGTCAGGCGAACCGCTTCCATGCCGTCTCCGTAAGCCTTGGCTCCAGCGTCCACCCATTTTTGGGCTTGAGCTTGAGACAGGTTCATCTCCTTGGCGAGAGCGGCCACTTCACCCTGAGTGGCTTCGGAGAGGGGAGACATACCTTGGGGAACGGCGAAGGATTGATACGCTACAGCTTGCTGACTCGGTTTATTATCCCCTTGAACGCCTCCTTGATTTGCTCCTTGCTGAGGTGAGGTCTGAGCTCCTGTGGAAGTTGTTGGAGTCTGGACTCCAGGGCTCTGCCCTCCTGGACTCGCCTGGACGTTTCCCGTTGTTGGATTCTGCGTTCCCGTTTGGCCCGCAGGGAGCGTCCCACTTCCACTACCTCCCAGTCCGTCGTCCGGCGCTCTGAGCAACTTCATCCTTCTTCACCCTGTCCTTTCCGTCAATGTTCACTTTTTTTTGTTTACCCATGCCTCTATCCTCCTACTTAGACTTTTCCTGCTTCGTATCCTCTTTGTATAGACTCAATCTGTAACTCGTTGCGCTAATTATCTTTTCCTGAGATTTAGGTATGTCCTGCATGGCGCTCATTATCATCAATCCCACGTCCCGACGCCCTTCCTTGAAGGACATTATAGCGATATCAGTGTTGAACGACGGTGACAATATACCACAATAATCCAATATTCTGGATACGAATCTGGCTCCCGCAGACGAGTCCAGAAGTTCTTGCAGGTCTTCCCAATCTTTAAGCTCCAGTCGGCTGACCGCCACTCAATATCCCTCCCAATCCTCCAAGAGTGTCGGCAGCTGTGGCCACATCCCTCATGCCGGAACCGCCTTGTTGCGCCATCGTGGCTACCTGTTGCGCTTGCTGCATCTGCTGCTCCTGAGCCTGTTGTTGTTGTCTGCTGGCTCTGACCATCATCACTTGATCTTCCGGATTCACTACCGCCGCCGGAATGGCCGACAGTCTGGCATACTGATCGATCACCTCATCTGCGTTCAGCTTGTCCACCACTTCCGGATCGATGCCGGCGAGACCGGTAACCAGAGCGACGAGTCCGTTGATGCCGTCCATCGAGGAGGCCTTCTGCGCGATGGCGAGCATGGAGATGTACTCCACCTTGATGTCCTGGCCTGCCATTTCCGCTGGAGGATTCGGTATCAATCCTTTGCGCATGGCAACCATGTACGTCCTTCCTACAAGTGGGTTGAGAAGCTCATACTCCAAACGCTCGACGACAGGCCCCAGCATCTGCATCTTCTCTTGTTGTCGGATATTGACCTCCGTAGCCGTCATGCGTCCTTGCATGTCCATCTGAGCGAGCATCAAAAACAAGTCTGCAAAAAAGGCCTGCTTGATCAGGTCTCGGCTGTCCGCAATCGCTTGTAGATGTCCTTCGAAATTGGGTTGGACTTGATAGATGGGACGGGCCGCATTGTTGGGGTCCGAGGTGAAATAGACGCCCCCTGGACGTATCTGCATCTGTTCTCCGAGTACTTGTTGAGGAAAGGCTACGGGGGGGTCGATAGACAGCTCATCCGCTCTGAGAAAGTGAGCGCGCATAACTTGCAGGGTTTTACTCTCGGGCAGGGCCATTTCTCCGGGTCCGTAGCCATAATAATCAGAACCTATAGTGTCCCATCTTGGTACCAGAACGGGGAACTCTTCGTATCCGCCCAACTGGAGTTCGGACTCCTGATCCGGCTCCCAGTAAAGGGAATAGTAAGGGAATCTCGTAATGCGCTTGGGGGGAGTGCCGAAACCCTTGTCCTCGGCAATGATGTGATAGACCTTGAACCATTGACCTTCTTGATGGTTCCTGAGGGCGGATTGTACCTTGCCGCTCACCTTGTCCCCAAAGGAGTCCCGCATATCGAGAGCGCTCATCCAGACCTCTCTAGCGAAGGCATTTGGAAGGCCTGCGTTGTCGAAAGAGACAGCGTACTCCCCGGCGGTAAAGAGACGTGCATTGATGACTCTGAGATCGTCTTCCTCGATCAGAATAGCGGCTGTCCCAAACGCTCCAATCTCTCCATAGGCACCATGCAAGCGGTTATAGATATTCGACTGGGAAAAGATGTTTATGAGGATGTCTCTTACCATGCCCACCCATGTCAGAACGGCAGGGATCACTGCAAGGGCAGGATCATGAACGGTGAGTTGAAACCATGCCTTCGACGGACTGGTGAGGCCTCCCTGCATGCCAGCCTGGAGAGTCGATAGCGCTCTGCGCACCGTGGAGTCGATAATCTCTTCTCCTCTTCGATTGGCACTGTTGGGATAGTCATTGTCGAACCAGCCCATATTTGGAGCGACGAAGTCGGATATCTCTTCCCAGAGAGCCAGCTTCTTGTCGCGTTCTTCTTTCATGGCTTGAAACTTCTTGTCGATGCCCAAATCTTTGACATTCATTTTTTTATCAAATCTCCCAACATGGAATTGCCTTTGGCCATTTTTTTCTTGACCAATTCGTTTTGTTGGTTATGTAATCTCATGGCGAAATTATTGGCTTCTTCTATACTGTCGAACTTTCCAAAATACCTTCCCGTATCATGGTACAGGCCTATGGCTTCCTCGTTAGACATTATACGGCCATCGTCGCTGACCGTGGGTATCAATATTTCTTTTCCGTCCTCGTTGAAAGACATAGACCTCACCGTACTTATCGATCCGTCTTTATTATGCACTATGGGCCTATCGTATAAATTTATGTTGCCACGATAATCCGATATATCGGAATCATTTTCGAGCATAGATCGACGCCTTTTCATGATCGCTCAGTCCTCACTCAGCATGCTCTGCCGTTTCCGTTCGTGCTCCAACTCCAAGTCGGTCGGAGAGTCTTTGTAATATTTGGTGCTCTTTGGTTTTGCGTTGGGGTCTTGGTATTTGAGCTTCTTGTAGTCATTGTCCTCGAAGAGCCCCTTGAAGTACAGAGCTGTCTCGCCGAGAAGGCTCTGTGTTTGAATCTTTTCTATCGGTGATAAGTTTCTGTAGCTCCTGAAGGCTTTTATCAGGGAAGGCAGAGAGCTGTCCAGGAAGGAAGCCATACCAGCGGCTCCCCAGGCGGTGCCGAGAAGACTGGCGTGTTCGGGGGGCTTTCCGGTAGCCCTGATCTCTTCCCATCTCTTTTTATTTGCTTCGGGAGCGCCCATCTTTGATTTTTTCCAATGCCAAACCGATATCGTTTATCATTCTGTCGAAGTAGTCATGTTCCAGCTCGGTGGGCTCATCCTCATCCAGTTTGTCCAGGATGAACTTTTCGACATCTTCGTCGGTCTTTTTTTCCCTCATTGGCCTAGCAAGGTCTTTCCGGAGCCGCCAGTATAATCTCCGGCGAGCATGGAGGCGCGGGTGCTCATGGCCTGAGCCGCTCTGCGTCTAGTGACGTTTCTCGCTTGTATTTCCTGATCCATGTCCACCTGAGAATAGTCGGGGGCCATAGGAACAGGAGCCGGTTTCGGTACACTTGGAGCTCCGCACATACTATATCTCCTCTCTACCTTCCGCGCTTCTTTTTGAGCGAGTGGAAGGGGTCGTACTTTGCAGGCTTGTTCGACTGATACGCACTCACCAGCCCTACACTTCCGCGCTTGCGCATCGGTAGTATCGGTTCTGCGAAGCACAGCGACAAGGCGTCTGCGTAATCTGGAGAGGCAACGCCTCTCTTTTTCATATCGTCCTTACGTTCCAGTATTATTTTACCAGTCATGGTGTAAGAATACTCAGGCCCGGTTAGGTCATCCTTGAGATGGTCGTCGTTGGGTATCCATCCCTCTTTGAGCCAATCTCTCATCAGTCCCCAGCACTCCGCTCTCTTGTTGTGGTATGTAGGACTCGAAGAAGCTCCAGCGAACGCTACGCTGATTGGTTTGCGTCCCATGAGGCGGAGGTTGGAGACGACTCCGGCTCCGACTCCGGTGCCGTCGACGAAGACTGCATCGGCTTGGTGTTCGTCCCAGAGGTGAGCGATGTGTCCCGCGAACTCGGCAGGCTCGATTCCCTGAACCGCAAAAACACAGCGACAATGGAGCCCTTGACGTAGATACACCACGCTCTTGTCCCCTCCGAAGTACGCCACGTCCACGCCCAGCACAAGTGGCGCGAAATCGTATGCCTTCTCATCGTAATACCGTTTTGCAGCATCAGTGACCGTATTAGTTGGGATAAACTGGAGGTCGCCGCCTTTAGGAAACTCACCGAGTACACGAACCCGGTATATGTCCGAATCTTCACCGTACTCCTCTTTCATTTCTTTAACGTAGTTTTTAGCAACGAAAGGGCTATCGTCACAGTTAAAAGTAAATAGTTTCCAAGATTCTCTGTTCCGGTGGAAGGCGTTGTAAAAATACCCATTGGGTCTAGTGGGATTACTAGCCATGACAATGCGAGCAGAAGGAGTAGAGAGCGTACCCCTAGCAACTTCATACACCCCCTCATCGATACCGGACGCCTCGTCGATAAGAAACATCAAGGTGTCCGCATGGAAGCCCTGTAAGGCCTCTGGATTCTCTTTACGTCCGGTTCTCATTACGGCAAATCCAAGAGAGCCGGTCAGATTGACGCTTTCTTTGTTGACGACGATGGAGGACTTCCAGGGCTCCAGCATCTTCGATCTCCACTTCTCCACTTCAGCGAGCAGTATATCACTGAGCTGGTGGGCAGTGGGAGCCGTGCATGGAATCTTGATGTCGTCGTAACAGACCAATCCCCACAGAACGAGCCAGGATAGGGCAGAAGAGTTGTGAGTGACGATAAAGTCATTGACCAGATACAGACCATCTTCCGAGTCTATGGCGACGCACATGCATTCTTCTTCTCTGTCGGTCACTTCGATGGAATCTATCCATCGCACCAAATATCTATTTTCTCTTTGGGAGTTGAGTCTAGCCGCTTTGCGCTCGGAGTAAAACAGTCTATACCCGGCAGGCATGGACAAGGAGACTCTCCAACAATCTTTGCAATTTATCTTATTACCATAGCTGTCTCTGTAGAATGCTTTTTTAACAGATGCTTGCAGGTGGGCTTTGCCTCCCAGGGAGCGAACCAACCATACGACGTCATCCGCCAAAGTCTTGGAAGTAGAAGAATAAAAAACATTTCCGTTGTGGTCTATCTCTCCATCGGTATCCAGGAGTCCCCTCAGCAATTCCCACCTTTCCTCGACGGAAGCGGTTTTATAAATATCCGGGATGAATTTACGTTCGCTCGTCAGGCAGTCGAGTCCAAGCCCCTTCAGTACAGCAGTGCATCTAAGACCAAATACAACGCATCCTGTTCTGTCTTGCTTTCTGTCGGAGGTGTTCCAAAGATCGCATAAGTGAAGCATTACCTCCAGATCATTTGCGTTTATATAAAGAGTCCCGCCATAAGAACCATTTCCCAAATAAAGACCCATGACATAACCGGGCATGGGAAGATCTTCTCTTTCAAAGAACTCGACAGCTTCCTGGGCGGGTATTTCCCATTGTCTGGCCAAGGCCGCGCCATTCTTGCGTTTGACGCCTCTATCGATCAATTCTTTTGTGGATAAAGTTTCAAAGAGCATAGAGCCACTACGTCTGGAGTTACGACCTCTCACAGACCAAAGATGTTCTTCATTGCATTCCACGAAAGAGCCATCGTCGAACGTGACCTTACAAATACGGCAAAAACCTCTGAAGGGAATGTCAATTACCATTACAGGTTTGCCATTTACCCCAAAGAGGTAGCTACCTGGTTCTATGTCTCCCCATTTTTTTAGCCCATCGGGTGTCCATACGGTTGTATCGACCTTCTGCGCCTTTCCCACCCCGTGACCGCTCTTCACGGCCACTCTAGCACCAGGCTTTCCAGCGGCGGCGATCATGTCCGCTTGTTGGCTGGAGGGAGTGATGCCGAACATGTCTTTGACGAAGTCGACCGGATCGTCTCTCCAGTGTTCCACGCATCGTTGGATGTAGTCCATGACATTCCTCCAATAAGCCGAAGAGGCTGGATTCGAACCAGCGTCGTTCGTGGTGCGTATACGTCTCACTCACAGGTTACCACGGTCCGCCCCAACCATCTGGGCCACTCTCCGGCCTTGGAGATGATTATACATCAGTTGGTTGGCAATGCTAACCAACTGAACTACCCATATGTTACAATTGCATATAGTAGATTACCATAAAGGAGAGATGACCATGAGAGTCAGGTTTCAAGTCATACCCATGTCGTTGATAATGGACAAGAGGCGTAAGGCCATAGATATAGCGGTTTACAGTTCTTTGTATACGTTTTCGGAAGATGGTATGGAATGTGATCCAGCACATGGAGCCATAGCGGAAAGGGCTCATGTGGGAATAGGCACAGTGATAAGGTCTTTGAAGCGTTTAACTGACATGAAGTACATAAGCCAAGAAAAGAGAAAAGACAGCAAGGGTGGAAAGATCAGCAACAAGTACACTTTTCTGACGCGGTAAAAGAAACCCCCTGACTGTACCACGCAGTCAGGGGGAAAAGGAGAATATCGTATGTCATTCAGCAGAATACCACACTCCATGATAAATGACAACAGAATTACAGCCAACGATATCAGTGTCTACAATGCCTTATGTTCATTTACCAGTGCCAAGAAAGGCATGTGCTTTCCTTCCATTCAGGCCATAGCGGATAGGGCGAAGCTGGCTAGGAGCACTACATGCTTGTGCCTGAACAGGTTAGAGGAGCTAGGATACTACTCGAAATCCGTGCGCAAGGATAAAGACGGACAAAGATCGAGCTACTATATTTTGAACTTCAAAAAACTATTGGAAACACTGCATAAGTAAAAAAGCCAGAATCCGTTTGCCGGACTCTGGGTGTCCGTTTGCCGGACACGTATCTATAAAAAAGATCACCTATAGTTACCCGTCTCTCTTTTCATACGCATATAGTAATTTTTTTTAAAAATTTCAGAATTGCTTATAGAGTTTTTTTTTTTTTTTTTTTTGAAAAAGATTAACTGAATGATGAAATTATTTTTTGGGAGTTGATTTTGTTTTTTTGTGGTGGGTCGTTTTTATGTGGGTCGTTTTGTTTGGTTGTTGTGTCGATCTGTCTGTGCTATGGGACTCAAGTGTTTTACCCAGTTTCCAGCCGCAGGGGCGCGGGGCCGGCGGAGCCAAGAACCCCACCCCCATCCTTCAACAATCAAAACACAAAAGTAAATATCTACTCGAATAGTTACTTATCCGAAGCTGCAGAAGATTGAGCTTGTGCCGGCAATGCTGTAGGTGTGATGCCGACATCGAGCATTGACTCCCTGCCGCTCTCCTTGCGACGTTGCTCTACAATGCGCGCGATATCGGCAGGTTGAATTTGTGCAGACAAATTGATTGTTTGCTCGACGGGCTTACCATGTCCGTACGCAAGCAAGAGTGTCGCGGCTGAAACAGCCTCACGACTGTAACGAGGCTCCCTAACTGCACGCTCGCATATGATCATTAGTACCTCTAAGACTCTAATAGTTTTAACCTTGCAAAAAGTAGTTATATCAACCTTAGACAGATTAGTCCTGTGCCCAACAGTATTTATGACTCCTTGCACCTCTGCCAGGCTCTTGACCCCCTCTTCGAAATCCCTAACAGCTTGCCATTTCTTGGCTGTTGCGTGATGCGGCCTTACTCTCATTCAATTTCTCTCCTTTAAGATTCACTTTTTTGACAACTTATAAAACCACATAAATACTACATAAAAAACTTTAACTTGTAAACCCTTGCAGCGCAATAATTTATAAACTTCTTTTTTTGCTCTGTAAAGTATTGCTATTACTTATTTTATAGAGATGAAAAGTTTGAGAGAAACTTGCGCAAGCATCTCAATGGGTGTATTATTCTCTTGTCGATCAGAAACACCGCGTCGACAAGAAAACTCAGCAGCCGGGAAGCCCCGGACGATTTGAAAAGTTGCAACAAGCCGGCACCTCGCCGGACGAAACAAAAGCATCACACAGGCAATAACCGCCAAGCGGAGGCGATACCCGCAAGGCAAACAAGAGCGCCAAGGCGCACAATATCGTAACATCCTCCCGCCCTACCCAGGCTCGAAAAGCTGAGGGGTTGGCAGACTAGCGGCAAGGGACGATAGGGTAATGTAGCGGGCCATCAAAACGCCGCAAAAAGCCTTGGAGATAGCGACTTCAAGCAAATTTTAAAAGACCTTGATTTATGAGGTCTTTCAAGCGCTCAATTTACAAATTGAACGCTTGGAAGACTTTATAAAAGGAGAGTGTCAAAATGAACAAATATTATCTGAACCAATTAGTAGAGAAGTTAGAAAACGCTGAAGATGCTTATGATGTTTGGTTTATGCCCGCGGATCTGGGCTATGCAAAACGACGGGATTATTACATCCCAAACGATTTGATGATTTTGGCGGATGCTATATGGTTGATGATTAAGGGCAAAAAACCTTTAGACACTGCCATTGTAGATAGGGCTGAGAAAGTCTTATCTATCGTTTGCGCATGATTTTGGGGATATTTTTTGATGCTAAAAATAATCAAGTCATTCGATTTTTTAAGCGTTGTTGTCGTGGCCGCTGTCTGGTGTTACGTTGCGGCCAGGGTTCTGATTTTTTTGATGTATCCATAATAACATCAAGGGCTTATAAGCCCTTGTCAATACTCAAGAAATTGAGTATTGACAAGGTTTTATAATCTGAAAGGAAGTGTCGAAAATGGAAGAATTTACAATCTCCACACTCGTGTACAAGATCGAAGATGCAGATTTGCGCGTCATGTATCGCAACGTCGCCAGCGCTTATGACTCAATGCTCGGCAATTACAACAAGAGTCAAGGCAATGTTCCGGCCATTCTTGACATCGAGGCTTGGAACATAAAAACCGCAGAATCTTGCAAGATCAACATTTACGTCAAACTTGCCACTTGGTACGATTCTCCGACTCCTGATTTCAATCATATTTTCATTCAACTCGTCGACTGCGTAGTTACTTGTCAGGACAGCTTTTAACTCCAATGCGCTGGCTTACCAGCGCATACACTCATTTTTTTTTAATTTCGAAAGGAGAAATCGATATGAGATACACAGTTGTCTACGGTGGGAATAGTACACACGGTTACGATTTTGAAAGCGACAGCCGCAACGCTTTGAAACACCTCATGGATTGCTTTGAGGCGTCCGGAAACGATTGTATAAGCGTTTACCTGACCTCGCAATACAACAAGGACATGGACGACTATGGCCACATCGTCTCGGAGCCCCTATCCTCCGCACGTTACACCCCCGAAAGCGGCGGAAGTTTCTACCGCTGCTGACATGACAAAATTCTCTGTCAAGTCGCTGCTGACGGCCATTGACGCCGCCGGTTACCGCGTGATGTACAGCAAGGCCGTGCAAGTGCATAGTTTTTTGATAGCCCACTATGTCAACGGCAAACAAAAGACCGTCGTAGCCGAAAAAGTCGAAGCCTATTGCCTCAAAAGCAAGTCTATCTCTCATATCGATATCCTAGTCGAGCTCAAAACCTGGTACAACATGCCGGATATCGATTATGACGACTGCTTCCATCAGCTCATTAAAATAATAATAACGGAATGAAAAGACCGAAACGCCGGTATTATCCGGCGTCTAGTCGTTAAGCGACTACTGATGATGGTCAGATTTTTAAAGGGAGGTTTTTTAAATGTACAAATGCAAAGTCTGCAACGCCAAGTACTCGCGTCAATCTGATGGGTACTACCGCAACGGTAAGAGACACTGTGCTACTTGCGGCTCGACTCGCAAGTACATCAAAACTGAGGCGCAACAATGACTCTCAAGGAGTGTTGCTACAATCGGGATCTAAAGGCACTCAAGTGTCATTACTGCGATTACTCCGTGTTGTGCACCGGAAAACGTTGTAGTTTCCGCGTTTCCCGCGAATTTTGGCGTCATGCTTTCGACTCCAAAGTCAAAGACCTTGACGCCGCTTATGTAGACTAGTTTTTACGTTTCGAAAGGAGTGTAGACATGACCAAAAAACAAATCCAGGATATTTTGATATCTCTCTATCGCAACGCGGAGAGAGAAGCGCTTTCGGCGTCTAGCTTTTATTACAAAACCCCCGAAACCAACATTGACAAAAAGCGAGAATGGTACGGTATGTACAGCGAGCGCTGGGCTGAGAAGCTTTTACTAGTTTATTTGCTCCAGAAATGCTTCGATATCAACGCTTGCAAACTTTGATCATGGATATTCAAACTGTTTTACTCAAACTTCGCGCCCTTGAGTTAATCGGCAATCCTTCCGCTCAAAATGATCATTGTGTTATCGGTTCGGCAGTCATAACCGCTGACATATCCGCCAAGCAGTCTCTCGCCGCGGCCTTTGCATCATGTTTAAAAAGTTAGTTACATTTGCAATTCGCTTTGCGCGCCGCTTTTTTGCCTATCGCAAGCAAGGGCAATTCATTGCCCTTGCAAACTTTTACAATCAAAAGGAGTGTCCAAAATGATGAACGTTCACAAACTCATTCGCCTGCACCAGGAAAAAAATCCCAATTCCCATTTCTTTGACAAGGGGACTTTGAAATTTTTCGGAGAACGTCTCTCCGAAATGCGCATCTTGTCCCGCCGAGTAACCGTAATCGATTGCGGCAACGATATCCATAGGGATTGTTACATACTTTCCACTTATCAACACAACTCCCCGTGCACCAATAAGCGTACCCACAAGTATTTCGACGCCGAGACTTTCGACGTCATAATCATGCCCTAATGGTGACGGCAGGCCGCTTCATTCGGCCTGTAAACCGCACGAATCGTCCGAAGCCGATTCAAATTTTGGGAGGTGTTTTATATGTCTAAATTTACGTGTTGCGAATGTGGCCATGAGTTTGACATGGACATAGCCGTCGAAACCGCTGAAGGGAAACTGTATTGTCCGGAATGTGCCGAAGACTACACAGCCGAATGTCAACAATGCCATGCGCGTCACGACAAAAGCAATATGATTGAAATTTTTTATGATTATTTTTGTGAAAATACTTGTGCATACGAATATGGGTACACACAATGCAATCTGTGCGGTAATTGGGTGCATACCGATAACTCCACATATATAGACTCCCTGGAGCTAGAGCTTTGCCCTGACTGTGCCCAAGAGTACCCGACTTGCGAACACTGTGGAGGTCATTTCCGGCGTTTAGACCTGAATACTGTCGCAGACGGAAGTCGTGTTTGTAACAGCTGCCTGAGCGATAATTATGTACCCTGCACAGAATGCGGCGATTATATTTTGTCCGAAGATGCTGTTTGCATAGATGACAGCATGTTCTGTGAGTCTTGCGCCCGCGAATTGGCCGAGAAGTTGATTCATGACCACGACTACAAGCCGGAGCCTACCTTTCGCGGTCTATCCCACGATTATTTATACATGGGATTGGAACTGGAAATTGACAATGGAGGCTGCAGCAACGACAATGCCGAGTATATTTTAAACAATATGCTAGACAAAGAGCTGTTTTACATCAAAAAAGACGGCTCTTTGAACAACGGAATGGAATTTGTCTCGGAACCTTGCACTATCGACCATTGGCAAAACAATGCTTATACGGATATAGACAATCTCTGTGATTCCGCGTCAAAACGCCATTACACCTCCCACGACGCCGGAACTTGCGGTATCCATATCCACTTGTCACGGATAGGCTTGGAAAACGAATGTACCCGCCAGTCCGAAACGCTTGGTAGGCTGTGGATTTTAACCGATAAAATCGAAGATACTCTGATTGATCTTTCGCGCCGGGAACCTGCACAGTTAGAAAGATGGGCTTCTTTTGTCGATATGCCGCAAAGAACAGATTTAGACACCTGGTCAGATAGAGACTTTGGCAATGTTTTTATTAGCTACAGCTCCGATTCTCGTTATCACGCCTGGAATTTGCAAAACGAAGACACCATCGAACTTCGTATTTTCCGCGGTTCTTTGATACCCGCTTCTGTCAAGGCCTGCATTGAAACGGCTTATGCCCTTGTCATTTATGCGCGTGAGTTTTCCATGAACGATTGTCGCAACGCGTCTTTTGTGGATATAGTCAATGGCGTGGAGTCTAAGATGAACGTAAAACTTGACGCTTTGAGGGATTATTGCATACTTCGCAACGTCAATGGATTTAAGAAGGAGGTTACAAAAGAATGTGCCGCTTGATGATTGCTTCTCAGCTTGCCGTGACGGATTACGAACGCCGTTACGGCATTCTCAATCTTCTCGCGCACCTCGAAAGGGAATGTGGCGGTCACGGCAATGGCCTTGTATTTTGCCGTGACAGAAAACTGTTTGGTCTAAAGAAAGGTTTGGATTTAAGCGTCGAAACAATTTACGACGACATAATGTCTTACAACTTCGATTATGTCCTGTTTCATACCCGCATAGCCTCGGTTTCCTCGCGGCTCGATGAAAACTGTCACCCCTTCGCTCATGAAAATAGCGCCCTAGCCATGAACGGAACGGAACACGGTCTAGCCAATGCTGCCTCTGCCGTCAATCGCACAGACTCGGAATTGATATTTGACCTTGTCAAGGACAAAAACATCAACTATACATCTAAAATACTGACTTCGTTCGATTCAGCTTTTGTCGGCTTTTGCGAAGGTAAACCATATGCCTTCAAAAATTATGGCGCTCTATGTGAATACCTTATTGAAGACTTCTTTTTCGCCTCTTCTTTTCCGGAAGGCGTGTCATGTAAAGAATTGGGATACAAATTCTCCTTTAAAAATTTCAAGAGAAATTGTTACACCTCTTCCGATAAAACTAAAACATCTTCTTTCACATCTCGTGATTTTTTCAACTATCAGTTCAAGCAGCCTGAAATTTTTTCTCATAACGAAGATGATACGTGGGAAGAGGCGTATGTGGAAGGTTACCGAGAGGGATACAGGGACGGTTCCAAGAAAGAGAGGCATGTCTATGAATGACAAAAGCATCATTCGAAAACTCAGTTACAAACATCAACAATTGCAAATAGCGGCTAAACATACCAAAACATCTTCGGAGCATAGACGCATAGCCAAAAACAGAGACATAGCAATCAAGCTTCTTGCGCACGCTATGTTCATGGCCGGATACGAAGCAGACATAAGGCATTGATGCAGAGAGAAAGGGGCTGTTCTCGCCCCTTTTAATGCACATGACCAGTCTCAAGCCTGGCCTATTTTATGGAGGTGTAGATATGTTAATCGCAAGTTATGAGCTCAACCCAATCCATTCCAATCAACACAGCTTCTACAACAAAGCCCGCGTCATGGTACATGAAGACAACGTCAAGGTACTTTTGAGTTATGGCGAAGCCGTAGCCGCTATCGACCACAACAACACTCCTCACATTTTGAACCTACAAACGGCAACGACGCTGAAACACATCAAAGAATTTCTGAAACAACACGGCTTCAAGGCTGTCTCCAAGTCTCAAATTCTGAAAGATTACCCCAAGGAAGGGAAGTGCCTTAAATGAATTTGAACGCCGATAAAGTCATGAGATTGCTCAACGAAATGAGTATCGAAAAAGTAGCTACTTACCAGGAACAATCTTCCGGTGAGTTAAAATCTTACACACACAGAGATACAGACTGGAAGAAATACGACGAACTGAAAAGCTATGTCCTTGAATCCATTCACTCCGATATCACACAAAAAACAGGCGGCAAGTCCGAAACAAGCAGACGAAAGGCCGCTCTCAAATTCTGCAAAATGTTCAGCAGCAATTTAATTCACTCATACGCCGGCAAGTCTATTGTCTACAATGGCAATCAATACATCATGGACGGCGCTATAGTGATAAAACTCTATGAAGGCAGTCATATAGTGGGACTTCCGGAAATAGAAGGCGCACACGTCCCCAAGAAAATGGAATCGGTATTCAATATCGGTAACGTCACGGACACTATTCCCCTGGACGAAAAAAATCTCCTGAAAGCAATGGCGACATGGAATTCTCGTCCCGAACATGGCGAATTTTGCAATGCTTATGTCGGTTCGAAGCCCTTCAATGTGCAATATCTGCTGCTGTGTATGAATATTTTAGGAGCCTCGGAATGCTCCATTGTTTTCGGCAAAGAACGTCAAGCCATTGTTGAAGCCCCAAGAGGTATGGCTGTCATCATGCCCCTATCCAAGCTCGACAATAACAATGTCGATACCGTAAAGATATAAAAAATGCTCCCTCAACAACGAGGGAGCATTTTTTTTGACCCCATTTCTACAGTCTGTCTCCATAAAACTTGTGACAACCCAGCTCGAACAAAAACGGCTTGTACCAGTCTTTCTTACTCTCCGTCTCCCTAAAATACAGTATTCTGCAATCCTTCCTGTACCGCTCTCCCTCCAATACCGCTCTCGCTATTTCCTGCTGCTCCCTCTTCAGCTTACCTCTCCAGACAAATTGCCCCTTCGCCTTTATCGTTCGCTCGATCGAGCTTCCACATTTACCAGACTCGAACCTGTCTATCACCGTTTGCGCTACAGCTAATTGTCCTTCTCGGCTCTCTCCCCTGCATTCACACCACAATACCCGCGCCAATAGATTTACATCCTCCTGTGTAAATATCAGCGAAAAAAACAATATCGCTGTAGACAATCGTAGATACCCCGCCATTGAATTTTTTTTTCCGGACATGTAACCAATCCTATACTGACGTATTCATTTAAAATAAGGCATTCAAATTCAGCGTATCTCTTAAATAAAGATATCCGTGTTTAGTATTATTGTTGCCGACGGATCGGAACCATATCTTTTGATTGCATGAACGCTGACCACTTGGGAATCGTCCTTGTAAAATACGCCGGTGAGAGCATCGAGGTACGTCTTGACTAAGTTGTCTATATCTGGCCTCGACAGAGGGGCTATGTCTCCCCTCAGCGCCGAAGCCTTGTCCGCCTTGTTCCATCTTGCAGGGATAGGCATCAAGAGCTGTAATGCCATGCTCAAAGGTACTCCTACCATAACATCGACCCAATCTTCATTCTTGCTTTGTTTTTTTGCTTCGAGAGCGTAAACTTTGACCAGGTCTTTGTACATCCTACATTTTTTTGTATCGTAGGAATGTACTACCCCTCCCAAAGTGGAGAACCTCGAACGCGCTTGTGGTACCGGTATGCCCGGCACTGAAAATTCAAGCCTCATGATTTATTTTGTTTCCCAATAGTCATGACGTAAGGTCTTTCCGTTTGCACCTGGCATAACTACAGTCATAGTATGCCTCTTCACAATATTTACAGTATCCTTGTTTGTTGAGTTCCAGGTATTTGCAATCATTCTGGTCTGTCGCGGCACAAAGATTCCATATTTCCCGGCAATCCTTTTTTCTCATGTCTTCATTCCTCCCCCTTCTGTGTGTTTTGAATCAGGTCATCGTGCAATTTTCCTATGTCGTCCGTCAGGTCGGGAAGAGACGGCGTGAAGAACAGACTCCTACAAAAATACATGTCATCGAAGAACCTCTCGATCATATCCTTGTCTCCGTCGTCTCCGGACAGAAACCAATCCACCCTGTGCAACATTTTCATGGACAACAAGGTCACGTCATGCGTCAACTCCATGAATTTTTTGGTATTGTCCTTGTGTTCCACATTCTCGTTTTTGTCTATGTCTCTAATATCCTCTTCTAGCGTCAATACAATGTCCGCCAAGTAATCATCACGATAATCAAAATGACCTCCCGACATGCTTTATCCTCCTTCAAAAACTCTAAATTTAGCATCGTCAAACAGCCAACCATCAACGACAGCGTCACTAGACCAATACTTACAGTGCCCACATGTTTCGACTCTGCTGGTAGTTAGACGAAAACATGACAAGCACGGAGCACTTTCCTTCAAGGCTCTTTCCATTGCTACGGCTCGCTTGACCCAATAGCATTTATCCTCGATGCAATTCATTTTTTCATCATCACTCCTAAGAACCGCACAATGTCAAACTCCCTGCGGTCATGATCGTCATCGCAGCATATAACGTTTTCTTTATCATAATTTACACACGAAAACAGTAATCCCTCAATAGTTAACATCTATACCTCCTCAAATCCCTGACTTGCTCTTTAAGCAAATCACACTCGTCCATAGACATCTTCAACATATCCAACAAATAACGAATATCTTCCTTGGCTTCAACTATAAATTCCTTATCGTCTTCGTCTATATCGAAATCGTTATACTTGGGCCTGATAATCGTTTTTCCTCTTTCGTCTTTGATTTCAGCCCTGTTGTTGACATCATTCCACACAGCATGCCAGGGCCCAGGAGAAGAGTTGCTCAGTCTTTGCTTTATAAGTTCCAGTCTTTCGTTCATCGGTTATTCCCCCTCAATTACAATTCACTTCCTTGCCATTCCTGAAAATACGCTCCATCGTCGCATTGCCATACGTCTTGCCTATTTCTATCATGTCCATCGAGGTGGTCATGATGGTCAATCTTTCATTGCCATGCCTGTCCGATACTATATCCGCTATCTTGCAATGAGACGCCGAGGTGGGAACTTCGGAGCCAAGGTCGTCGATTATCAATATGGGCTTGACCCTGGCCTCCTCGAAAGTCTCGTCCCTGGTGGTCAATCTATAAGATGTCGACCATAAAGCGCCTATCTTCGACCACGAATCCGGCCTTGACCAGTATGGTAGATTTTTTTTGCAGGCCAACAAGTAAAGAGCATAAGCAGCTCCAAAGCTTTTTCCCGTTCCGCTGACTCCACGAAGAACCAAAAAATTACTGCTGGCCGTATTCACCCAAGAATTGACTCCCGATACAACAGGACTGGCCTCGGGCTTTTTCAAAAATTCGATATGCACTGAAGGGAATCCGGAAATGGACTTCATGTATCCCAAAACATACTTCTTCATTTTTTCCAGAAGACGCAAACCCTCCTTGCAATTTTTGTCAAGCAAATGACAAGTCAAGTGATAAAGCACTCCATTCGCCACCAAGGGAATTTTTCCTGATACGCAGTTATTGGGACATTCCGTTATAACTTCTAGCGAATAGCTATATATATCTCTGAGCAAACTAAGCTTGTCCACGTAGTTTCGAACGCTCTCGCTCAAGGGCTTTGAATTCTCCGAGAATGGCTGAGTAATCTCTTTCACCTCCATGCGTATGTTTGGCTACAATCTTTCTGCGCTCCTCTTCCGTTACATGTTTCCACTGATCCGACTCTTCTCTTGTTTCATTTCCAAACTTTCTCTTCTCCCACTGTCCCCTTACCGCAGCTTTCCAATCCTTCATCGGATTACGTCCCACCATCCACCCCTTCGACTCGTAGAAGTCCCAGAACTGGTTCGCGTCGACCATGTTGTGACGTTCATTGCAATACGCCCTCACCTCTTCTACCGTAGGTTTTACGAACCGGGGACGCGCTGTGCGCGAATTTTTTTCATTCGCGCACATAGTATTTTTCTTTTCTTCTTTTGATTCTTCTTCCTTACTTATACTTCTCTGTATATTCTTCTGCCTGTCACACACAGGGGGTAGGGTATCTGTGGTGAGGGGTAGGGTGTCTGTGGTAGGGTGTAGGGTGTCACCCATATATTTTTTAAAGCTTAGTTCTAGTTCTTTGTCCTTACTATATTTTTCGTCATTACTGTCCTTGGAGGGTAGGCTGTCATTTTGACAGGGTAAGGTATCTGTGGTATGGGGTAGGGTGTCATTTAATTTATTTAAATTGAGATGGTAAATATTAGATGTATTTCTGCCAAAACTATCCAGCCTTGTTTCGATGGTTAAATACCCTTCTTTTACTAATAACTTTAACGCTCTCCTTACAGTGGCTTCGCTTACTTTCGCTTTTTCTGCTATAGATTTACAGCTAGGCCAGCATATGCCCTCCTTGTCTGCGAAGTAGCACAAAGCACTATACACGCCAATATCCATTACAGTTACCTCCTTGCAGTCATGTAAACTACGCGGTATCATGTTGAATGTTTTATACATAACAAACATGCCTTTCGTTATATTGATAGCCTACCCTGTCATTATATCATGGGCATGTTTTAAAAAGCCCCTCGCTTAGAGGGGCTTTTTCTTTACATTGCTTGGCGTTGCCTTCTGGACTTACCTGGGCGTATCCGTAGCTCCGCTCCACTCCGTCCTGCTTTACCTTTGCGCCGCTATTATGGGCTCTCCTTCTCCGTTACTTGCCAGCCTTGGCCTTCGGTGTCGGTTTAGTGGCCGGAGCTTTTGTAGCCGAAGTCTTCGTCGTAGCTTTTGTCGCTGGTCTTGCCGCCGCTTTTGCCATATCGTCTCACCTCCTCCGATACTCTTACTGTCTTGTATCCTCCCACGTTACGCTCTTTTGATGTCATTACTTTGCGGTTGTTCTTCCTCCCCAATATCACCAATCCCTTCAGGTTGACAGTGCACTCCGCAGTTGGGGCAAGGTATAATACTCAATCCAGAATTCGATCTTTTCAACTGCTTGGCACTACAGGAAAATTCCGCCCCACAAACTTTGCAATTGTAAACGATATCGGTGAATCCAGGTTTGTACATCTTCGTCAGCAGCAACTTCACCCCCCTTCCATATTTCGATTACATAGCCAAGACATTCATTGCTCTTCATGTCATATCTTTTCCTCAGCATTGCCTTCAACTCTTTGCTTTTCCTTCGCATGGCTCATCGCCACGAGACTCACGATGCTTTTCCCTCGCCAATCACTCATAGCACATCTACGCTTTCCCTTTGCCTTACATTGCTTTTCTCTGGCCAAGCATTCGTTGCATTCTAAGCAATTCCTTTGCCAACTTTCCCGCCCATGTCAATACAATGCTCTTCCATCGCATGATCTTGCCTTCTTAGCTCTTCCTTCGCTCTCTTTGATTACCGTCTCGATGCTTATCCTTAGCCAATCGCTCATAGCCCATCTTGGCTTTGCCTTAGCTACAAATCAGTCCTGAACCACTTGAACACTCCCTTCCCACTATTTCTCCACTGCATCATTCCCCTAAGTGCTCCATAGTTCAACCATTCCGTAACCGCTGCCTCATGAGAGGGGTCCAAACATACCACCTCAAACTCAATTACAGACCCGGCAGGTATACTTTCGCTGCACGCGAGGGATATTCGTTCACCTTGGGGCGTGGATGCCCTAAGAGGCCGTTGACACTTGCCTACGGGGCCAGACATTTTTATAATGATCTTGCGAGGCTTTACGAAGATCAATCCATCGATGATTTTTTTGTAAGCAGTCAACTTGCACGATTCGTTTACCGGCTTCTTCTTTCCCGTCTCGGACTTACCACCGAGACGGGAAAGCATACCGCAGGCATCCTTAAAAAAACCTTTGATCTGATAATCGTAAATGAATGGCTCTTTTTTATCCGTTCGGGGGAAGACCGTCATGCCGTTTCTGGCCACTTCTTCCGCTCCTATGGCCTCGATCTCTTCCGACAGAGTGTTGGCGTCCGGCGACTTCGATTGAATGTATGTCTCGTATACTTCTGGATTGCTTGGACTGGTTCCTAGAATCTCTTCCTGGAAGGTAAGCCTTACCTTCATGTAGACACCTCCTAAAATGGTATTTTTATGTCTTCAGTTTGCTTACTGAAGCCGAGCTCGATCTGCCTCTCCTGAGTCAGAAATCTCTTGATCTTGTTGGACATCTTCTTGTTGCCGGTCTTGTCCGTGTACTCTTCTTGGATAATTTCCGCCGCCCCCCAACAGCCCACCCAGTTCTCCGTATCGCTCTTCTGGTCATAACCCCAGTTATCCATGTTGAAGCTATCGTAGATTCTTCCCAAAAACTGATCGGTCATCTTTGTCTTTTCAGGGTCGAAGGTAAGGTAGTATCTCAAGGAAGCATTGGAATCCAGGGGCTCGACCTTGACGACAAACATGTCCTTTCCTGTCTTGGACTTCATGTAATCCACGGCTGTGATTCTGACCTGGTATTCGCCGGGAGCCAGGAGTTCGAATTCTATTTCCTCCTTGCTGTAGTTCTCGTCGTTGTAGTCCCACATCACTCTCATTCATCGTCCTCCTATCATGCATTGTAAATTGCAATTAAAATTTGATGGACTTCTTGAAGTCATCCATAATATCTCTGATGTTTTTCATGTCTTTTTCAAACTCAGTTCTGTCATTCCCATGACCAAAACCATAGAAAGTTATACGCCAGGGCTCTATGCAGTTTTTATATTCCTCAGTCAACTTTCCACCAAGTAATTTTATTTCTTTTTCCATAGCGTCTATCTTTGTGGAATTTTTAAGACATAACGTCTCATATTGAAAAATTTTGGTAATCAATGCTCCCATATTAGCTTCCAGCTTTGCGTTTTTGATTTCTAGTTCTACGCATTTTTTGCCGTACTTGACACATTCTTCGCGCCAATCCGTATCTGATTTCTTAGTCGATTTTTCATTCAACACTTCCTTATATCTGTTCTGCCGCATTTCTATCATGTCTTCATAATCCTTTTTGGACACGGGATCTTTCTTTATCTTTTGTTTATCTTCCTCACATTTTTCCCATAAGTCGTGATATCTAATACACATATCTATAATAGATTCCTTGCTCTTATCTTTGAGCTCTTCCTTGGTCAGTATCATGCCAATCCTCCAGTCTCTTCCGGCAAGCGCTTCTGCTTGTCCCTATTCTCCAGTACTTTGTTCATTTTCTTTATGGCATCCTTGACTCTGTCTTTGGTCAGTTGACTCACCGCGTACACGACATAATTGTTTTTCAGCCATTCGATGAACTCCTTTTCGGTCAATCCAACATGTTCTCTAGCCAGATCGATTAGCTTTTCCCTGAGAAGTTCCGTCTCTTCCCTGGCCATCTTTTGCTTGGACTTTTCCAGTTGAGTTTCCTTTGCCGGCTCGTCGGGGCCGATGCCCATGAACTCATCTTCAGGCTTGGGCTCCTTGACTTTGGGCTCTTCCTGAATATCGAAAAGATTGCCCTGAGATGCCCCCAGCTTGTCTATCTCGTTCTGGAGCTTATGGATATCTTCCTCAGTCCATCTAGCAGAAGGCTTGGAGCCTACCAATCTCTCGATCGAGGCCTTCGCGTTTTCGGGAGTTCCAAAGTAACCAAGATAACGCTCCCACAATACGATTTTAGGGTCTCTTTGCTTTGCCTTGACAGCCTGTCGTTCCTGATTTTTAAGTGCTTTGTCAATCTCTTCCTTAACCTGTTCGGAGAGCGGCTCTCCAGCGTCTTCATCCTGTACTTCTTCCGCTGGTTTAGGTACTGGCACGTAGTCTTCTTTACGCTCTTGAATTGTTGTACTGGTTGTAGATTTTTCAATATCTCCGACCAGTTCTGCGTCCACGGCGTCTCCAACTTCCATTTCCTCCTTCGTTACCATGCCCGTTATGGAAAACGCTCTCTTCAAACACATCGCTTCAGATACCTTTTGAATCATGGCCGAAGGGTACTTCTTCCAGTTGTCCGCATTCTTGTAGTATTCGTCGAACGGAGCGAAGAAGTAGAATGGAACTCTCTTGGACTTGCGGTACACCAGACACCAAGCCCCAAGAATTCTTCCTCTCTTCTGGCCGTATTCGTGCTGCACTTCGAGTCCGGAAGTTTTGAATACATCCCCTTCCCTAAGCACATCCGACCTCATTCCGTCGAACTCCTCGTTTTCCCTGTGTGCTATCTTCAGATATCCATCTCTGGTAGTGTAAAGAGTGATTCCGTTGTTGCCCTTGATAAGTTGAATTTCCTTGAGAAAGGGGTCTAACCCGTAAGTCTTCGATACGTGAAACAGCATTTGCAGCTCGGAGTCCGTGGCACCTTTCGCTACCGTGTCCTTTATTGCTTTGACTTGTTCTGGAGTCCAGTCTAAATGAGAAGTTACAGCTATAGTTTTTTCCATCACTTCATCGTCCTTTCATGGTCTTGTTTTGCCCTATAAAGATCAAGAGCCGCCTCGAATACCGACCACGCTCTCAGCATTTTAACCTCGGAGATGACATGATCTTCGAAACCTCCTTCATCCTCCCTCCCCATACGCAGTATTCTGGCTCCGTCCACCTTCATCTCGTGCTCTTCGAGGAGATATCTGTACGCCGCTACCTGAACTTCGTACTCCGGATAAATGCCCTTTCCAGTCTTGAAGTCGACCAGCCATTTCTTCCCATCGATGTCGGCATAAAGATCGAGCGTTCCGCCAAACATCATCGTATCGCTGACCAGGTAAAGCTCCATGTTAAGGGGTGTTATGGTTCTATTCATACACCACTGCCGATAATTCTTCAAAGAAACTTCAGCGGATTCTATCTGATCTCCTGTGAACTGCTTCAGGTCTGGAGCGTATCCAGGCCCTCCCATGTACTCCTGAATCAATTGATGCCCAAGAGTACCGGCCCTTGCAGTTTCTGTCTTGTACTTTTCCGAATCGATGCCCTGAAGTCCGAGGCCGTTTGCCCATTTGATCAGATTTGGTTTTGCGATGACATTGAGAATGGTCGTTACCGAAGGAACTCTTTTGCCCTGAGATGTTTTATAGACTGTGTGCTGTACTGCATTCTTTTTCAGCGCTTCCTCGCTCACTATTCTTTTCCTCCTTCGTTGTTTTGTATCCTTCCACCATATACCACCATATGTAATTGGCTACCGTCCTGCCGGTCAACATGGCCCTATCCTTTACAGTTTTCAGCTCCTCCCTCGTGAATCTAGTGGATACCAAATTGTTTCTCTTGCACCCTTCATTTTTTAACCGCAATACCTACACTCCTTCATGCCGTCCGATTCATACCAATCTTTCCAAGAGCTTAACAGCTACAGCCGCCACGTGTATAGCCTCTTCTTCTATGTTCCCATTGTCATTCACAGCCCTGCACAGTTCTCCAAACTCTTCTCCAAGAATTACTATTTCTCCTTGTGTACTAGTCCAGAGATGTCCATGCAGAGAATGCTGTCGCTTCCGCTCTTCCCACACCAATTCCATAGCCTTGTCGAATTTTTCCTTATCTAGTTCCATACCACCACCTCCAAAACCTATTCAATATATTTGAATTGGACATAAGATCGTTACACCTCGGACATCGTGTTGGGTATCGTGTTGAACCTATCTCCATGTCTACTCCCTTCATTCCATACACCACAAACACTGTTCCACAACTAGGGCACTTGTATGCCAAGTTTCCAGAGTCTTTCATTATCCTTATCTTCCAGTACGATTCTGATGGCTCAGATTTGACTTTTTTTTCGTAGCTTATGGTTTTATACCTCCATTTTAAATTTACCTCTCAATGGCACGTAGACATGCCTTCCTTCAACGATGCGGCCACTCCCTGTCTCTGCGTATCATTTCCATCGTTCTTCGACTTATCGCACGCTCCTCTCGTTTCTGGAAACGCTTCACTATCGCTCTGATTACTTGTACATACCAAGGCCTAACGCTCATTTGTATTTTGCAGTTCATGTGATGTCTGCTCCGTTTTATAGAATCTGGGGTCTTTGTAAATGTTTATCTTCTTCAGCTTGGTTTCGTAAAATGAAAAATTGACGGAATTGAATACTTCATCTTTGAAATCACGTAAATATATTTTGGTAGATGAATCTCCCATGTCTATTTCGCTGACTTCGTAATAATGCCTCTTGTCCAGAATGTACAATTTGAATCTTTCTTCTGGATAACCGTTCTCAATACTTGTCAATTTTGCGTAAATCATCTGTCCTCCCTGAGTATATAAAAGAGCTGGTGTGCTTTTAGGCGTCAGAACATCGAATAGTTTCCGACGTATCTTACGTGTCTAATCGATAAACTTTCGCCTAAGACTTCATCTAGGCCAGCTTATCAGCTCTTTTTGAAATTTCAATACCTGCTATTCAGTTGTCAATTTGCTCAAGATTTGTTGGACATTTAGGAGTATAGCATCCCCCAGGAGAATGTCAATAGAGAAAATAAAAGAGGCTCCAATCATTTAGAGCCTCTCCCTATCAGTATTCCTGCCGCTGTCGTGAGTATCGGTGTAGCGATGTTCCAAAACTTTCCTTTGGCTATTTCCTTTTTCCAAGCCGCTCTTTCGTTGTTGATCTGGGTTTGTAGCTCCTCGATGCTTTTTTGCATCTCGGCATTGGAGGTTAAGAATTCCGTCCTCAGATCACTGTACGCCGCTTTGTATCGTTGTCCTTCCTGGTACCAAGTTTCCGTTCCCTCCAATAGGTCTCGGGCGTCCTGGAGAGTTCCGACCACCGACGTCTCCGTTGTCTCGTATCCCGCTGGTACTTTTTTCCATTCTCCATCTGCCGGTGAGACCATTGAGGCCATCCACAACAGAATCATCATCCATAGCAGTAACCTTCTTTCGAACGTTCGTCCGAATACTCTGCACATCGTTTATCACCTGCTTGTTTATGTTCTCGACTTTTTGAGCACTGGATTCCATTCTGCCCTTGATAGCCTGAACACTGTCGTCTGTTTTTGTCGTTCCTGTCTTGATGTCCAGAGCGTACCAGGCCATAAAAGTTCCTATGGCCGCACATACCAGAACAAACACCACAATGCCAATACCCCAAAGAACGTACTTCATTTGTTTTCTTCTTCCTTGGATTTTAAGGCCTCGAAGGTAGAGCTTGTAAAATAGCTGGCCACCACAACCGGGACTACAAAACTCAACAATGACTCTACTCCGCTTGGGATAGGTTTATTGAACAGCCAAGCCATGAATGATAGCCCATACGTAAAAAGTATTGTGTAGAACGTCAGGGGCTTGCGTATGGGCATCTTATCCCAATTAACTGGAGTCCATATCTTTTTAAGCATCGATCAATCCCTGAGAGTTGAATATATTATTGGCTTTGACCTTGCGCGTGTCCAGATGCACGAAGCTGGGATATAGCTGGCAGTATCCCAACGGAGGAATTTCTCCCTTGTTATACAGTTCCTTGATGGTATTGAATACTTTTCCGGGACTCAAGGAGCACGACACATCGGCAGCAGTCTTCAATACATGTTGACTATTGGCTACGCCACCGACTTCCTTGTTGTGCTTGACGCAACGCACCCCGGAATTGATTCTCAAGGGTACTCCCAGTTCGTCTCTGAGCCTCTGCACAACGAATACCGTCTCGGGAGCGATTTCTCCCAAGCCGCAGCACGGACAGCGGAATTCCGAGGCTTTGAAGTTTGTGGTCAACTGAATATCATCTTTGTTGTAGTTCATTTTCTACCTCCTCATTTCAAGAAAAAAGCATGAATCAAACTACCAAACACTGCACCCATAGTAACGGCCAGAGTACCTATCAGCCATTTTCCAAAGCTTCCCTGTATCCACTTATTGGCCAAACTTTCGAAGTTGGAGGCATTGATCTCGTTAACCTTGTGTCTAATGTCCCTGACCTCCGCTTCCACAAAACCAACTCTATCCATTTCGACTTCGGTTTCCTTGACTCTATTCATGAGCTCCTTGATATCTTCACTTAAATGAGTAACATCTTTCGATACTCTTTCATAATCTCTGTGGATGTACTCCACATGAGTTATGAAGGTATCGTTCGTCCTCTTGACCTCCGACAACAACTGCGTGGACAACTCTATGCTCCGAGTGGACAGCTCTATGTTCTTTTTGATAGCGTCCTCGAAAGAGTTGAGCCTGTTTTCGATTACTGCTTGATTGAGTTCGGACATGATCTTATAGAGGGATATCAAGTTTTATAGTAAAAGATAGTTTACTATTTAAAGTATTCAGAGAGTTAACGTTATGGGTAAATAGTAATAATTCGACAATATCTCCAGCGTCTAATTTGTTGCTGGCATATAAAAAGCCAATAACTTGTGTCATAGAGCTAGTTGATCCCAAAGAAAATAATCCAATAGTGGAACCATTTATAGTACCCAGTGGAAGGTTTTTGCTAATTTCTGCAAATATACCAAAAGTATCAATAGTTGTTAGTGCTCCAATGGTAACGTTAATACTATATAATCCCGTACTAGGGCATATCCAGGTTCCGTTAACTATATCCCCTACATTTCCTTCGGCAGGAATAAGTGGAATCCTTAGCCATGTCGTCGCCGGAAAAGAATTGGGCATCAATAACTCTCCCGTGATATAGTATGGTTCCGTCTGCAATACAGAAGATAATTGAGTTATGGTGAAGAACGAAGGTATACTCTCATCTGTTCCCGTTCTGGAAAGATGACTGAGTATCTTCATGGTGACTACGTCATCAGCCTCCAGATATTTGGTCATGTTTAACAGTGGGGTCATACTCGTTCCTGAAGCCTCAGACACTCCGGCCAACTCATCATTCACATAGTAGTACACAAACTGTTCCGATGCTGTGGGTGGAAGAAGAAAGCCATAGTAAGAACTGAAGCTGTAGACTCCATTGCGTGGACATATCCATTTACCACCCTGAATAGTATTCAACTCTCCAGCCGTAGGCATAAAAGCCACCTCATATAAATCAGCAGTTATGGAACCAAGTCTTTGAAGAGTTCCAGACACTCCAATGACTTGTCTCTCAAGAAGAGTGACTCCCTTGACCTTGTCGTTCTCTACGCTCAATAGAGCCCCCTCGTCGAAACCTTGGGCATCAGTATCTGGAGTAATGACACTCAGGCCAGGCTCACCCTGAGCTCCGGAAAGATTCAACGAATCCAAATCCACTATGTCTATCCAATCGGGATCGTCTACATAGCGCCATTGAAGCGTAGTGCCATCTACATTGAATTCTATGTCTCTCATATCTCCAGGCGTACCTCCTCCGCTTCCAGATGCTTTGACTACCCATTCACGCCCCATCAAGATGTACGTATTACCATCGTCCAAACACTTGGCGCATGTCCCGTCCCCCATATCCGGATTGTCTTCCAGCATGGCGTCCAGCATCGATGCGCTTTTGACGACGTAAAGCTGAACCACTTTCCCGTCCGGACTCCCTACACTGATCGTTCCGGGAAGCTTGGACAGACCAATCAAGGTATAATCCGTGTCCCTCACAAGATTAGGCATCGTAATCCTCCTTGAACACATTGAAGTCGTTGTTCTCTCCACAATAAAAAGGATACAACGCAATATGAACAACGGCCAACAATAAAAATATCACACCGAACATTTGATAACACAAAGCCAACACTATTCCAACCGCAAACTCAAATCCAAATCCAGACATCGCTATGACATACTGCTTCCATCTTTTGGCGGCAGGCATGCTCCAGACTCCACGAAAGAACACAGGAATACCTAGGAGGTACAAAGGAATGAATTTAAAGTCTATGAAGTAGCCGAACATGCCAGCCGCAAGTGCATGTCCGCCTTCATGCACCAGCATCAAAACAAACGGAGTGACGATGAACGAAATCAATCCAAGTAGCCACATTTTATTTACCTTTGATGATGGTCATGCGTTCTTGGATCATATCCTTGTACATGGACATAGCTGTCGGTGAAAGCTTGGAAT
>Ga0123357_10000267_pt1 | contig 49715 bp, 40 predicted proteins | sample TergutEmb28metaG_FD_89873 | JGI IMG/M metagenome (GOLD analysis project Ga0123357, IMG submission 89873) | Embiratermes neotenicus P4 segment gut microbial communities from Petit-Saut dam, French Guiana - Emb289 P4 | ecosystem: Host-associated > Arthropoda: Insects > Digestive system > Gut ...
GAGTAATTCTCCTGACTTATTGAGTAATTCTTTCGGCTCGTGGAGTAAGTCTCCTGGCTTACGCACAGGGAGCGGGAAAGGCATGATAGCTGGATGGTGAGATGGAGGCGTTGACGCCTGCGCCTGGGCGGCGGCTACGACGTTGGCAGCTGTGTAGTCGTCCGCCGCCTTCGATGGCTCGGACGTCTCGATCCACCGATCCATCTTGGTAGCTGCCTCTTTTGCCTTTGAAGCAACGGCACTGGCTTCTTCTTTGACTTTTGAAATGGCGTTGTGGGCTCCTTCTTCAGCTTGGGTAAAGGTTTCGCGAGCACGTAATGAAACGGAGTCGATCCAATTGCTCATGACGGCTTAAGTCGACCGCTTTCGGCGCGAGTTGCGTCGATGAACCAAAAATCGTCAGGTGCTCGTTATCAATTCAGCAACGACATAACATTGCAGCGAGCATGTACTGAGTCTGCACCCTTGGCCGCTTCCGACTTGACGCGCTCTCGTCTATTCGGCCGATGCCGCGTCGTGACCACGCGCCTGCTGCCCGAACGCCAGGCGAATGTCGTTGGGGATCCGTGTTGGTCGGCCGGTTGCAATCTCGATGAAGCCCCACGTTGTCATCGCGCGAGCAACAATCGTTTCCTTTTCGCCTACACCGATTCGAACGATTTCGGTCGCGCGCCGGCACTTGGCAGCAAATACGCTGTCTATCCACGTTCGCAGCTCGAGGCTTTCACCGCGTAATACTGGTCGCAGATAGTCAATTTCGTGGCGGCGCACTACGAACACGCCGCCCAGGCGCCGGTAGGTTTCGACGTCGAGCCCCACCGCCGTGGAGTGCGCGACCGCAACATCCAGAACCCATCGTAAGTATGCGATATTATTCACATGATCCAGCTGATCGATATCGCGCTCGTCAACCACCATGCGAAGCATGAAGAAAGACGGATAAGCCATGGACACGCCTAGATTACGAGCTGACATGAGCACGGCGCGACCGTAGCAAGAAAGTGGCCGCCTTCGCATGTTTCATGCTTTCGTCACATTTCCTTGCTGCTACTTCGCGCTCATATGAACGAAACCATCGCCACGCTTCGCGAAGTCGTGCTCATGCCTCGCGACATTGGCTGGGTCGTGCCCAAGATGGTTGGGCCGCACGACGACGTGGTCGTGCTGGTACACGGATTTTTCGCGAGCGCAGGAGTGTTTCGGCCAATGAAAGAGCGAGTGATAGGCGCAACCGGCGCAAAAGTTGGAAGCTTCACGCATGCGCCGGGCGCTCGCATCGAGCAAATCGCGCAAAGCTTGGCCACTTTCATCAAGCAAATCCGGGGCGACTGCCGAATTCACCTCGTTGGCCATAGCATCGGGGGTCTCGTTGCGCGCTGGTATGTGCAGGAGCTCGGCGGTCACCGCCGTGTCGCGCAAACCATCTCGCTTGGAAGCCCTTTTGGTGGCACCGAGCGCGCCCACCGCTTCCGCTTTCTTGTCGGTGTCGGCGCCGATCTTTGTCGGACGAGCCAACTGCTTTCACGACTGCGCTCGCGCGCGCATGAACACGACGTGCCCCACACATCGATTGTTGGCGGCGCCGATGCGATGGTCGTGCCCGCGGATAGCGCCGTGTTCCCGCGCGGCGATGTGCACGTTTTGCCCGGCCGCGGCCACAACTCACTCTTGTTCGACCCGGTGTCGATCGCCCACGTTACCGAGCGTGTGCGTTGTCTTTCACATCGGCTGTCGGGCGCTGCTGTTCGTTTTGTTTGATCGAGAAACGGACGAGCGCACGAAGCACTTGGTTTCGCTCGACATTGCCAACGAGCGACTTGATGTCTTCGTAAACGCTCGGGTCGACCAAAAGCGCGCCGAGCGTGCCGCGCCCCGCCTTGATGTTGGCGATGATTTCGCGCATGTCGTCGCTCATTGCACTGACGTTGCCCATGACGTGCTGCGTGGAGTTGTCGCCATAAACGATGGCGTGACCAAGGCCATTGCCTGTGCGAAGCGCGGCAAGGCTATTGCGCAACTCGACCATCGTGCCAGCAGTGCCTTGCGCGAGTTCGTCGTCGTAAACCAATGTGTGCACAAGGCCCGGCCCGCTTTTCGCGCGAGCGGCTATTTCGCGCACTTCAGCGGCGGTTGCGTTCAGACTTGCGCTCGCCGCATCGAGGTTCGCGAGCGCTTCGCTCACGCGATCGGCTTGTTGCTTGTCGAAGATCACTCGGTGCGCGACGCCGTCGCGATGGGCCACGCCGTCGAGAATTTCGTGCAGCGCCTTCACACTGCCATGCAGCTCGTTATTGAACTCGGGATCGGCGATTTGTTCGGTCATTTTCTGGACGTTCTGCATCGCGATTTTCACCTCGCGAGCGATGTCTTGGGCGTCGGTTATCATTTTGCCGAGATCGGTCGGAGGATCGCTATGAATGGTGCCGTTTTCTGGAATGGGCGGTTCGCTCGGGCTGCCAACGCTGATTTCAAGCATTTTGTCGCCAAGCAACCCCTTGCCCGTAATGCTCACGACCGAGTCGGCACGAATGCGCGCGGCTTCACTCCGCGCGACACTGAGCTTGACATAGACTTTCGCGTCGGCCGGATCGGGCGAGTGCCCCACGTCGGAGACAGCACCAACGTCGATGCCCCCCATTCGCACCGCCGAACCAGCCTTGAGGCCGCCAACGTCGTTCCATGTTGCGTTGAAGGTGACCTTGCGATCCCAAAAGCGGCGGTTCTCTCCGATGATGAACACCGCAATGCCCGCAAGCACGAACCCCACGATTACGAAAATTCCCACCTTGAGCGAGCGGCGTTGCGCGTTCACGAACTGGAGAGTAGCACGTCGACGTCCTCGACCTCAGGGGCTCGTCCGTCGATGAAGTCGCGAACGTACGGATCATGCGTTTGGCGGAAACTCTCGGGTGTGCCTTCCATCAGCACACGATTTTTCCCGAGCATCACGAGGCGATCGGAAACAGAAAACGCGGTGCCCATATCATGGGTCACCACCAGGCTCGTCAAACCGAGCGATCGCTTGATGCTAACGATGAGATGGTTGATGCGTGCCGTGTTGATGGGGTCGAGCCCCGTCGTTGGTTCGTCGTAAAGAATGACTTCGGGCTGCAATGCGAGCGTACGAGCGAGCCCAACACGCTTTTTCATACCCCCCGACAGATCGCTCGGCCGCATTGGCTCGATGCCTGGCAATCCCACCATGGTAAGCGACTGCGCCACACGCGTGGCGATTTCCGCGTCGCTCATCGTGTTCCAATTCTGCTCGCGCAAACCATAGGCAACGTTTTCACCAACGCTGAGCGAATCGAAAAGAGCCGCCCCCTGAAACAGGTATGCAACGCGTCTTCTTACTTCGTATAGCTGCCGCTCTTCCATCCGCGTGATGTCTTGACCATCAAACATGATGCGGCCCGAATCGGCCTCGAGCAGCCCAATGAGCATTTTGAGCATGACGCTTTTGCCGCTGCCGGAAGCGCCAAGAATCGTTATCGTTTCGCCGCGGAAAATGTCGAGCGAGAGCCTGTTGTAAACGATTTTCGAGCCAAAGGCTTTGCCGACCTTCTCAAAGCGAATCAAAATCTCTGAGTTAGGCATTCCCATTCTCGTTCGTATCAGGTGCGGGCGGCGCGCAAACGCTTCTTCATCTCGTTCGTGCCAGATTTGCCGGCGCTGCCGCGTGATACCCGCCGATCGATCAACTCGGTTAGCGGAGCTGCAACGTAGATGCTCGAATAGGTGCCGGCGACGATACCGACGACCATGGCAAAGGCAAAATCTTTGATGATGCCTGTTCCCCAGATGAAAAACGCGAGAACCGAGAGCATGGTCGCGCCGCTCGTCAGAATCGTGCGCGAAAGTGTTTCAGATACGCTTAAGTTGATGATTTCACCAAAAGACTTGCCGCGGTGCTTGCCGAGGTTTTCGCGAATGCGGTCGTAAACGACCACGGTGTCGTTCATGGAGTAGCCAACAATCGTAAGAACGGCGGCAATGGTCGACAGCGTGACTTCTTTGCGGAATACGACGAATGCGCCAAGAACGACGAGCGCGTCGTGCAAGCATGCGATGACGACACCTGGCGCGAACCGGAGATCGAACCGGAATGCGAGGTAGAGCATGATGAATACAATGGCAATGACTACGGAGTTGCGTGCGCTGTCGCGAAGTTGCTTTCCTGCGCGCGGACCGACCCACTCCACGCGCAGCGCACTGTCGGGAACCGTGTCGGGCCCGAGCTGGGCTCGCAGTGCATCCATCAGCTGATCGCCTTTGCTTTGAAGCTGGATCTCCACGCGGTGATCGCGAGGATTGACGACTTGCGGGTTCGGGCCCGTTGTCATGCGAAGTTTGACACTCGAATTGACACTCGATACTTTATTGATTTGCTCTTTGATGCGGGCGAGGTCGGGCTCGGAATCGTAGCGCACCGCAACCTTGTCGCCGCCGGCACTGAACTTGACCTCCGTTGCGTGGGAGCCCGGCGGACAAAGTTCTGACTCTGGAATGTCGCCAAAACAAAGGGCTTCTTTCACCAATTTCTTCGTGTGGTCGTCAACCGTGCTGATTTCCTGCACACGAATGAGAAACCGCGAACGGTGCTCGTGGAACTCCGAATTGGGCTCTTGCACCTCGACGATGTCCGGCTCGGAAAACTGACCACTTGCTTCCACGGCATGACGAACCGCTTCACTTTCGAGGTGCTTTTTGAACGCAACCTCGATTTCGGTGCCACCGCGGAAATCGGTGCCGTAATTCGGCCCTGGCCAGAAGAGTGAAACGAGCGAGGCGAAGGTGAGCAAAAGGCTAAGGGTGATCCAGTACCTGCGGACCCCCATGAAGTCATAGACTTTGCCTGGCTTGAAGAGCTCCATGGTTGCCTCTCAGAACTCCGCGCCAACGCTGAGTCGTTTGACCTTCGCACCACGCACCCACCAGTCGAAAACAAGGCGCGTGCAGAATACACCCGTAAAAAGGCTTGCAATAATGCCAATCACGAGCGTAACCGCAAAACCTTTCACGGGGCCGGTGCCGTATTGCATGAGAATGAGGCCAGAGATGAAGATCGTGACATGGCCGTCGATGATGGCGGTGAAGGCCTTGTCGTAACCAGCTTCCACGGCAGCCCGCGGGGAACGAGCCGCGCGCAACTCCTCGCGGATGCGCTCGTTGATGAGCACGTTCGCGTCAACGGCCATGCCGACCGTGAGCGCGAGACCGGCGATGCCAGGCAAGGTCAATGTGCCGCTGAACGACGCGAGAATTCCAAGTTGGATAAGAAGATTGAAGAGAACCGCGATATCGGCAACGATGCCGGATTTACGATAATAAAAGAGCATGAACACGAGCACGAGCCCCATGCCCGCGGCCGCGCCGATGCCGCCTTTCTTGATGGAATCTTCACCAAGCGTAGGCCCAATGAGTGATTCGTTGGACGGCGTAATGGGCGCGGGAAGTGCGCCTGACCGGAGCACCATTTCGAGCTTTTCTGCGTTCTTGAGTTGGGTGTCGGGATCGCCGCCACCCATCGTGATGCTGGCGCGGCCGCCGCCGATTTTCGACCTGATGACGGGTGCCGAGTTGACCACGTCGTCGAGAATGATTGCGAAGCGGCGGTGCACGTTGGCACCGGTGACCTCTTCGAAGCGATCGGCGCCAGCAGGGCTGAAGGCGATCCCAACATAGACCTCCGGTAGGCCGCCACTGCCCTGCGAATTCACGGCACGCTGCGCGTCGGTGATGTACTCGCCGGTCACTTCCGAGCGCGAGAACAGATAAAATGTGCGCCAGCCCTTTTCGGCAAACTTGTCTGTCTCTTCGTCGCGCTCTTCGATCTTCTCGAAACCAATCACGTGGTCGTCGGGAACTTGGAGCGTGGATGTCCACTTTTTGAAGCGCTCGAGAGCCTCGTTCATGCTCTCGTTCTCACGCTTGGTGATGCGAGCGTAGCTGGATTTGACCGTTTTTCCGGGACCGGCTGGCGCGCTTTCGGACCAGATTTGGATGCCCTCGCCAGCGGGAATGGCGCTGTCGGGAATTTTCCCGAAAAAGTCGGCGTCGTCGTCGAGCATTTTGAACTCGAGGCGAGCCGTGCGGCGGATGATTTCTTTGATTTCGTTGAAGGTACGTTCGTCTTGGCCGGGCACCTCGACAATGATGTCTTCATCGCGCGTCGTGACGCTTGCCTCGCGCAAACCGAGCTCGTCGACGCGACGGTTGACGGTGTCTTTCGCTTGCGCAACGGCTTTGTCGCGAATTTGCGTCTCGACTTCCGCGCGGATTTTGAAAACGGCCTCGCCCACGTCGCCCTTCACCTGCGTAAGCTCGGCACCAAACTTCTTGATGAAACGGTCGTCGATAAATTTCGTATCTGCCGGGTCTTTAAATTTGATTTTAAGAACCGCTGATTCGGGCTCGTAGATATGGACTTTGTCATCGAGCTTTGCAAGCTCATCGCGCTTGAGCAGACTTTCACCCGAGTGAAGGCCATACGCAACGGCGAGGTCTTGGCGCATTTGATCGGCAAACTTATCGCGTTTGTCGCGGATGGCTTCTTCCACTTCCACTGTGTAAACGAGGCGCAAACCACCCTGCAAATCAAGGCCTTTGACGATGCCGAACGTGATGCGGTCTTTGACGTACTGCGGGCACCGAATACGCCCATGGGTCAGCCCCTCGAGCGTTGGCCAAAGCACGATGAGCGTGCCAAAAAAGACAGCCGCTACGAGGCCAACCTTCATGCGCCACGCGCTATCCATAATCGGAAGCGCCGTAATGAGTGTTGCCACCACGAGAAGACCCATGACGACAAGCCCCCAGAAGTTGTCGTAACGGAAAAATAGATAGGCGCCGATCGCACACGCGAGAGACAAAAGCAGCGATTGGCGCGAGTGCGGTTTCATTTCTTGTCGGCCGCGGCCTTGGCTTCTTTCATCACATCGGCCACGCTTTTGTCGGATTTGTCAGCGCCTTTGTCAACCTTGGCCCCCTTTCCCGCAGAGGCGGAAGCCGTGTCGAAAGGAGCGAGGGTTGACGCAAGAACCTGCACGGTGGTTCCCGGGGCGATCTTCACTTTGGCGATGCGCTCATCGGCTTCCGCGAGCTCACCGATCAGGCCGGATTGCGTTACGACGCGATCGCCTTTTTTCAACTTTGCGCGCTGCTCTTGTTCCTTCTTCTGGCGGCGAAAGCTCATGAAAAGAAACGGCACCAGAATCAAAAGAGGCAGCAGCACCGCAAGCATGTTGCTACCGCCTGCAGGCGCCGCCTGTGAGCCCGCGGGCGGCGACGAGTCTGTGGAAACTCCGGGCGTGCCGGCCTTGGGCTGAACTTGTTGGGAGAACGACATGGATGGCTGCTCGCTTGCTGCGGAAGACTGCGCGGCGGGGCTAGAAAAACTGGGAAAAAAGCCGTAACGCTATCGGGATAAGGGCGGGATTAGTCGAGAAACCAGAGTGGGTCAACCGGTGCTACGACTCGTGCTGGCCGAAAAGCAGATTCAACATCGGCAAATCGCTCGAGCGGCAGAAGATGTGCAGGATGTCTCCTTCTTCGAGGACGATGTGACCGCGAGGAGCGAGCAAGTCGGCGCCACGGACGACAAGCATCACGGCGGCATCGTCTGGGAATGGGATATCGGAGAGGGACGCACTACAGACCGCGGACGCCCGATTGACTTCGCACACGACGAGCTCATGGCCAAGCGGGCGAGACGCAGTGATTTCCAACGCTGCGGGACGGGTTGGGGCAACGCGCCTGCCCACCTTCAACTTGCGCGCCAGAACGCTGACTGTGCTGCCTTGGATGGTGGCGCCAACGACAACGATGAAAAAGACAAGGTCAAAAATACGCGTGGCTGCGGTCACGTGAGCCAAGACAGGAATGCAGGCAAGAACGATGGGCACGGCGCCTTTGAGACCGACCCAGGAGACGAAAAGCACTTCGCGCGCGCGGAAACCAAATGGCAAAACACATGGAATAACGGCAACCGGACGAGCCACGAAAGCCACGAAGAACGCAAGCACGAGCCCTGGGCCGGCGGCCTGTACAATGCGGGCTGGGGACGCGAGAAGTCCGAGAACGACGAACATCGCGACTTGACCGAGCCATGCCACGAAGTCATGCACGCGCCCGAGGGCAGCCTTGTACGAAAGCTTCGCATCACCAAGGACAATACCTGCAAGATACACGGCAAGAAAGCCGCTTCCCTGAAGCACCGAGGCAACGCCGAAGGCAACGAAGGCAAGACCTACGGTGAGCACGGGGTAGAGGCCCGTTACCGAGAGCTGCAAGCGCTTGAGCAGAAGGCGTGCCCCCACCCCGCTTGCCATTCCGACGGCGGCGCCAACACCGAGCTGCACGCCCACGAAAAGTGCCATGGTCCACTTGATTGTTTGCCCCATGGCAAGGGCTTCGGTGGTGCCGAGCGTGAGGATGACAGCCATGGGATCATTCAATCCACTTTCGACTTCGAGCAGCGCGCCCACGCGCTCGTGAAGCTCGACACCGCCAACGCGAAGCACGGAGAAAACCGCGGCGGCATCCGTGGACGAGACGATGGCCCCAAGCAAAAACGCCGTCGTCCAATCAAAACCAAGCGCGTGCGCGGCGCCCCCGATCATCGCCGCGGTGCCTAAAACGCCGATGGTTGCGAGCACGACGGAAGGAGCAAGGTAGCGACGGAACGTCGTGCGCGGGGTGTGCAAGCCCGCATCGAAAAGAATGAGCACGAGAGCGGAAGTGCCTATGCGGAAACTTAGCCGGTAGTTGTCGAACACGAAGCGGCCGATGCCCTCGGCACCGGCCGCCATGCCGAGAGCCACGAACCCGAGCACCAGCGGAACACCCGAACGCGCCCACAGGCGGCTCAGCAGAGCGCTCGTCACGAGAAAAGCGCCGATGACGAGCAGCGCAAGGGCCGTGGCATTCGGCTCGTAGACCGCCATCGCGCATAGAATGGTTCAATGTAGCGGCGCGCGAAACGTGATCTCGAAACGCACATGCGTAGGGCCGCAGTATGCTGCGGCCCCTACGGATGCGTTCGCCAACGATGAAATCGCAGCAAATCGAAAGCGGGTTAGAATACGATGCGCGAAGCGATCATCGCGCTCCACAGCTTGGTTGCAGGCAAATCATCCGCGTCGCGCTCATCACGGATGAAAAGCGTTCCGCCGATTTCGCATGCAATCTGCCAAGAGGCCATAAGCTGCATCTCGACCCCGCCGCCGACTTGGGCTGCGATTTCGGTGGAGTGTGGTGTTCGCGGCAAGATGTTGGAGTCTGTGCGCCATTGGCCTGCACCGATTTGCAAAAAAGGTGTAACGCGTGCGTTGCTGAGGCGCACGCGCGTCAGCACCATGCGCGTGGACGCGGTGAGCCGCATCGCATCGACAAGGCTGATGCGATCGCCCGCGATGCGAAAGGCTGTGCCCCAGTCGCGCGCCACGAATGACACACGTGGCGCGACGCCAAACCACGCATTGCCTGCGGTTTGAATAAATGGCTGAAAAGTGCGGTCGTTTTGCAGTGGCGTGGATTGCCCCTGTTGCGCATTGGGGCGCTCACGACCGCCGCGTACGTAGTTGTCGAGTTGAATAAGCAGCCTGCCCCAGTCGACGGTTGCATGGGATGAATCGGCTCGCGCGTTCAAGGCCGGCGTGGTTGCGGCAGCGACGATTCCAGCAAAAATTAGTGCGCGCAGCAGCCGCCTGCTTCTGCCCGGCTGCGCGTCAAAGCGAAAGCTAAGTTTTATCATTCGTTTTATAAACTCCTATCGGTCGAGGAGTTTGTGCGCGAGCGCGTGCGGAAACTTGCGTAAGTCCTTCTGCGCCTGCGACTGACACGTCAGTTATGGGAGTCATCTTTCCATGACTCAATCGAGCAATCGTAATGCCGGTTGCATCCCGTCGCAGCGATCGCTAAGGCAACTCTCCAATAGCGCCTGCGCTCGAGCGCCAATGAGCCATTGGCCAGGATCAACGGATCCATCCCAGTCACTGTCGTGGTGGGTGCGGAATTGGGTTACAGCGTCGTTACGGTGTAAGCCGGTGGAGCATTCGCGGGAACGGGATGGTTTCGCGCACGTGCGAAAGGCCGCACAGCCACGCCACAGTGCGCTCGATGCCGAGGCCGAAACCGGCGTGCGGAAAGGATCCGTAGCGGCGCAGATCGAGATACCACTCAAAGGCTTCTTTGGGCAGCTTCTGCGCGGCAAGCGCGCTTTCGAGCCGCTCCAGATCGTCTTCGCGCTGCCCGCCGCCCACAATTTCGCCGTAACCTTCGGGAGCAAGGATATCCATATTGAGTGCGAGGTCGGGTACTGCTTTGTCGTGCGCGAAGTAAAATGCCTTTAAGGATGCTCTATACCGATGCACGATGACAGGGCGATCGAACTTGCTTGAAATGACGGTTTCTTCGTCGCCGCCGAAATCGTCGCCGACCTTTGCCTCTGGGTGGCCATTGTCTTGCAAGATTTGAATGGCCTCATCGTAGGTAATGCGGGGGAAGGGAGGCGTAACACGTTCTAGATTTTTCGTGTCACGCTCGAGAATTTTGAATTCCGTTTGACGCGTTTCGAGAACACGAGCGACCACATAGGAAAGAAAATCTTCGGCGAGGTTCATGTCGCCTTCGAGATCCAAGAAAGCAACCTCGGGCTCGACCATCCAAAACTCGGCCAGATGGCGGCGTGTTTTGGACTTCTCCGCGCGAAACGTCGGCCCAAAGCAATAAACTTTGCCCAATGCAGCCGCCGCTGCCTCCATGTAAAGCTGACCGGATTGCGCGAGGTATGCCGGCTGGCCGTGGTAGTCGGTTTCGAACAGCGTGGATGTGCCTTCGCACGCGCTTGGTGTGAAAATAGGCGCGTCGATGAGCGTGAACTCGTGGCTATCAAAATAGTCGCGCACGGCTTTGATGATGGCATGGCGCACGCGCATGATGGCCACTTGCCTTTTCGAACGAAGCCATAGATGCCGGTTATCCATCAAGAAATCCGTGCCGTGCTCTTTCGGAGAAATTGGGTATTCGCGCACGGGAGCCGCAATCACCTTTAGGTTTTTTACCTGAAGCTCGTATTGGCCTTTGATTTTGCCGTGTTCTTTGACAATGCCAGAAACTTCGAGGCTGGTTTCTTGCTGAATGTGGTCGGCCGCAGCAAAAAGCTCGGTTGGCACATCGCCTTTGAAAACCACGGCCTGAACCATGCCGCTGCCGTCGCGCACTTCGAGAAAATGCAATTTGCCGCTCGATCGCTTGTTGTACAGCCACCCGCGAAGGGTTACTTCGCGGCCAACATGATCGGACAGATGAGCAATGGGCACGCTCTGGTGGCTTGTCATGGCATGTTGCAATTATCACGTCGTGCAATCGCGCCCTAAAAAAGCGCTTTGACGAGTGGCACGTCGTGACCCCGTGGGCACCGCGCGCGCATCTCGCGCTCGGCCTTTTCGAAGGGTACGCGTACGACCTCGCCGCACTCGGGGCACTTTACTTCGACGAGATCTTTGTCGCTGCTGCTATTCTCGGGCATAAGCGGCAGCATCAGACATTCTCTGACGTTCGGCTAGTGCCGCTCGGCACAAGTTCCACTGGATTTGAGAGAGACCATGACCTTGATGCGGAATAGACCAGCGGCACTAGGAGAAGCCGCGGGAGCGGCTTCGGGGGTCTGGGGGCGGAGCCCCCAAAAAAAGACTAGTGCCGTTCGTGCGCTGCGAAGCAGCGCGTTCGGCTATATTAGCCGAACTTCTGCCGAACGGCGCTAAGAGGTTGGTAGGATGCCGTTATTGTTTCTTTTCCCGCACCTCTAACATGTTGGTCGTCGACTTTTACAAGCTCCCGCGCGCCATTCAAGACCGGTTCGTTGGATCGGTCATGAGCGGCTTTCCGCCAGCCCCGCTGCTTGCCCGCAAAAGCGCCGTGCAAACCAAGGCTCCGTGGGTTGCCTTGTCGGTCGTTTCGCTGCTTGCCCTCGTTGGCACCACAGCAATTGGATACGGTGAGTTTCACAGCACTCTGTCGATCCATTCGTGGCGTGTTTTTTTTGCCGTCTATGCCGTGCTGGTTTTTGGTGTTGCGTTTGGGCTCGTGCAGGTGTGGACGCGGCGGGTACGCGAGCGTGGGCTGCCGTTTGCCGCTGGCGTGTATTTGTTTCCTGCCTGCCTCATCGACGCGCAGAGTGATTGCTTTCGTATTTACGACACTACGGATGCATCTGTGAAGGCAAAGGGTAGCCACGTTCGCGTTTCATTCGAAAGCGGCAGTTCATTTTCATTTGTCGTGGCCAATGCGAATGATGCGGAGGCCACGGCGACGGGCGTGTGGGCGGCGCGCGAACGCGCAATGCAGGCGCGGGCAAGCGAAGATCCGAAAGAGCTCGTCGCGGTCGATCCGCTGCATAACCCGCGCTTTTCGAGCCCTGTTGGGCCGCGCGAGCCGTACCAAGTGCAGATGCCGCTGTGGAAAAAGTACGGCGTGGTGGCGGCAGGTATCGTGGCCATCGTGGTTGCGCCGTTGCTTTTAGTTTCGCGTAACCGTGGCAGCGACAATGCCATGTATGTACGGGCAACGAAAGCGAATGATGTCGCTTCCTACCGCTTGTATCTTGAGCATGGTCGCGTGCACACGGTCCAAGTCGACGAATACGACTTGCCGCATGCCGAGCTTCGCGATGCCGCCGCCGCGGGGACGGTGGACGCGCTTATCGCGTTCAGGGCGACGCACCCAGTAACCAAGACCCAAAGTGAGCTCGCCGCCAAGATCCAAAGTGAGCTCGCCGTCGAAATTAGGACGGCGATGCTTGCGGCACTTGAAAGTGCGAGGGCGAAGGGAACGCTTGCGGCGCTCAACGAATTTGCCCATCGCTACCCTGACCACGGCATCGATCGCGAGCTTGGCGAAGCGATACATGCAGTATACATTCGAGAGTTCGAGGCTTTCAAGAAGGCCGCGCCCTCGAATGACAAAAACGTGGTGCCATTCATCGAGCGACTCTTCGCGTGGGCCGAAAAGCATGGTGCCCGCGTCGAGATCCGTTTCCGGCGCAGGAAAAGTGAGTCGCTCGGTCGCGCCGATGCCTTTGTTTCCCGAACGCCATCGTTTGCGGGCGAGGTCTCGTACCCATCGCAGTACTTCGACGAAAAGCACTCGGCCAAGCGCGAAGAGGTCCTCGGCAAAATACTCGCGTCGCGCTTCGAAAAGGGCTTGTCCGAAGAGATTTTCGACTTCCTGCAGGGTGCCGTTGTTCCCACTGATGTAGAAATGCTGCCCGAAGTCAAAGTGCCGACGCTCTTCGTCACGCACGCAGCGGAGTGGTCAGGTCACACGTACACAACGCAGAAGCCGCGAGGCACGTACGTTAGTATTATCTTTCCGTTCGACGCGCAGTTTGTGATTCCGGGCGGCGCCAAGCCACTTAAATTTAGATCCGATGTTTTTAGGGCTGCAGCCATTGGTCAGCTAAAAGACAACAACACGCTTCGACCCGGCTCTGCGGAGGAAAAGGTGTACGGCACCATGGGCAACGAGGCGTTCGACCAGTTCGGCAGGAAATTCCTCGAGCGTTTCTTTCCAGACGCCAGCCAGACTCCGTAACTGCATATAGAGACTTCGACAACAATCTGCGACTAGCGGGCGGTGCGCGTAGGGGCGTATGGCCATACGCCCCTACGAATATGCGTTGCTGCCATTAGCCCAGCCCCCAATCGAATTTGGGTGAAAAGCGAAAGCGGCTCGCCGCAATACCATTTGAGCGCCGCGGCGCGGCCATAAGGCGAGCGCACAAGGTAGCGGCGCGCGACAACACCGACAGTACCGATAGCGCCGTAAACAAAACGCGTTAGCGCTGCACTTTGAAGCATGTGCCGCCCAATGCACGACGACAAAACATCGCGCGAGTAGACTTCGAAGCGCGCGGAGCTGCCCGTGCGCACGGCACGTGCGATGTGACGAGCGGCAATCTTTGCCATGACAATCGCCGGGGCAATTCCCTCGCCGGTCGCGCGATTGATTCCAGCAGCCTCGCCAACGAGAATTGCGCCATCGATAGCGAGGACCGAGGATCGAACGAAAGGCCGCGTGCTGAATGCTTTGAGCTTCACATGCGCGATGTCGATTCCACGCTGATCGAGCGCGCGCGCAAGCGACGCCTTGACCGCACGATTGCTTGAAAGATTGGCGTGATAAATACCGCGGCTAACGAGTGGTACCATGCCGCCTTGGGCTGTCGGGAAATCCCAATAGTAGCCTTGTATGCCATCGCCCACCACGCGCAGATCGAACTCGGCAAGTTTGCGCCCCGCCGCGATGTCACTTGGAACCTCGGGCGACTCGAGAACGTAGAGATGTCCTTTTCGCGCGCTTTCGCGTAGCCCCAGAAGCTTGCGCGAAGTGCTGCCGGATCCATCGCAAATGGCGACAAAGCGCGATTGAACGGCGCCCGAGGCCGTCATGAGCCGATAGCCATCGGCAATGCGCGCAATGCCCGTTACGCCATCGCCGTCACGAACAACCACGCCGTCGTGCCTCGCAGTCTCGAGCAACCATGCATCGAACTCGCGGCGACAGACAACGATGCCCATGGGTGCAAGCGTTTCACCAGCGCCGCTCTCGGCAATCACACGCGCGCCAGCAAGCGTCACCCGCGGGACATCAACGGCGATCCCCATGGCTTCGAGAGTGCCAATGCCAAGCGGGCTGATGGCCCCAGCGCACGGCTTGTCGCGAGGAAAGCGCGCTTTGTCGAGCACGACGATGCGATTGGGCGCAATGCCCTCGGCGCGCACCAAATGCAGGGCAGTGCTCGCACCTGCCGGGCCACCGCCAATGATCGCAACATCGTAGTCGAAGGATCTACCTTTCACGTCTGCGCAGGCTCCGTAGATGTACTCTGCACGATACCGTCAAAGTCTCTCGCGAGGTCGAGAGCAAGCTCGTCGAGCTCGCGAGAGCGATCGGCAGGTGCGGCGAGTGTCAGGTCGCCGCCGCCCTCGGCAAAAACTTGGGCAACGCCCTCGTGGGCTTCCACGATACCTTTGAGAAACGCAACGTCTTTCGCGCGCACGATGAGCCTTCTTACCACCATGCCGTCCCCAACGAGTGGCCTGACCGGCGTTCTTGCCACGACGTTCACCGACCTTCACGCAGAAGGGTTAGCCACTTCGTCGGAGTCGCCGCGCGCACGCTTGTCGCGCAAGCGATGCTGCACGAACTCAACGAGCCGCTCTACGTAGCTTTCGAAGGGCGGGCACCGTACCTCGGTGTCGGCAAGAAGCTCGGTCGTGTTCGTAAAATTGTATGTTACATGTGTCATGAGCGCATCGACGAATGCGTGCGGACTTTTCGCAAGTCGCTCGATTCCTGGCACCCGCAAAAGGGCATTGGTGAGATTCGGGGGGAAAAAGCTGTGCGGCGTGCGCCTGCCACAGGCCGCAGCAACGAGCTCGAAAACTCGTTTGACGGTCAAGGGAGACGAATCGCCAATGTGGAACGTGCGCCCAGGCGCGCGCGGATCACGACCAATGGCCCGCGTTGCACGCACGACGTAGTCGACGGGCACGAGGTAAAGCGGAGTTTCGGCACGTCCGGGCAACGCAATGGGAAAGTCGGGAGGTGAAGTCACGATGAGCGAGATAAGGAAATACGGACCCTCGAAGCGGTCTATCTCGCCAGTTTGTGAATCCCCAACAACAATCGTGTGACGCACCACGCAGATGGGGATCTTGGGCATGGCCGCGCGCATCATTTTCTCGCTGCGCGCAAGCGATTCTTCGACACAATTATGGAAATTTTGACCTTTCTCGAGCTCCTCTTCGAGCACAATTCCTCGACGGTCTCCCGAAACGTGGGCGCTCGAATGAAAGACAAGGTTTTGAATCCCCCGACACGCAGCGCCAAACTCGAGAATCTCACGCGCGCCGCCAAGGTTCACGTGCTCGACATGCTTCTTGTCAGCGCCCACGTCGGTGATTTGGGCCATGTGATGGATACGATCGATTTCGCCGGCAAGTGCTTTGAACTCGACTCCCGAGAGCCCAAGATCGATCGCGGCGGCATCTCCTTCAATGAGGTTCACGCGCGCCTGCTCGTTTTGCGACAGGGCACAATACGCCTCTTTTGCTTCGGCTTCGAACTTCGGGGGAACAATCGCGTGCACGAAGGTAGTTGGCGAACGCACAAGCTCGGTGCACATCTTTCGCGCGATGAAAGAAGGGAAACCGGTGAGCAGCACAACCTCGTTGTAACCGGGGCGCGTCATGAAGACCGCAGGCTATCGCCTCTTGCCCCGCAACGCGACCCTTCGAGAGCATGGCGCTTGCGGTATCGATCCGGATTGAAAGTTATCCATGATTGGTAAAAAGAAGATCCAGGGAACCGCGCGCGACAGAAACTCAGTAACCGGCATACTCTCACTCCGAGTAGCCATGACCGGCGGGTGACATAAAACTGCTCGTAACTATAACTGGTAGACTTCTTGCACCGTATGGCAGCGTGTGATCTATGGATTGTGACGCCCAGAAGCTCTCACGATACGGCTCCAAGTTGCATGCGATGGTCGTCACGAGGCGCGGTGCAAGCGCTCCCGAGTACGCCCTGCTCCTCGTGGGTATCTTGCTGGTTGTAACCGTCGGGTTAAAAGCTCTCGGTGGCACCCTGAATAAGGCTATTGGCAATGCCAGCGGCGCGCTCGGAAGTTCTGAGAGCAACAGCCCGCCCGGAAGTTCTAAGTCTGCCAACACGGAGTCTGCGGGTCAGTCAGACCAGCAGGCAGCCCAGGCAACTGGGGCGACTCCGGCGAGCACGGAATCTGCCAGCGCAGCTTCTGCGAGCCAGCCAAACAAGCGGGTAGCCCAGGCAACCGGGGCGACTCCCGCGAGCAAGTCAGACCTGCGGGCAGCCCAGGCAACCGGGGCGACTCCCGCGAGCAAGTCAGACCTGCGGGCAGCCCAGGCGACCGGGGCGACTCCCGCAAGCAAGTCAGACCTGCGGACAGCCCAGGCAACCGGGGCGACTCCGGCGAGCAAGTCAGACCTGCGGACAGCCCAGGCGACCGGGGCGACTCCTGCAGGCAGCGACAGCGACATAACTCTTGTTTCAGGGCAAACCCCCTTACCATCAAAACCAGCGTGGAGCCGTCATGCTGCTGGGGGGTTCATCATGGCGTGTTTTTTGGCTGTCGCACTCTGGTACGTCATTCAAGAATACGCGCGGCGCAAGCGCTCCTGAATACGCCCTGCTCCTTGGTGAAGTTCAAATCGAGAGCGGTTCGTCAGAAATCTTTCGGCGGCGCCGGCTCTTGTGGGCGCACCGGCTTACGAGCTGTCGAGTCGGCTGGCGGCCTGCGCGCCGGCGGCACGAGCAAAATTGCGCTTTCGTCGTCGGCCACTTTTGGATCGACCGATACAGCGTTGCCCGCGGGCAGCGCTGGCTCCAAAGGCGCCGAAAGTTGCGCGGACGGCGCCGACACTTTGGCGTAGGTAACCACGCCTGCAAGAACGATCGCGAGCGCGCTTGCCACAAGAAGAACCAAAGGCGCCTTCGGTCGGGCGAACATCGCCGACGCGACCATTGCGCGGCGCGCCACGCGTGCAGACGCCAGCGTGATGGGTAGATCACGCGGCCGGCGACCGAGAACACACGAGATGCGCTCAGCCGAGTCATACGCACCCCGCAAAAGCCCCAACCCCGCAAGAGCCCACGCGAGCTCGGCAACCGACGGATAGCGTCGTGTGGGACAGATGCCAAGGCACTTTGCGACAATCCCATCGAGCTCGGGACCAACACCAGTCCGCGCCTCGGAAGGACGAGGCGTTCGCGAACGTGTAATCTGCATAAAAATCTGCGGTAAGGCATCGCCGGCGTAGGGTGGGCGCCCGACGAGCAGTTCATAAAGAATGGCGCCGAGCGCCCAAATGTCGGTCCGCGCGTCAACGCGATCGGAAGCCTCCATTTGCTCCGGAGCCATGTAGCTTGGCGTACCGAGCACCATTCCGGGATCGGTCAAAGGCGAAAGTGTTTGATGCCGCGTCATGCGTGAGATGCCAAAGTCGAGCACTTTGATGCACGGGTGGTCATCGATGGTTGTCGTCAGAAAAAGGTTTGCCGGTTTCAAATCGCGATGAACCACGTTCATCGCATGCGCTTCGGCGAGTGTTTCGCACGATTGCAATATACACGTTACCGCCAGCTGGGCGGGGAGCGGGCCTTGCCGCGCAAGCACTGTGGCCAGATCGGCCCCGACTAGGTACTCCATCACCAAATACGGCGTTCGCCCTGGCGACAGCTCACCAAAGTCAAACACGCGCACCACATGCTCGCTACGAATGCGCGAGGCAGCGAGTGCTTCACGCCTCAACCGCGCCACGTACTCGGGCAGCGCCGACGCTTCGGTTGGCAACACTTTGATAGCCACTTGCCGTTCGAGCTCGAGGTGCGTGGCCCGGTATATAATGCTCATCCCTCCGCGTGCGATCACGCTGTCGATGCGGTACTTGCCGCCAAGAACATCACCGATAGCAGGCGCCGCACTCGCGGTCGCTCGGGCCACATCATCGTGGTGCGCATCTGATTCGGGTGGTTCGGGCGGCGCGGCGCTACGACGCGAGGCAGGAGCTAGGTGTGTCAAGTCTGCGGACGGCAGACGAGGACCGGCAGTGTCGTCGCGATCCATGGTTTTCTCCACTGAATCTCCGCGCAAACACTCCCGCGCGGCAGTACTTCTGGGTGCGGTGCGAGGAGCATGCCGCGGCTGCCAAGCGCTGCATCTCGCGGTTCGAAGGCGCGATCCAGTTACGCCAAATTCACGACGGCGCGCTTCATGAGCCCACAAGGCGCCCAAAAGCGGCCGCCATGACGCGCACGTGCGCCGCGAGACGATCCGCCACGACGGCCAAGCCAATGCGATCGCGGGGCTGTCGCATTGGCAGCGTGACGCGTGCGTCACCGCGTCGAGCCGTCCAAATGCTATGGTCATTTCATGGCTTTTCCCCGTTACGCTGGCACACCTCGCGCAGGTTTCCTTCGCTCCACTATTGGGCTAACGTTTTTGGTTTTGGTCTTTGGCAGCACGAATGCATCCGCAGAACCGAAAGTCGGCGTCGACGCCCAAGTCGATGTGCCGGTCGGCCCATCTGCCATCAGCAGCGGCTACGCAGGCGGCATTCGCGTTGGCTACGAGGTCAACGCCACCGTCGTCACGCTCATGCCGGAAATTGGCGGCGCGTACCACAAGTTCGGCGGAGACATGGCACCAGGAATTTTGCAGGGTTTTGTCGGCGCGCGCGTGGGTACTGGCTCGATTGTGCGCTCATCGGTTTTCGGCCATCTCGGATATGCGAACGTACGAAATGACAATGCACCCAATCGCAGTGCTTCCACACTCGACGGTGGCCTCGCGTTCGACTTTGTAGGCATTCCAAAAATCGATCTCGGCGTTCACGGGGCTTACAACGTCGTGACAGGCAACAGCGACGGCGCCGCGATCAAATGGGTGTCCGCCGGCGTCCACGTGCAGGTGGCTTTCTAGACCGCAACTTGAAAGCGGTCTAATTCGCTCGTGCTAATTTGAGTGGCGATGCGACGGATCCGGGGTTCTCACTTGCTCCTTTCTGCGTCTTTCGCGGCTGCCACAGCCGCCGCGTTGCTCGGTCCCGCGCACGCCGGGCCCGACGCACCGAGCGAGCCTTCACCCTGGCGCTGGTCACAGATTTCGGGCGCTGCCTCTCACGCAACCGAGCTCACCGTGGCCATGGAATACGACGCGGCGCGCTCCGTTCTTGCCAAGGCCGATCCGAACGATCCTGCCATCGTTGTCGCAAAAGCGCGACTCGCACTCTACGAAGAGAACTGCGATCTCGCAGCAACGCTTCTCAGTGGAAGCGAAGCCGCAAACGACGACGAAGCGAGTCTGATCGTCGACGTTGCCCGTGGATGCGCGCGTGTCACGGCAGCAACGGTTTCCGAAGTCGACGAGGCCAATGGCATTGTTCTTCGCTACCAAGACGAAGCCGACCGCGCCCTTGGCCCACTCATCAAAACCACGGTCATCGCGGCGCGCGAAGCACTCTCGCGCGATCTCGGCGTCGAATGGAAGCAGCCAACGCGCATCACAGTCGTGCGCGACCTGCTTTCGCTCAGCGCAATGACCGGGCTGCCGTACAAGTCGGCGCAAACCACCGGCACAGTGGCCGTCGCGAAATGGGGCAGGGTCGCCATTCTCTCGCCGCGCGCAAGCATGAATGGCTTTGCCCTTCAAGACACGCTCGCCCACGAGCTCACGCACCTTGCTATCTCGATGACATCGCACGATCGTGCACCACTTTGGCTGCACGAAGGCGTTGCGCGCCGCCAAGAATCTCGATGGCGGGCGCCGGGGCCTTTCGACGACAAGCCAAGTGCCGAAGCCATCGTCCTTCGCGGAATGGAGCGAAAGCTCGATCTGCAACTCGACAAGCTTGGGCCGTCAATTGCCATGTTGCCGAGCGCCGACGCTGCCATGGTGGTCTTTGCCGAGGTCGCAAGCTTCGTTCGCTATTTCGTCGAAAGCTCGCCTAATGGGACACTTGGCAAGCTTCTCATCGCGCTGCGCGATGCAAAAACAGCCGACGAAGCTCTCCGGCGTGTGAGCGGTGAAACGCTTGCGCAATGGGATACGAAGTGGCGCGCGCAACTGGCAAAGCGACCTCGCGAAACGCTTTCTCCGTTGCTCGGGCTTGGTGGCGAGCTCGCAGGGTCGGCCAACGCGCGTGAGCGGGCAAGGCTTGCTGAGCTGCTTTTCGGCCGCGGGCATGCGAGCGAATCGAACGCCCAGCTCGACAAAGTCTCGCCCGAGCTTTTTGCCGATCCGAGCCTGCGCTACTTGCGGGCACGCGTTCTCGAAAAGATGGGGGCAGAAAGCCAGGCAGCGGCGCTGCTCGAGGATCCAACCGAGTGGGTCGCAAGCTTCGGCCCATGCTGGGCTGTGCGCGGCAGACTAGCACGCGCTGCCGGCGACGAGGCGTCGGCGTTGGCGTCGTTTGCCGAGGCCGTGGCCCACGATCCGCTCGGCTTCGAAAGCGCATGCCAGCAGGCGCCTGGAGACGATACGACGCAAGGCCCGACCGGAGACCAAGACGACGCAGGTAGTTTATTGTGCGAGGCAGCGCGCAGTCGTTATGAGCCCGACGTCGGGCAAGACTAGGCAAGACTAGGGGCGCGCGGATGAATTCGTGTATTCTATCGTGAGGATCTAGGTCAAGGAAGCGAGAGCGGATTGAACGCGATCACCTACGCCACCGCCCAGATCGTTCGCGTACTGCCACGAACGCGAATAACCCGCGCCGCAGGGCACCTTGCCGACTACGCATGGCCCGATTTGCTCGGCAAAGCCGTCGTGCATTTTTATTGTCGCGCGTACAACGTGAAGCTCGATGAATGTTGCAAGCGCGATGGCTACACGAGCTTCGATGACTTTTTCACGCGCGAGCTGCGAGAAGGCGCGCGCACCCTTCCAAGCGATCCGCGCATTGTCATTAGCCCCGCCGACGGGCGCATCGATTCGCTAGGCCGTGTCGATGGCCACCGTTTCGAGGTGAAAGGCCGACCCTACGAAGTAAGCGAGCTTGTCGGCGACTCGGCCGAAGCCAAACGCTACGAAGGCGGCTCGGGCTGCGTCGTCTACCTTTCCCCACGCGACTACCACCGTGTACATTCCCCCGTTGCCGGCAAAATCGTCGCCGTTCGGTCAATGCGTGGCGACTATTATCCGGTCAACGCCATCGGCATTCAGCATGTGCCGAAGCTGTTGGTGCGCAACCGCCGGGTTGCCATTGTTATCGATAGCCAGGGCTTTGGCCTGGTCACTGTGGTGATGGTAAGTGCGATGGTCGTCGGTCGAATCACCGTTACAGGAATTGACGCGCGCGACGTGCCCATTGGTTGTCACACGTTGAAGCCGCCGCGCGCAATCGCGCGTGGAGAACAAATCGGCATTTTTCATCTTGGGTCCACCGCGGTCGTCTTCTTCGAGCCTGGCGCGAAAGTGCGTTTTTTAGCCGGTGTTGGGCCGATTCGTTTCGCCGAGCCGCTCGCCATCCAGGACGTGCAAGACGCCATCCAAGAAGCCACCCAAAACGCCATCCAAGAAAAAAAGGGGGCGGAATGAGCGACGGGCACTCCAAGTCCTTGCCGCCGCAAGCACCGGCTCTCGACGAGATCATTCTCGGCGACGATGAGCCAATGGTCAGCGTGTCACCGGCACGGCCAACAGCTTCGCTACGCATCCAAGGCGCCGCAAAAGAAAGCAGAGAAAGCAGCGGGAGCGAACCGCGCATCAGCCTTCCTCCTCGTATGCCGTCGGTGCCGCCTGCTCCTTTGGCTGCGGACAAGCCCCAGGCTACCCAACCTACGGCTGCTCCTATCATCAAGCCAATGCGCATCATCGCTGTGGGTCCGGCCAATGCCGAGCGCGAGAGCGAGCAAAGCGGGAAAGTACAAAAGCCCGCAGTTGAGCCACCGCCCCGCATGGCATTGGGTATCGACGCGCAAGAAGACAGCTGGACGCCGTACCAGCCGCCCTACCAACCGCCGCCAAACCAGCCAAACCAGATAGCCAACGAAGCGACCATTCTGCCGCCCGCTCCGCCGGTGCCGTTGGCCGCGCCGGCAGTGCACACAAGCGTCGCGGAGGCCTCGGCGGCCGAGGCCTCGATGGCACCGGCTTCGTCCGATGACATCCCAATCGATGTTGCATCCGAAGACGAAGTCACCCGCCCGGAGCGACTCGACGGCTCCGAAGAGATCGAAATCGACGACGACGAGGCAAAAAGCGGCGGCGCCGTGGGTAACGTTGCCAGCGAAGTCGACGAGGTCGACGTCGACGATCTCGTGAGCATCGATCCCACCCCAGCACCCACGGCAGTGGCGGTGCAATCAGTCAGCCCGCTCATTCCGATGCTGCAGGCAACGCAAGCGGAGCACGCGGAGCACACAGGCGACCTCATTGCGCCGCCGCCAATGAACGAGGCAACCGCAAGCCGTAAGAAGTCACGCCCCTGGTGGGAAGAACTTTTCAACGACGATTTCATCCGAACCATGGCGATGATCACCGACCGCGATATCGCGCGCGAAGTCGACTTCATCGAAGAAAGTCTTGGCTGCGAAACCGGCGCAACCATTCTCGACTTGGCGTGTGGTACTGGAAGGCACTCCATCGAGCTTGCAGCACGCGGCTACAAGGTTGTCGGCTTCGACCTGAGTCTCGCCATGCTGGCGCGTGCCTCCGACGAGGCGCAAGAACGCAAGCAAAAAATCAACTTCGTGCAAGGCGACATGCGCGACATGGCCTTCGACGAAACCTTTGATGGCATTTTCGCGTGGAACACGAGCTTCGGCTACTTCGACGACGAGAAGAACAATGCGGTGATCGCCAAGGTTCACAAAGCCCTAAAAAAGGGCGGCCAGTTCTTGCTCGACGTAATCAACCGAGACTTTGTCGTCCGCCAGGCTCCTTCGATTGCGTGGTTCGAGGGTGACGGATGCATCTGCATGGACGAGATGGCAGTCGATTTCATCACCAGCCGGCTGAAGGTCAAACGCACACTCATGCTCGACACTGGGCGTGCGAAAGTGACCGAATACACAATTCGCGTTTATGCTCTGAACGAACTCGGGAAGATGCTCAACGACAATGGCTTCCGCGTCGCCGAAGTCAGCGGCCGCATGAGCACGCCTGGCGTCTTCTTCGGTTGCGAGTCGCCACGCACGCTGATCCTTGCCGAGAAGCGCTGATTCATAGGGCACCCCTACAACCGCGCGTTCATATGCACAAAATAACGGAAGGGGCGGCCACAGAGGGCCGCCCCTACGAATATGCGTTTTGTTGGATGTAGGGGCAGGCCCCTGTGCCTGCCCCTTTACTCAGGATACGGTTGTTGGCTGGCCCGTCGACGCCGGCTGGTTCTGCTGCTCGGCACGAGCGCGCGCCCAGCGCTGGATCGTACGCCGATCGATTCCGAGGGCCGCGGCCGTGTGCACCTTGTTGCCGCCAAAGCGTCGGAGAGCGTAGTCGACGTAAACTCGCTGGAAGCGGTGCATGGGGACGAGCCCTTCGGCTGCCTCAATGAGAGCTTCCATGGCATCAGGTGTCGCTTCTTTCGGAAGCGGCGTGGACCGGCGTTGCACAACACCGCTCGACGGCGCGGTCACCGACACCGCTCCGCTCGCACGCGCCACCTTGCGCTTCAATTCGACCATTGCGAGCAGCTGCGTGACTTGCGCCGCGGCGAGTTCCGCCGAGCCGTTCGTCACTGTGCTTGCGCCGGTCTTCGCCGCTTTCACGGCCAGTTCGACATTGTCCGTTACCATGAGGACGACCGCGTGGGACGTTGCGCGCCCCGCGAGATCGAGGACCTCTTCATCACTAAAGCTGGAAGCGGAAATCACAACGATGTCGGTGGTGTCGATCGCCTCGAGAGCCGCTGCGCGCGAAGTCGCGCGACGAACGGAGCAACCTTGCTCACGCAGCATGCTTTCGAGACCCACCCCCTTGTCGCTCTCCACCAGCAGTGCACTGAAACGTGCCATCGGAATCGTGCTTGCCAGATTCACGCTCACATCTCGCTCCTCTCTCCCCCGGCAGCCGGAATTGGCCAAACCGGCAGAGGCTGTGCGGCCTCCTCAGCAGTCATCATGCCACCGCGACAAGGCATCGAAGCGCGCGATATCTGGCAGCGGGACCGTACCACCTATGTGGCCAATCGCGCCGATGCCGCATTCCGTGGGGCAATTCGACACAACGCCGCAGCCCGCCTTGTCATGTAGGATATTATTGTACAGCTCAAGAAATCGTACCAGAACCGACGATATCCTCATGAAAACAGCGACAAAGTATTGTTCGGCTGTTTCAAGCATGAGGAATCCTGAACGTACTCGTGTAGTTATCCGCCACATTTCCAAGCATCTGACCTGCTTGCAAAAACTGTGGCCGAAAATCTCATTAAATCTCGTCTTAGTCAACTACACGCCTGAGGTTCTACAGGCGACTTGACCGCTTTCAAGTTGGCGCGAGGTCGAGGCGGGGCCGAGGAGCGGACCGGAACAGCCTCTTTGCGCTTTGAGGACCGCACCGCAGGCCCCAACGAAGAGATCGCGCCAAATCGAAAGCGGTCATTTCGTGAAGCGCTCGAGCACCATTACACTCGACGCTCGTAGCAGTGCAGTTGCCCCTGCCACGAACTCGCCGTCTTCGCTCATCGTATCAAGCCTTGTGTCGATACGCATTTTCCAGCGAAAAGCCCACTCTTTACCGGGCAAGACGAAGGGGATGTCGCTACGCGCGCCGTTGAACAGCACGAGAAACGAGTCGTCGATAACAGCCTCACCCATTGCGTCGCGCCAGTCGAGCGCGTCGCCCGAGAGCAGAAAGCCGATCGTTGCGCAGGCTGGTTTTTCCCAGTCGAGCGCGGTCATCTCACGCCCCTCGGGGTGAAACCAGGTGATGTCTTTGAGCTCGCTTCCGCCAACACATTCGCCTCGCAGAAAGCGGTGGCGCCGAAACACCGGGTGCCGCGCACGAAATGCAATGAGCTGCCGCGTAAACGATAAAAGCCTTTGCCGCGACTCGTCGAGCCTCCAGTCGAGCCATGAAATAGGGCTGTCCTGTACGAATGCGTTGTTGTTGCCGTGCTGTGTTTTGCCTATTTCGTCGCCGCTCGTCAGCATGGGCACGCCCTGCGAGAGCATGAGCGTGGCTACGAAATTGCGCTGCTGACGACACCTCAGCGCTTCGACCGCTGACAGATTCGAGTCGCCCTCGACACCGCAATTCCACGACAAGTTGTCGTCCCAACCGTCGCGGTTACCTTCGCCGTTTGCCTCGTTTTGCTTTCTTTCGTAACTGACGAGATCGCGCAACGTAAAGCCGTCGTGTGCCGTAACGAAGTTGATGCTTGCAGCAGGCCGCCGCCCGTCGTCTTCGTAAAGATCGCTTGAGCCGGTCAGCCGATAGCCCATGTCGCTTACGGCACTTGCCTGGCCAATCCAAAAGCGACGCACGGCGTCTCGATAGCGCCCGTTCCACTCTGTCCAAAGCACCGGGAAGTTGCCAACCTGGTAGCCGCCTTGCCCAAGATCCCATGGTTCAGCAATGAGCTTGACATTCGAAAGAATTGGATCCTGATGAATAATGTCGAAAAATGCGCTCATTTTGTCGACCGCCATGGTTTCGCGCGCAAGCGTTGAAGCAAGGTCGAAGCGAAAACCGTCGACATGCATCGTGGTAGCCCAGTAACGAAGGCTATCCATCACGAGCTTGAGCGTTTGCGGGTGCAGCATGTTCAAGCTGTTGCCGCAACCGGTGTAGTCCTCGTAATGAGCTCGGTCGTTCGCAAAAAGCCGGTAATACGCCGCGTTGTCGAGGCCTCGTAGCGACACGGTGGGCCCATCGTCGCCGCCTTCGCCCGTGTGGTTGTAGACAACGTCGAGAACGACCTCGATGCCTCGCGCGTGCAAGGCTTTCACCATGGTTTTGAACTCGACGACTTGGGCGCCAGGCTTTGATGAATAGCGATGATCAGGCGCGAAAAAGCCCAGCGTTGAGTAACCCCAATAATTTTGCATACCGCGCGCTGCAATCGACCACTCGTCCATATGCTCGTGGATGGGCAAGAGCTCGACGGTGGTAACGCCAAGGCGCACGAGATGCTCGACAACGGGCTCGCTTGCAAGGCCAAGGTAAGTGCCTCGAAGCTCGGGCGGCAAAGCGTCGTTGAGCTTGCTTATGCTTTTGACGTGCGCCTCGTAGAGCACGGTGTCTGCCCACGGCACTCGCGGAGGGCAATCGCCTTCCCAGTCGAAGGCGTCGTCAACAACAATCCCTTTGGGCACACCGTGCGCGCTATCACGTGGATCGAGCACGTGAAAATTGGGTGGATCGTTTGTCCCACCGAGCCCGCGCACCGGCGCCCCCATGTACCCAAAAACAGGCTCGCGGTAATCGACCGTTCCTTCGATGGCGCGAGCATACGGATCGACGAGAAGCTTGTTCGGATTGAAGCGCTGCCCAAGAGCCGGATTGTACAGCCCATAGGCACGCAAGCCGTAACGCTGCCCAGGCTTCACGCCAACCGCAAAGCCATGCCAGATGTTCATTGTGCGCTCGCGAAAAGGAATTCGTGTCTCGCGCCCATGCTCGTCGAATAGGCACAAGTCCATTCCCGTTGCGCACTCTGAGAAAACGGCAAAATTGATCCCGTCAGCGAAGGCAGTGGCCCCGAGTGGCGCGTGGAGACCCGGCCTGAGTGTAAACGTCATGCACCCTTTAGATTACTCGAACACCGAACCGGTGTGATCCTAAACGGGCGCCGCCCGCCCCGCTGCTATGGCGAGCGCGCGCACACGCTCGAACCTTTGCACTAGGTTTGGATCGCTCGTCAGATCTTCGATGGGACGCGGCAGCCTCCACGTCCAGTTTTGGTCGCTGATGACACCGGGCGTGTTGATGCGAGACTTGTCGCCGATTAGCTCGTTGACAAGCAGCAGCGTGAGGTTTGAACGCGCCGACAAGAGCAGCTCGATGAGTCGAAACTCGCGTTCGCTCTCGGTCTCAGTCTCGTTGGGCCGCACGCCTGCGAGCTGCGCAAAGCTTTCACGCTCCCAGGCGGCGAAGTCGTACCACCACTGGGTAATGGGCGCCGTGTCGTGAGTACTGAATGTCGCAACGCTTTCGGGTGCGAAGGCACGCGGATCGCGCAGCACATTGTGCTCGTTACGCTCCCACGGCAAAACTTTGTACCCTGGCAAACCAAGCCGCGCCATCGTTTCGCGAGCAAAGGGAGGAATCACGCCGAGGTCTTCTGCGATCACGGCACCGGGCCCCGCTGCATCGATGATGGCGCGAAGGACTTTTTCTCCGCGCGCCCGTTGCGCGGTTTCATCTGCCGGAACAAAGCCGCCATGCTCATGGCCTTTGCGCACCCATTGTCGGAAGAAGCCAACGACATGATCGATGCGGAAGCGATCGAACAGCGCTGCCGCGCGCCGGCTGCGAGCGCGGATCCACGCGAGGTCGTTTCGATCCATCGCGTCCCAATCGTACGCGGGCAGGCCCCAGGCTTGGCCTTCGGGGTTGAAGCCATCAGGCGGTGCACCAAGCGACACATCCGTTCGAAACTCGCTTCGGTTCGCCCAAACGTCGGCGCTCTCGCTGCCCACGATGAACGGCATGTCGCCCATGAGCACGACGCCGAGCGCATTCATTCGACCCCGGGCCATGGTCCACTGCTGGTGGGCTACCCACTGCAAGTACATCTGCTCGAGCACGCGCGTGCCAAGCGCCCCGTCGTCTTTTGGATCGCGCGAGAGGCGAACGAGCTCGGAGTCGCGATCGCGCTCGGCCGTTGGCCAAGTGCTCCAACCCCAAAACGAATGCGAGGCGCGGAGCGCACAATAAAGCGCGTGATCGCTGAGCCACGCGCTCTCTTTTTGGACGAAGGCCCTGAAATCATGCTGGGCGCTCATGTTGCCGGTGGCAAGCGCTGTTCTTCGGAAGCGAGCGAATGCCTCAGCCAGCACGCGCTTTTTGAGCGCCCGAACCGCACGATAATCCACGCGCGCCGCCCCGCGAAGGCGCTCGAGCTCGGCGCGCCCCTCGTTTCCAAGTGCTTGCGCAATGGCTGCTTCGTCGAGAAGAGGCACCTGTTCGACGGTGATGTAGATGGGGTCAATGGCAAATGCGGACAGTGCGCCGTAAGGGCTTGTTTCGCCTTCCGCAAGCTCGTTCGCGGGCAGCACTTGCAGCAAGCGCTGGCCAGCGCGCATCAACCATGCGGCACAAACGGGCAAATCGGTGATCTGGCCGATGCCCCAATCACCACGAGTGCGGATCGAAAAAAGAGGAATCGTTACGCCCGTTGCTCTAACCATAACGCGTCCTTCGCACACGAAGTGTCAGGAGGCAACGCAACTCCTACACCAACGGTAAACGTTCTTTGCGATCCGGCGCTTGCGCTTTCGATTCGAGCCACGAATTTCGGCCGCATGGTGCACACTATAGAGGGCGTGCGATTCTTGCTGACGAAAACGGCAATCTTATCGTGCAGTATACATGCACTAGTAGGCATGGCTTTGTTCTTGGGTCCGCGAGGCATGGCAACGCCCCTTGAACGCGCAGGTGTCCCAAGCGGCCCAGATGAACCGGCTGCAATGGCCGGCGACACCTTCGAGCTTCCCGCACCCGAGATGGGCGCCACTACAGACACGTTGCCAGCGCACACCACCGAGCCGCCGTTGACCAGCGCGCCCAACGTTCCTTCGCATGCGCCACGTTCTTCGATTGGACAGACCGCAGGTCCTACGTCGACCGACGCGTCATCGGCGCAGGTAAACATGCTCTACGGTGCTCTAGGCGATCGCTCTGCGACTCCTCTAGCATCGACCTTTACGCGCCTCTTCGCGCAAACGGCAAGCGCCGATCCCGCGTGGCAAAGCGCACCTCTCGGAGCTGCAGGCGAAGCGACCGTGACTCTTACGCTCGACGTTGCAGGCTACATCGAACACATCGATGTGACGGGCTCGCCAAGCCAAGCCCTTCGCTCCAGCATCACGCGAACCATGGCGCTTTTGAAAAGTCGCCCCTTCGTAGCCAATGCTAGAATAACCCGCGTGCACCTTGCAGCCACGATCGCCAGTGGCGTGGCAGCCGACGACGGCCTCGACAGCAACCACTTCGGCATCAGCACGCGGGGCGGCAACGCCTCCTTCGTGCTGCCCATCGGCCGCCGCATTCAGTTGCGGATCAAGTAGCCAGAGCGCTAAATCGAAAGCGGGGGGCGCGCGTAGATTTGCAAACGCCCCTGGTCGAACACCGGCTTATACACCGGCGGAATGTGCGCGCGCGCTTCCGGTGTGATGTCCCAAACGAGCAGGTAGTCATAGCGAGATATCGCGTCGGCCCAGAATTCGCGCCAGGCCTCGTCGTAGATGCTTTCGCAGTCGACCACAACGGCATTGTTGAGAGGGCTCCGGCACACCCCGCTTGAATGCGCCATGCTCGGCGCAAAGCCTTCGAGCACCCAGTGGTTGAATCGCACGGGAGGCGGCTCGCTGTACATGACTGGAAACGAGTGCGAGTGTGCAAAGAGCAAGGGCGCTGCCGTGAGTTTTTCGACCACGTAGTAGCCCGACGCGTGCATGATCGGGCGCGCGTTGTTGAAGCCAGGCTCTTTGTGCTTGAAGATCAGTGGCAAAAGACGTGCGCCTTCGGGGACCGCCGAGGTGCCGGCGATGAACTCTTGGCGTTCGCGTTCCAGATACATGTAATCTGCACCAAGCCCCGCGCTGTAAAGAGCCGCCGAAATACCAAGCAACCCCGCGAGCTTTTTCGGAATCGCGTCGGGCACACGCAGAAGCATCGCGAACCAAAGGTACGCGATGAAGCGCGAGTTCATGTGGGACCAGTTGGTCTCGGTGTACGGTACAAAGCAGTAGAGGAGCAGGAGTGCTAAGAGAGTGAGCGGCGAAAAAAACGGCGGAGACTCTTTGCGACGCCAAATGCCAATTGCGGCGAGCAGCAAACACGGCACGAGGCTCGACACTTCATTCATCGAATAGGCCCAGAGCCACTCGGCCCACATGTTGTAGGCAAGCTCCCAGGCTGGAAGTGACCTTTTGATGTCGACGAACGCGGTCATCGGCCCCGCGGTGTCGCGCAGGTGCAAGAAGAGAGATGCCATGACGAGCAACGTGACCGGAACGAGCGGCACGATCATCTTGCGAGCGTCAGCGATGCGCTCTTTCCACGTGGGCCGTAGCGCCGCTTCGATCGCCACGAGCATGTGGACGACGAGCAGCGGGAAGGCGTGCGCGTACCACGTGACGACGCCCAGCGCCGTAATGAGCACTCCATTGCGCCACGTTGGCACCTTGCGTTGGCGATCGAGCGCCATAAGCAACTCGAGCGACAGCGGGACGGCCAGCGAAAAATTGAGCATGCCCGCGGTAACAAACCAGTTGTGGATCATGGGCCACATGAACAGGCTCGCAACGAGCATTCGCTTGCGGCTACGCGTGAATGCAAGCACGAAGCGCGGCAACGTAAACGCGTTACCTGCAAGCACCACGAGCGCAAACAGGCGCGCCGCCGTGTTCAGGCTGGCGATCTTGGCAACAACGAAGAGCCATGCGAAAAGCGCCGCGTTCGTCTTGAAAAATCCGTTGAAAACAAACTCTGGGTAGCGATCTGGATGCTCGATCACTGCGACCGCCGAGAGATGATTCGGCAGATCTTGCAGGGGCGGCACCGCAACGAAAGCGAGCGGCCACGCACACACGACGAAGAGTACCGCTCCGATGAGCCACGCGAGCTGTCGATCGCTGAGACGCGACCACACACCATGAAGGTCACGTGCGACGCCGAGACCTGGCATGACGCCCGACGCCGCCACGGTCGGTGCAGCACCATCTACCGTCGCGCGATCGCGTGCGGTGATCAGGCTTAAAGCATTGGCGGCGGAATTCGGCATTGTCAGGGCCTCGTTTTCGTCGGGCGTGCGGAGCGGCGGACGGGAAGCAAATTCGGGCCCAGACCTAGCCATACCTAGAAAAGCGCGGAGAAAACGACAAAACCGACCTTTACCTGCAAGAGCGGGATATGTCCACCGATCCACCCGAATGTCGAGAGCATGACATCGCGATCACGGGTCCATTTCACTGCGACCATCCGAGTTTCACATTGGCTTTCGCGAATGATGGAATAAACGACGTGACCGCTGCCTGAGCTGTCGCAGCCAGGCACGCATCGTGAACAGTCGTCTCCGTAATACGATGGCGACCCCGCTTCTTAAGGTCGATAAAAACAAGCTTAGAAGTGTGGCATGCACATTTCGCAAGCATTCAATAAAAGTGTACTTTCACGCCCTTGTCGTTGGACTAGGCCTCGTTGCCGAAGGCTGTGCGAACGAAGTCGAAAGTAATCCCGTTGAAGTCGACGTTGTCAATCCCACCGCGAACCTAGAAATTTATGGTGGCACGGAAGACAACGACGGCGAGGCGCTGCCCGGCGTTGTTGCGTTGCGCATCGGTGCGGGCGGAACGTTCGAACTTTGCTCCGGTGCCCTTGTCGCGCCAAACCTCGTTTTGACCGCGCGACATTGTGTAACGAAAAACGTGACCACATCGGTCTCGTGTGACGAGAACGGGCGCTCGGCGAACGGCAAGCACATCTCGGGCGAACAAGATCCAACGATCATCGGCGTCTATACGGGTCCGGAACCAAACTTCGCACACAAGCCCCAGGCAACGGGACGCGCCATCGTGACGCCGAAGGGCCCGTACCTCTGTGATTCCGACATCGCGCTCGTTGCACTCGATCAGGCCATCGACGACATCACGCCGCTTGCCATGCGCCTCGATGCACCGGCACGCGTGAACGAAACGATTCGCGCGGTTGGTTATGGTCAGAACGATCAGGGCGTGCCGATCGGCACGCGCTTTCGCAAAAGTGGGATCAGCGTGCTAGCGCAGGGCCGCGGCGTCTCAGCATCGGGAACGCCACTTGGCGCACACGAGTTCGAGGTGGGCCGCTCGATTTGCCAGGGAGACTCGGGCGGTCCAGCGATCAGCGAAGAGTCGCTCGCAGTCATCGGCGTCGTGTCGCGAGGCAGCGGATGCGACGACGACTACGGGCATATCTACACAACGACTGCTGGCTTCAACGAGCTCCTTGACGAAGCATTTACAATCGCCGGCGCAACGCCCATCGCCGAGCCAGTTGCCTTGGGCGATAACACGACGCCCACGCAAGCAACGAGCCCCGGCACTGTGAACAATTCGTCTTCATCGCCAAACGCTGGTTGCGCGCTTGGTGCCCAGGGTGGATCGCAGTCTTGGACCGCAAACATCACATTCGGCCTTGCTATCTTGCTGCTTCTGCGTTTTCGCCGCCGCTAGCAGCTGCTCATGCACGACGTGGTAGTAACGTCGTGCCCATATGGTTCGAGGTCGCCTTTCCAGCGTCATTTTCTCTGTCGCGTTGCTCGTCGTGACAAGTGCGTTGCTCTCGACACTTTATTGGGCCGCAGCGACGATCTTCGTTAGACCTCTCGACATTGTTGAGGGCGAGGTGCTCTTCGAAGCCGATCGCATCCGCTCGAATCTTGCCTTATACACAGATCCGGCGGTGGGCGCATACGACTATGGGCCGGTGCCCGCACGCTACCTCGTCCTCTATCCGCCGGTCTGGCCGTTCTTTCTTTCTTTTTTGCCGAAAGCGTGGGCGGCACACGCAGCAAGGCTCTTGGTATTCGCATTGTGGTACGGGTTGTTAGGCTGGATTGTCCTTCGCGCACCGCGTCAGCATCGCAGAGCCGCAGCGCTTGCCGCGATGTTCGTCGCGGGCGTGTGGGTGCTCGCGTTATTCGCCCTGGTGGCAAGACCCGACGCGCTGGCTGTCCTTTGTTCGGGGCTTGCGCTCGAACGCGTCTCGCGGCGACTGTCCACTGGCGTCAAGGTGTCTCTCGACGCTGTCTCCGGGGGCCTTTTCGCGCTCGCTCCCTGGCTCAAGCCAAACGTTGTTGGCGCTGCTCCGGGCGCATTTTTCGCGGTTGCATTCCTCGCTTGGCTCGGCGCACGCAGGGCAAGTGCGGTAGGTGCGAAGAGTCCGCTTGCCTCGGCTTGGGGTGCCGTCGCGCCTGGCATCGCGGGTGTTGCCCTCGTGTCGACGTGCATTGCGGTGACCCTCACGATCGTGAGCGGACAAGCGTGGATCACGCATTTGCTCGCCTCGACGGGTCAGCCTCCAAGTGCCTCGCTCTGGTTCGAACAGCTTGGCTCGCGGCTACCTTTCTTTGGTTTACCGCTCGCATCGGCAATGTTCGTCGGCATGCGCGCGCGCAAAGATCCGGGGGCATTCGTCGCGCTCTTGGGACTTGTGAGCGCAACGGCTTGGTGCCTGCTCGCCCTGGCAAAGATCGGAAGCCTCTCGGTCTACTTTCTCGAACCGTGCGTCGCAGGCGTCATCGTTTTCGCGCGTGCGCCCATTCCGGCGTCGTGGCGAGAGCCTCGCGCGCGCTTTCCCCTTAGCGTCGTTGCCCTCGTACAGGCGCTCTGGACGGGCGTAGGCAGCATGCGCAGCGCCTTCGAACATGTGCCCAGCGATCGTGAACAAGCGGCTGTTATCGCGACCGCACGGCAGACGTGCGGTGCGCCAGCCGGATCCATCGTCCTCGCCGAGGAGCCTGGAGTCGAATTCATGATGAACGGGCGCATCGTCCAGACACCGTTCCAGTCGACGTTCCTCGCGCTGCGAGGCAAATTTCCCCTCCACGTTTGGCTATCGGACGTCATGCATCCCGAGGTGGCATGTCTCGTCATGCAGGGCGATCTGCTCGAGCGGCCGCTTTCCGAGGTCCACATCGAACACGATCGTTTTGGCGTCGAATTGCGCCGCGCGCTCGTCGAGCGCTTCGCTTTGGTCGAAACGCGAGCAGGTTATTATGTCTACAAAGTGCGGCCACCCGAGGACTGAAAAGTGCGGCCGCCCGAGGACGGTCTAATGAGCAGCACCCCAATTCTTCCCCTGCCCTATGTCGACGACCAGCGGCACATCGAGCACAAGTGCGGTCTCCATCGCCTCTTTGATCCGACTGGCGGCCTCGTCGAAAAGTCCTTCCGGTACCTCGAAAACGAGTTCATCGTGCACCGTTAGGATCATGCGCGCACCTGGCACGACGTCGCCTGCGCCAAGCTTGATCATCGCAAGCTTGAGAATGTCCGCCGCCGTGCCCTGAATCGGTGTGTTCTTGGCAACGCGTTCGGCTTCGAAGCGCAGGCCGCGGTTGCCCGAGTGCAGGTTTGGCAAAAAGCGCCGACGCCCAAGGATGGTTCGCACCGCCTCGCCGCTTCGTGCTTTTTCCACCGTGCGCGCCATGAAGTTGCGCACGCCCACGAAGCGCTTGAAATATGCCTCGATGAACCGCGCGGCATCGGGGCGTGATATTCCAAGCTCGCGCGCAAGTCGCGACTCACCCATGCCGTAGATGAGACCAAAGTTGATCGCCTTCGCGCGGCGACGCATTTCGCTCGTGACTTCCGAGCGAGGAACGTCGAATACGAGCGAGGCAGTGTGCGCATGAACGTCAAGCTTGTCGCGAAACGCGCGCGCGAGCTCCTCGTCTTTGGCAAGATGTGCGAGCACGCGAAGCTCGATTTGCGAATAGTCCGCACTCACGATCACGAAGCCATCAGGGGCGACGAATGCCGATCGCACGAGGCGCCCGACGTTCGAGCGGACAGGAATGTTCTGCAAGTTGGGCTCGGTCGACGACAAGCGCCCGGTTGCAGTCACGGCTTGCTCGAAGCGGGTGTGAATGCGCCCCGTTGCCGGATTGACCGCGCGCGGAAGCCCCTCGAGATAGGTTCCCTTTAGCTTGTCGAGCTCGCGGTAGTCGAGAATCACTTGCGGCAGCGGGTGCTTGTCGGCGAGCTCGTCGAGCACGGCTGCGTCGGTCGAGCGACCGCCCTTGGCCGTGCGCTTGACCACTGGCAGCTCGAGCTCGTCGAACAAAATGGTTTCGAGCTGGTCGCGCGATCGAATCGCAAATTTGTGGCCTATACACTCGTGCGCCTTTTCTTCGAGCGCCGCACACTCCGCGTCGACCTGCACGGCAATGGCCGCGAGCTTCGAAGTGTCCACGAGCACGCCTTTTTGCTCCATCATGGAAAGCACACGCGAAAGAGGCAGCTCCAAGTCTTCGTAGAGTGATCCAAGTCCTTCGGCGCCGAGGCGCGCATCGAGCCGCACGGCGAGCGAGAGCGCGATCGCTGCAGGCGCGGCTCCGAACGAGGTTGCGCGATCGATGTCGAGCTGGTCAAAGGCAACGCGATCGCTTTTTTTCTTTGCGGTGGCCGCCTCGTCGTAAACCGCGAGCTCGGTGCCGAACTCGCGCCGCACAAGGTCTTGCAAGCCGTTTGGCGACTCGGGATCAAGAAGGTAAGCGGCAAGTAGCGGATCCGACACTTTGCCTTCGATACGAAGGCCGTGGCAAAAAAGAATGTTTTGTGCGCGCTTGATGTCGTACGTAACCTTGCGCACGTTCGGGTCGGCCATGGTTGGTGCAAGCACCCGAGAGAGGTCGCTCCAGCGCAGTTGCGCTGGAGCGCCAAGATAACGATGCTGAATTGGCACGTACGTGGCTTCGCCGTCACCGGCCGAAAGCCCAACGCCGATGATGTCGGCACGCATCGGATCGGGCGAGCTGCCCACAACGGAAATTCCGAGCGCACCGCGCGCTGTAGCAACGGCTAGCACCCGAGAGACTTCGGCGGTCGTGAGCGCATACCGAGCGGCGTGCACGGTCGGCAAAGCGGCAGGAGCTTGTTGCGACGGCGCAACCGACTCCGTAGCTTGCGTGGCGCCAATTCGATCGAGCAGACGAGTGAACTCGAGCTCGACAAAAAGCTTGCGAAGCCCCGCAACGTCCGCGCCGCCATATTGCAAATGGTCCCTGTTCCATTCGATGGGAACGTCAGCCTTGAGCGTTACAAGTTCGCGCGAAACGCGCGCATCGGCCTCGTGCGCTTCGAGCATGGCTCGTAGTTTTGGGCGCTTGATCGAGTCGATGTGCCGGTAGATGCCGTCGAAGCTTCCATGTTCGCGAAGCAGGTCGGCCGCGGTCTTTGGGCCAACGCTCGGTACACCGGGAATGTTGTCCGATGTATCGCCGGTCAATGCGAGCAAGTCGCCAAGTTGGCTCGGAGGCACGCCAAATTTCTCTTCGACTTCGACAGGGCCATACGTCCGATCGCGCATGGAATCCCATACGAGAACGCGCTCGTCGGTATCGCGTACGAGCTGCATGAGATCCTTGTCGGCGCTTACGATGACGACGACGAGTCCCTCGCGGACGGCGCGCCCCACCACGGCTGCGATGAGGTCGTCGGCCTCCATCGCATCGGCTCGGTAAACGGGAATGTTGTACGCGCGCACGATCTGCTCGCAGCGAACGATCTGCTGGGACAAATCCGGCGGCGCCGGCGGACGCGTTGCCTTGTATCGTGCATCGATTTGCTTACGGAAGCTGGGACTGCCCGAGTCCATGGCCACGGCGAGCATTGCGGGGCGGCGTTCGCCCACAATCTTCTGCAGCATGTTGACGGTGCCCATCACCGCATGCGTGACTTCTCCCTTCGAGTTCGAAAGCGGAGATATCGCGTGGTAGGCTCGAAAAACGTATCCCGAAAGATCGACGAGGTAGAGAACGTCCGGACTCCCCGGTGGAGGAAGCAACGCACGGCTCGTGGGGCTGGAGGTTTTGGACACGCCGTACACGCTAGTGCCGTTCGACAAAAGTGCTGAAAAAGACGACTTGCGCGCATTTTTCTCCTGAATCGTCCATTCGCGGACAACGAGGGACAACGAATTACAAGTTGGTGACAATGCGCCGCGGCCCTCATGCTTCGCTGCCGCGCATGCAGGCTGCATTGTGTTTCGCGTACTTCGCCGTTCTGCTCCTTTTGGCGATGTACGGGCTTCACCGCTCGCATCTGGTGCTGACGGTTCTCAGGTATAGGGCCAAACTGCGCGCGCTACGCGACGGCACGCCGCCGCTCTCACTTCAAGTCGATCCGGCAACGCTACCGCGCGTGACGATTCAGCTTCCGCTCTTCAACGAAGCAACCGTCGTCAACCGCCTGCTCGAGCAAACTGCACGTATGGTGTATCCGCGTAGCAAGCTCGAAATCCAGGTGCTCGACGACTCAACCGACGAGAGCCGTCCAATGGCCCGGTCGAAGGTTCAAGCCCTTGCAGCCTCGCCGCCGTCGCTTCCTGAAGGCACACGCGCTGACTGGCAAGGAGATCTCGACATCGTCTACCTTTATCGCGCTCGTCGCACGGGTTACAAAGCGGGCGCGCTCAACGCCGGTCTAAAGGTCGCGAAAGGCGAGCTCGTCGCTATTTTTGATGCAGACTTTGTCCCGAAAGAAACGTTTCTGCTCGACTTGGTCCCGCACTTTGTCGCCGACGCCCGGGTGGGCATGGTCCAAGCGCGATGGGGCCACATGAACCGCGAGTTGTCGTGGCTCACCCGCGTGCAGGCGCTCATGCTCGACGGTCACCACCTCGTCGAAAACCGCGCGCGCTCAGCGGCCGGCTGGCTTTTCAACTTCTCGGGCACGGGCGGCATGTGGCGCCGCGCAGCCATCGACCAAAGCGGCGGCTGGCAGCACGATACGCTAACCGAAGATCTCGATCTGTCGTACCGCGCGCAAATGGCAGGATGGAAGTTCGTCTACCGCGAAGACGTGGTCACGCCAGCCGAGCTGCCAGAAGACGTCAGCGCGCTGCGCGCGCAGCAGTTTCGCTGGGCCAAAGGAACTGTGCAAACTGCACGCAAATTGATGAAGCGCGTGATGACGGCACGCGAGCTCACGCTCATGCAGCGCATCGAAGCGTTTTTTCACATGACGCCGCACTTCGCGTACCCGCTGATGGTGGTTCTGAGCGTGCTGCTCTTGCCGGCGCTCGTGCTCATGCCCGCAACGAACCCGATCACGATGCTCCTCATCGACCTGCCTCTTTGCATCGGCACGACCGGATCGCTGCTCGCCTTTTACGCCATGGCGGAAGCCGCGCAAGGCAGAAAGCGCATGGACGCCGTGCGCACGTTACCGGCGTTGCTTGCGCTCGGAGCAGGGCTTGCCCCGCACTTGTCAAAGGCCGTCTTCGAAGGGCTTCGTTCCATGTCCGGTGAGTTCGTTCGCACGCCCAAGCACGGCTTGGCCCATAGCCGTCGCTACCGCGCGCGCGCCGATCTGCCCATGGTCGAAATGGCACTTTCGCTTGTGTCGTTCGGCAGCATCATCGCATCGATCACGACCGGTCACTGGTTCGCAACACCGTTTGCGATGCTCTTCATGGTTGGTTACGGCTACGTCGCCGTGCTCGTTGCGAGCGAGCAGCTCGCACGCCGCAAAGCCGCACGTCTCGCGCCGGCACCATCAGCGCAAGGGCAAGAACGGGACGCAATTCCACATTCTTCATCGAGCACGGAAGAGCTAGCAGCCTGATCTGCTTATTCCCTATGCGATGGTAAGGTGCCGCATACACCGGGTTTGCAGTCGCGCCCAAGGGCAGCTATCATTCTTGAATTCTTGCGAGTGTTGACCCCGGTCGTTTGGCCGCTGTCAACCGCGCAAGGCCCACGCAGGAACGCGGAAACAACATCGGGGTGGAGACGATCATGACGAAGGCCGAGATCGTCCAGGCGCTTTACGCAAAAGTCGGAGGCTTATCGAAGAAAGAGTCGGCGGACATCGTCGATCTCGTCTTCGAAATGATGAAGGAAACACTGAGCCGCGGAGAAAAGATCAAAATCAGCGGCTTTGGGAACTTCGTCCTCCGCGACAAGCGGCAAAGGCCGGGGCGTAATCCGCAAACCGGCGACCCAATCCGAATCAGTGAGCGTCGTGTGCTCACTTTCAAGGCGAGCCAAATTCTCAAGCAAGCGCTGAACCAAAAGCACGTCGCGTCCATGCTACCGAGCGGCTCTGCCATTGGCGGCGTCTCCATGAGCGCCGGCAGCAGCGGTATGGGTACGGGCAGCGCGAACGCAGTTAGTGGGGCAATCGGGCCCAACGGGGCGAACGGACCTAGCGGGATTGCGGCCTCATCTTTCATTGCAACGTCCGTTGCTGCGGTTGCCGACACACTGAATCTGAAAGAGTGATTCTTCCAACCATTACCTTCGAGCCACCGCGCCCACCGCCGTCGTGGGTCGCGACCGAAATCGCGCAGCCTGCGCTCCCTGGTGCGGGCGGCTCGTCGTTTTCGTCGTGGGTTGCCCAGCGCTCGGAAGACGGCCAGCACACGCTCGTTGCCGGTTGCGTAGCCACACCAATCCCGGGCTGGGTCGAACCGATGCGCCGTCCTGCCATGGCACGAACGACCGGGCTCATTCTCGCAACCGCCGAGCGCATCGTTGCGAGCCCCGTCGTTGTCACGAGCGATACCGGCAATGTCTTGGAGCTGACAGTTGCTGGCTCGCCTGCAGGCACACGAGCTTCGGCCTACGCGCGAAGGTTCATTGCCTTTGGCGACTCTGCTGCCAACGACAACGAGCATAAGATTTTCACGTGCTACTTCGTTTGCGGTAGCAAAGCGGCCGATGCAAAGCCCCTCGACGCATGCGCTGAAATCGCCGCGCGTGCCGAATTGCGCGGAGGTGCACTGCCACCTGCTCCAGGGCTCGCGCTCTCGACCATCGCGTGGTTGGTCCACCACGCGCGCCAAACAGTCCTTGGCGGCGGGGCTGTCGTTGCCACTGCGGGGCTGCTCGCCATCGTGACTCGACGCAAGCCCCGCGCGCGAATTTGATCGGGAACGCGCAGCGCGGGACGAAGTCCCGGCAGTCATGTTAGAAGCGCGCCCCATGGTCAAGCGCCGAAAAGCTCGTAGCGCGCTCGTTGTCGCCGTTTCGGCGTTGGCACTCTGGACTTCCCCCGCGGCAGCACAAAAGCCCGCACCCGAGCCCGCACCCGCAGCAGCGCCTAGCCCAGCCCCCAGCCCTGCGCCCTCCCCTGCCGGCGCTGCGCAGCCTGCCGAGCCCGCAGCAAAACCCACCCAGCAGCCCGCCACGCCAGCAGCACCGCCGTCACCTAAAGTCGACGCAACGCCAACGGGGTCTACGAGCAGCGCAGGAAGGCTCATGCCAAGCGAACCCGCGCCCCCCATGCAACCCACGGCCACGCAGCCAACGCAATCAGGCGGCGCACGGCCCGCCGTGGATACAACGAGTGACGAGCAGAAACTCATGAACCAAGGCCGCGAGCGGCCCATGGGCAATGGTTTCGTAACAGGGAACCCGACCGAGATTTACAGCGAAGACTGGTGGAGCCACACGCGGCCGACCATTGAAATGCACGGTTACTTTCGCACGCGCGGCGAGCTTTTTCACAACTTCACGCTCGGCCGCCACGAGGTGCCTACGAGCTCTCAGGTTCTTTGGCCGCAACCGCTCGACCAAAGCTATGGCGTGGCAACGACAGGGGTGCGCCAGCAAGTGCTGCTTTGCGGAAGCAGCGGCACCGGCGAATGCATGGACAAAACGCAATCAACGGCGAACCTTCGCTTGCGCCTCAACCCGGAGATTCACATCTCGGACAACCTGCGAATTCTAACGCAAGTCGACTTGCTCGATAACTTGGTGCTCGGCTCAACGCCAGATGCCTACGCCATGAAGCCTGGCACAAGCACCAGCGGCTATGTGAACGCCGGTTACAACGCCTACGCACCCCTCGGCGCATTCTCGACGACGCAGGGGCCACCGACCGCTGGCGTCAACAGCTACCAAAACTCGATCAACGTGCAGCGCGTGTGGGCGGAATACATGACACCCGTTGGGCAGCTTCGCTTCGGCCGAATGCCCAACCACTGGGGTCTCGGCATGGTCATGAACTCGGGCGACTGCCTCGATTGCGACTACCAGTCGAACATCGATCGCATCATGTTCGTCTCGGGGATCAAGTCGCTCGATTTGTATTTCGGCGGAGCATGGGATTTCGTTTCGAGCGGCCCCACCAATGCCTCGCCATACGATGTGTACGGAGGACAACCGTACAATACGTCGAACCTCAACAACGTCAACGAGTGGGCCGCTTTCGTCGCACACCGCACGAATCCCGATCTTCAGCGCCTCAAGCTCGCTCGCAACGAGGTCGTTCTCAACGGTGGTCTCTATGCCCAATATCGCTCGCAGTACATCGATGTGGCTTCGAACCAAACGCCCATCACGGTCGACACGTCCACCACGTCGGCCAACAACGGCATGGAAGCGCGTCGCTTTTGGTCCTTCACGCCGGACTTGTGGCTTCAATTCCTTTGGAACAAGCTGCGTATCGAGGCAGAACTCGCGACAATCTGGGGGTCGATTGGCTATTCGCCGGCGTCGAACGACATCAGCGATCCGGTGAAAATTCGTCAATGGGGTCTTGCCACGCAAGTCGAATATCGCACGGTCGAAGACAAGCTCCGATTGCAGTTCGGCGTCGGTTGGGCAAGCGGCGATCCGAACGTCGAGGGCCTGTCGCCGAATGCCAACACGACGCAGAATGGAATGGCGTCGCTTGCGCCGAATGCGTCGATGACGACGTTCCGATTCCATCCCGCGTACCAGATCGATTACATCTTTTTCCGTCGCATTCTTACGCGTGTGGAAGGCGCCTATTACTTTCGCCCAAGCGTTGACTACGATTTCCTTCGCAGCCCCAATGGCCAAAAGTTCGGCGGCAGTGCTGCGGTTATCTGGAGCCGCGCAAGCGAATTCATGCAAACTCCCGGGAACAAACGCGATCTTGGCGTGGAGCTAGATGCGCAGCTTTATTACCAATCGAAAGACGGCACGCTAAACGACGACCCAAACAAGATGGGCGGCTTCTACGCAGCCTTGCAATATGGTGTTTTCTTCCCGCTTGGCGGTCTCGATTATCTGCCGGGTGTGCAAGGCACACTGACCGGCGCGGGAACGTCACCTCTGCTCCCCAATTACGATCTGTCGGCCGCGCAAACCGTTCGCCTCATTCTCGGCGTAATGTTCTAGCAGGGTGCTGAAAAATGGCGCGAGCGTAGCAGCTCGAACGATTCATGATGGCCAAGCTTCTCATCGTCGAGGATCCGCGCAACTTCAAAAATATCGTAGGCCGTTCGCGTCCCATCCGTGAAGTGCTCGGGCGCGTGGCGCGCATTGCGCCAACCGACGCCATTGTTCTCATCACAGGCGAAAGCGGCACAGGCAAAGAGCTTATTGCGAAAGCCATTCATGCGAACAGCAAGCGTAGTGGTCGTATGTTCGTGCCGGTCAACTGCGCGGCCATCACCGACACGCTGCTCGAGAGCGAGCTGTTCGGCCACGCCAAAGGTGCTTTCACCGGCGCGGTCAACGCGCGAAAGGGCCTATTCGAAGAAGCCGACGGCGGCACCTTCTTCTTCGATGAAATCGCCGAAACGTCGCTCGCATTTCAAGCAAAGCTTCTGCGCGCCATTCAAGAGAACGAAGTTCGGCGTGTGGGCGAGAATCGCCCCATCCAGGTCAACGTGCGCATCATCGCCGCGACCAACCAAGATCTTTTGACGGCCATCGCGGAAAAGCGCTTCCGCCAAGATCTCTACTACCGCCTCAACGTCGCGCGCTTCCAACTGCCGGCGCTGCGCGACAGGCGCGAAGACTTGCCCGATCTGCTTTCGTACTTCCTCGACAAGTACAATCGCAAGATGCGCACCAAAGCGCGCCTCGACGAAGGCGTGCTCGAGGCCCTTGCCACCTACGACTTCCCAGGCAACATTCGCGAGCTCGAACACATGATCGAGCAAGCCGTCGCACTCGTGCAAGACGGAGTCATCACCTCGAGCGACATGCTGCCTGCCACGCGGCAAGCCGAGGTACGTCGAGGGCCGAACACCGGCCGAACGCTCGCCGAAGTGACCGACAACGCCGAACGCCAAGCCATTGAGATGGCGCTCCGCGAATACGCCGGAAACCGCCCAAAAGTCGCCGAGGTGCTCAACATCTCGGTAACCACACTCTGGCGGAAGATGACCCGTCTTGGCATTACCTACGATGGACACTAACTCGGATTATTAAAGCGAATGAGGCTCGAGCCGTTCGATTTCGAGTTACCTCAAAAGCTTATCGCGCAAATTCCTGCCGAAAAGCGCGACGATGCACGGCTGCTCGTGTTGCCGACCGCCTCGAACTCACGTCGACTTGAAAGCGTTCTCGCTCCGATCCACGCCAAAGTTGCCGATCTTGCCGACCACATCGAGCCAGGTTCACTCGTTGTCGTCAACGACACAAAGGTGATGCGCGCTCGTATCATCGGTCACAAAGAAGGCACGATGGGGCGAGCCGAGGTATTTCTCATACGCAAAATCGAAGACACGACCGAAGGCGGCAAGAGCGTTCAGCGCTGGCAGGCGATGGGCCGCGCCTCGAAGCCTCTTCGACCCGGCATGCGAATCGTCAAAGGTTCGCTCGTCGTCGAGTTCGAGGGCAAGACGGACGACGGCCTTTTCGACGTCAAGCTATGGGCGCAGGGCGGATTGCCACTCGACGAAGCGCGAAAGGCCGCAGGTCAAGTGCCATTGCCCCCTTACATCAAACGTGCACCTCGCCCGGGCGACGACGAACGCTACCAAACCGTTTTCGCACGCCACGAAGGCGCCGTGGCCGCACCGACCGCGGGGTTGCACCTCACGTTGGATCTTCTGCAGCGGCTACGCGAACGCGGCTGCACGATCGAAACATGCACTTTGCACATTGGCCTTGGTACCTTCCAACCCGTGACTGTGGACGATCTCGACGACCACCCCATGCACGCAGAGCACTTCGAAGTCTCGCGCGATCTCGCCGAGGCCATCGCGCGCGCGCGCGACCGAAATGCGCCCGTTGTTGCCATAGGCACGACTGTCGTGCGTGCCCTTGAATCGGCGCGCGATACGCAACGCCCCGGGCATGTGCGCGCCTGCGCAGAAGAAACGCGCCTGCTCGTGCAGCCGGGGTTTCGCTTTTCGGTCGTGGATCGTTTGATGACGAATTTTCATCTGCCAAAGTCGACGTTGCTCGCACTCGTATGTGCATTCGGCGGCACCGAGCGCGTTCTCGACGCCTACAGCGTCGCTGTGCAAGCGGCGTATCGCTTCTTCTCGTACGGCGACGCGATGCTGCTCGATCGCGCGCAGGAAGCGCAATGACTGCGCCCCGCACGCCTGGCTTCGGTTTCCGAGTCCTTGCCACCTGTGGTCATGCCCGCGCGAGCGTGCTCACAACACCGCACGGCGATGTCGAGTTGCCAACGTTCATGCCCGTGGGCACAAAAGGTTGCGTCAAGGGGCTGACCCCCGACGAGGTCGCGGCAACCGGCGCGCGCATCGTTCTTGGCAACACCTACCATCTTTGGCTGCGCCCCGGCCCTGAGGTGATTGCAACGATGGGTGGTCTACGCAGCTTTTCGCATTGGCCGCACGCCATGCTCACCGACTCAGGTGGTTTCCAGGCCTTCTCGCTCAGCACAGGCTACGGCAAAAAACTAGGCGAATCGCTCGTGAAGATCGACGATAGCGGCATCGTCTTCCGCTCTCACCTCGATGGGTCGAAGCATCATCTCTCACCCGAACAAGCGGTGCGCGTGCAGGGCATGCTTGGCGCTGACATTCAAATGCAGCTCGATGTCTGTCCGTCTGGCGACTCACCACGCGCAGCGGTTGAAGCCGCTGTTGCCCAAACTACGCTTTGGGCCAAGCGTGCGCTCAAAGCTCCGCGCCCCGAAGGGCAGGCGCTTTTCGGGATCGTGCAAGGTGCATGTTTTTCGGATCTTCGCCGCGCGCACGCCGAAGAGCTCGCTTCGATCGACCCAGGTTTCGATGGGCTGGCGCTCGGCGGCTTTTCGGTGGGCGAGCCCATCGCGCGTATGGTCGACACGCTCGGTGAAGTGGCGCACCTGCTCGATGCCGAGCGCCCTCGCTACCTCATGGGCGTTGGCATGCCGCGCGATTTGCTCGAAGGCATTGGCGCCGGCATCGACATGTTCGACTGCGTGCTTCCAACGCGCAATGCGCGCAATGGGCAAGCACTGACCCGATTCGGTCGCGTGGTCATCAAGCAGGCGCGATACCAATGCGATGCGCGCCCAATCGATGCAGACTGCACATGCCCATGCTGCCGCGAAGGCTATTCACGCGCTTACCTTCGTCATCTCTACATGGCCGGAGAGATGACGGCGCTGCGCCTGCTGAGCCTGCACAACCTGCATTATTATGGCGAACTAGTTGCCGGCGCGCGCGCCGCCATCCGGTGCGGGCAATGGGCGGAGTACAAAGCAGCGAGCCTGGCGCGCATGGAGGCGGGCGATGGCTAGGCCGGATAGCTCCTAGTTTGCGCTGTCTCGAACTCGTACCGGATCTCGCCGGTTTCGTCAGTCTTGTACCCGGCAACCCGATCGAGGGCGTTTCGAAAGCTTCGCGATTGCGCGACCTCGCAGACACCTACGACACGCGGATCACCGAGATGCTCGGCAAAGAGCAGCAGATCGTAGGACTCTTCTGCGATGGGGTAGAATCGGAGCCCGACGCGCTCTGCCCACGCTGCCGTCGTCAACGCGAGATCGGCTTCGCCACGAACAACGGCGCACACGGTGTCGCGATGCGATGCGTGCACGGTCGTTCGAGCCTCAAGCTTGCGAAGCGTCATGTGCTCTGTAACCATGGCGCGATCGAAGTGCGCTCGCACACCAGCAGACGCAGGGCGCATCGCCAATCGTCGCCGCGCGATGTCGCCGAGAGACCGAACGCGGAGCGATGTCGGGTGTGCAAGGCCTACTTGCCTGCGTACGAGGTGGATGCGAGCAAGCCGCGTCGCCTCGAAATGCGCGGGAGGTCTGTCGGCGTGGTAGCCGGCGAGGAGGATGGCCTTCTTCTCTAACTGTGAGAGGGCTGTCTGTCGATCGGATTGGATGAACCCCACGAGCGGCTTGTCGTCACCGAGTAGCTGAGCGAGCAGAATCTCGACGACCAAGTCGCCATTCGCACCAAGGAGTGCTGCTGCGGTCTGCTCGTTGCTAGCCGCTTTCGCTTGCGCCGGAGAGATCTCCTCGCGGTGCGCTGACCATGCGAGGATCTCTTCCCGAACGAAGCGCCATTCGCCCCCGACACGCCGTCCAGGCAATCCTTGGTCGAGCAATCGATAAACGTGCTTCGGATGCACACGAAGCAGCTTGGCAACCTCGGCGGTCTTTAGGAGATCATTCACGGGACACGTCTTTTCGTATCACGGTTCCTTATGCATCGTGAGTTGCGGAAAATCAATTTCCTATTGTTGCCTTATGTTACCTATTGTTACCCATCATGACTTCCTGGAAATTCTCTCGTTTTCTCCCCATTCTCACCCTCACGGCCTGCGGGCTGCTCGCTGCCTGCAGCGACCAATCCGTGGAGTCCGACAACTCGCCTGTTGATTCGGACGTGCAGAGTGCAAGCATCGTCTCGCTCGTCTACGGCACGTCGTCGGTCCCGGTCGACCTGACCACGTTCCCAACGCAAGACTACAAAGGAACGCCTGTCGTACCGCTCACCACGGTTTGGTCCGCGGGGGCGCTGCAAGACGCAAGCACACTTCAATTCGACTTCGAAGGTGACGATGGCTTCCATCCGACTTCGAGCCCGAATTGCACGAGCTACATCACATCCGAGCAGCTCTCGATGGGCTACATCCTTCCCACGACACGCAAGCTCGTCTGGGATGACTCCCTCGGCTTTCCAGGTTGCTACAGCGTGAGCGGCGTCGCGAAGATCATCGGGCTCGATCTGGAATGACCCGCGTGAGCGCGTTGGCGGTGGCGGCGTTTGCGCTCGCATCCCTTGCTGCGCGAACGAGCCAGGCCAACGAGGAGACGAGCAGCGAGACTGCGCCAGATTCGACGCCGCCCACAGAAATCGTCGTCACAGGTCAACCTCGCGAAGACCGCGGCACCGTCGTCTCGGTCATGAAAGGCAAAGAAATCGAGCGGCTCGGAGCAACGAACGTGGGCGAGACCCTCGAACGGCTCCCCGCGATCAGCAGTGGTGGCGGCGCCCGAGGCGAGCGCATTCTTACGTTGCGAGGCTTCGACCAACGCCAGCTCGCAGTCTTCGTAGATGGAGTGCCCGTTTCCGTGCCTTACGACGGGCAACTCGACTTGAGCAAAATGCCCGTGGACATGGTCGAGCGCATCACGGTCGTGAAAGGTTCGGGATCACTGCTCTACGGACCGAATGGTCTCGGAGGCGCCGTCAACATCGCCACGCGAGAACCAACGGTAAGCCCTTCGCTGACATTGAAGACCGAAATGGCGCCTTTTAGCGCGATACGCGCAAGCGCCGTGGGCAGTGCCTCCGTCGGTCCAATCGGCGGCGTTGTTGGCATGGCGGCGGAGAACGTGCGTTACGTGCCGTTGTCACGCAGCTTCGCGACGTTGCCGAACCAAGAGCCAGGACGACGCGACAACTCGGACCGGCGAGACATTAGCCTTGCATCGAAGTGGACCTGGGACATCAACGACTCGCATCGCGTCATGCTCTCTGCGTCACACTTCGGAGGCTTCTTCGGCGTTCCTCCGGCAACACGCGATCTGACGGTTCGCTACTGGCGATGGTCAAACTGGGAATCGTCGTCGCTCGGCCTGAGTCACACCTATCGCGGCGAGCGCTTCGAGACCGAAGAGGTCGTTTTCGCAAGCATGTTCTCCAACACGCTCGACTCGTACGACGACGCACGTTACGCATCGCAGCTTCTGCCGCGCGCGTTTCACAGCATCTACGACGACATGTCGCTCGGTGGCTTTGCGCGAACGAAGAACATCATTCCTCTGGGCGGCGAGCGACACCTCGACGTGAGAACGTGGACCGGCCTAAAGCACGACTCCCACGAGAGCAAAGGAAGCCCTGGCCAAGACACCACCAAGGTGTCGACCAACATCGTGACCACGTCGGCGCAGGCGGATCTCGATGTCGTGCCCGAGTTACTTCGTGTTGCATCAGGCGTTCAGGTCGACGCCGAGCTGCCCGACACACCGCCCTCCGGTCCGAAACCCAATGCGGCCGCGGCGGCCGGTCCCCTCGCATCCGTCAGCGTCATGCCGGCGCGCGACTTCAGCGTTACGCTCAGCGCCGCATCGAGAACGCGCTTTCCAACTCTTCGAGAGCGGTTCAGTACAGTCTTCGACGCCAACGAGCCGAACAACCTGCTCGCCCCTGAGCATGCCTGGAACTTCTCCCTCGACGCCGTAACTCGCCCGGCTCGCGCGATGCGAATCGCCGCTGGCGTGTTCGACTCCGAGCTTCGCGATCTCATCACGTCGGTCGTCATCGCGCCTCAAACCAATCAATTTCAGAATATTGGCCATGCACGCTTCGTGGGCGCCGAGATGGAGCTCACATGGTCACCGGCCAAGTGGCTCGAGGTTCTTGCCGGAGCCCTGATCATGCGCGCCCGCAGCGGCGACGCGTTCGACCAACCGGTGGCTTATCGCCCCAAGAGCAAAGGGCTCGTCGCCGTCACGGTGATGCCTTGGTCTACCGTTTCGCTCACAGGTATCTTGCGGCACGTCGGTGAGCAAGACTTCCAAAACCCCGACACCGCTGTGTGGGGTCGCCTCGGTGCCTACCAGCTCTTCGACGCTCGCGCGGAGTGGCGTTTTCATCCGATGATGCGCGTGTGGATCCGCGCTATCAACCTCACCGACGCGAACGTCGAATCGCGCTACTCCTTCCCCGAGCCAGGGCGAACCATCTTCGTCGGCTTTAGCACGCAGGTCGGGTCGTGAACGCTTCCGAATCGGATCGCTTCTGGGGTTACGCGGCAGCGTTCGGCGCGATGTGGGGCGCGCTCGAAGTCACCGTTGGTTCGTTCGTTCACGCACTCAAAATACCGTTCGGAGGCACGCTCCTCGCAGCGTCGGGCGCGGCGCTTCTCCTTGCGCTCCGAACCATCTATCCGCACCGCGGCGTGCTCGTCGCGGCCGGGCTCGTCTGTGCAGGCATGAAGATGCTCTCGCCTGCAACTACCATCGTCGGCCCCATGGTGGGCATCATGGTCGAATCCATGCTGATCGAGCTCGCATGCTTCGTCTTCGGTGCGAACCACGTGACAGCCGCAATCGGTGGTGGCCTCGCCACGCTCTGGGCGATCTCGCAAAAAGTGATCACGCAGATCGTGCTCTAC
>Ga0123357_10000268_pt1 | contig 49686 bp, 37 predicted proteins | sample TergutEmb28metaG_FD_89873 | JGI IMG/M metagenome (GOLD analysis project Ga0123357, IMG submission 89873) | Embiratermes neotenicus P4 segment gut microbial communities from Petit-Saut dam, French Guiana - Emb289 P4 | ecosystem: Host-associated > Arthropoda: Insects > Digestive system > Gut ...
AAAAATCATGTCATATGTTGGGACTGCGAAAAAACAAAAGATAAATCCTTATGAAGCAATTCGACAGGCTATTTTAGGAAATCCTGATATCATTTTTGCTAGATAGTCCTGAACAGTCACAAATATTTTTAAAAATAAAAGGGAGATATTATAATGAGACAATCTAAATTATTCTGCGCACTGCCCGGTTATATTTCTACACCTGACAGTATGGCCATCGATCGGCACGGCAATCTGGTTTTATCATGCCCCAATTATGCCGAAGAAAAATCATCAGGCTGCGTTGTAAAAATAAGCAAAGACGGCAAAGTGACAAAATGGTTCGATGTTCCGGTACACCCGCAAACCGGCATAGCGCGAAACATGGGTATAGCGTTTGATGATGACTGGAATGTTTACCTCTGCGACAACCAGGGCTGGAGCGGAAGGGAAGATCTGCTCTACAAGGGACGCGTATTAAAAATAACTGTTGATGATAAGGGAGTAATCAGCAAAACAACTGTAGTAGCCAAAAATATGGAACATCCGAACGGCATTCGCATAAAGGACGGATGTATGTATGTAACAAACAGTTATATGCACCCGGTAATAAGGCTGGACGGTAAACTCACAAGCGGCGTTTACAGATTTGCACTGGACGAAGTAAACATAGACATAAAAAACGATATAACCGATAAAAACCTGCTGGCCACGTTTGTAACGCAGAATCCGGACTGCCAGTACGGAGTGGACGGCATAGTATTTGACAGCAAGGGCGATCTCTACATAGGTAACTTCGGCGACGGGGAAGTAATACGGCTTACTTTTACACCGGACGGGAAACTTAAAAGCCAGACATCTTTTGCCAAAAACCCTGCCCGGCTGCAGAGCACGGACGGCATGATCTTTGACGGCGAAGGTAATCTTTATATCGCGGACTTTAGCGCCAACGCGATCGCAAAAGTCAGCCTTGACGGCCAGGTTGAACGCGTCGCACAAAGCCCGGACTGCACAGGCAATAACGACGGTCTGGACCAGCCCGGCGAACCTATAATCTGGAACGGCAGAATCATAGCGTCCTGTTTTGATCTGGTAACAGGGCCGGACAAGGTAAATACCGGCCACGAATTACCGGCTACTCTGGTTGAAATTCCGCTTTATTGATTTATGAAACCTGCCGCTTTTAATAAAACCAGTTTAACGGCAGGATAGGGGCAGGAAAATGTCCGAATACATTTTGGCCCACGATTTGGGCACTACAGGAAACAAAGCGACTCTTTTTACTGTTAAAGGCGAATTAAAATCTTCAGTATTATATGAATATCCGGTTTCGTATCCGCACGACGGCTGGGTTGAACAGGACCCGCAGGATTTTTGGAAAGCCGTATGCATGTCAACCGGACAGCTTCTGGAAAAAGCAGGTATCCCTGCCGGCGATGTAGCCGCGATATGCTTCAGCGGCCAGATGATGGGCTGCCTGCCGGTTGACGCCAAAGGAAGTCCGCTGCGTCCCATGATAATCTGGGCCGATACACGCGCAGAAAAACAGGCCGGTCAAATGGAAGAACGGCTGGGTATGGAATATGTCTATAAAACCACAGGGCACAGGATAAGCGCTTCGTACTCGGCAGCTAAACTTTTATGGGTGCGGGCCAACGAGGAAGATATTTACGGTCGCACTGCAAAAATGCTGCATGCAAAAGATTATATCATTTTTAAATTGACAGGAAATTATGTTACCGATTACAGCGACGCGTCAGGTACCAATCTGTTTGATCTTGTAAATAAAAAATGGGATGAGAAGATACTGAATGAACTAAACATCCCCGCATCTCTGCTGCCGGAACCGCATCCTTCGTCGGACACGGCAGGCGGCATCAGCGCGCAGGCGGCGCGCGAGACAGGGCTGCGGGAAGGGACTCCGGTAATAATCGGCGGCGGCGACGGAAGCTGTGCGTGCGTGGGCGCCGGAGTAGTCAGCAAAGGCAGCGCATACAATGTACTGGGGTCTTCATCCTGGATTTCGCTCGCAAGCAAAGCGCCCGTATACGATCCGCAGATGCGAACCTTTACCTGGGTGCACCTTGATCCATCGCTTTACACCCCGTGCGGAACCATGCAGGCCGCAGGATATTCGTATAACTGGTATAAAAATACATTATGCGGCGAAGAAATTTCCAGAGGACTGCAGAATAGCGAAAACCCGTACAAGTACATTGACTGTGACGTCTTATTGTCTCCTCCCGGCGCCAATGGTTTGATCTATCTGCCCTATCTGCTTGGTGAAAGATCGCCGCGATGGGACATAAACGCAAGGGGAGCGCTGCTCGGGCTTTCGGTATCAACAGTAAAGGGAGATATATCCAGAGCAATTCTGGAAGGCGTTGCCTTTAACCTAAAAATAATTTTGAATATCCTGGAACAAAATTCCCCAGGCAGCATCGGCGGCATAACCATAATAGGCGGCGGCGCCAAAGGCGATGTCTGGCTGCAGATCCTTGCGGATGTATGGCAGAAGGAACTCACTGTACCTGTTTTGCGCGAAGAAGCGACAAGTCTGGGTGCGGCTGTGTGCGGCGGTGTCGGAATAGGCGCTTTTTGTGATTACAGTGAAATAAAAAAATTCAACAGGACTGAAAAAACAATTAAACCCAATCCGGCCATGGCGCGTCGTTATGAAACACTTTTTTCGATTTTTGACGAATCGTATAATAGCCTAAAAGATATAAACGTCAGATTGGCGGAATACAGAAATAAATATTTATAGAAGTATCCAGCAAGTTGAAAATTTGAACAAATTCATTCCTTTTCCAATTCATTCAACTTATCGTCAATATAACTTCCAATAAAACGTTTAATATCTTTCAAAGCTATTTTACGACAAGTTTTAATTGATTTTGGTAGATTTGATTCGGTTGCCAAAAGATCAAGAGTGTCTATGCCCAAAGCCAAAGCTATCCGTTCCAGCATCTCCGGGGACGGAAAATTATTTTGCGTTTCGATCATTCCTATATAATGGGTACTTGTATCTACTTTTTCTGCCAATTTTGCCTGTGAGAAACCAAAAGCGCCACGATACGCCTTCATATTTTTTGCCAATATTTCCCTAATATTAGTCATACCCAAATCACATTCTTCTTGTACTTTACTTACTAGAAATACATTGACAACTATGTATCACTATCATATAATACTATCTATTAAGTAGTTATTAATAATCTATAAAAAGGAGTATTATTTATGAAAAAGTTTGGAACGAATGGTTCAAAAATCAATTTGGTTTTTAAAACAAAGAGCAAAACAGCAGGCATAATAATTTTAGGTTTTGTTTTAACCATCGGAATTCTGCCTACGTGTAATCAACCAACAAATAGCCCTGAAGGTTCAGGAGGTGAATTTAGATCGGTTACTAAATATGAGGCTACCCCATCACCATATAATGGGAATGATAAAATCAGGTATTCGTATTCTTATGGTGGTTACGATTTTTATTACATACACCTGGGTACATTAACAAACATACCTATTTATCATCAAGCTGGTCTTTATTTTGGTACTTTTGCAAATGAATCATATCATTTTACTACTACTCAAACAGCAAGCAGCGCAATACGGGAAACTGTATCGGAAAGTGACCAAATGGCGCTTAACGTAGTAGATCAATATACTACATCTGAAACTTCAGGAGATAAATTAAGTCAGGAAATCAGTACAAAATTTAGTTTAAATGCAGGGATAAAAGCAGGAATAGGAGGAATAGGCGCTTCTGTAGATACAGGATTTGAATTAGGGACAAAGCTTGCAGCCGAAACAGACTGGAGCTGGTATACATCTCATTCTTCAACAACAGGATTCCAACAAAGTACCTCACTTACAGACACAGAAGAACGTGTTACTACTTTCACAGAAACCAACAGTGACACTTTTGATTGGACATATTCCAAGGCGAATGGAGATAAAGCAGGTTATTACAGACGTACTTTATTCACTGCAGCAGATGTATATCTATATGTTATAAAGGATGCAGTAGGAGTAATATATTATGAATTCCGTGATTATGTGAAACCTAATACATTGAACTGGAGGATGGATTATTCTGAAGACGGATCATTCGATAAAACCGACTCTTCATTTTTTAATTTCGATATTTCATTGTTGAATAACCTACCTCAGGCAGGAGCAGTTACAGTTGATTTTAATAAAAACAACACCGAACCAGGCTGTATAGAAGCAAACCCACAATCAAGGATTGTAAGTCGTAATGGAATTTTGAGAGAATTACCGTTGGCTCCAATAGTTCCCGGATGGACCTTTCTTGGATGGAACACCGCCGCAAACGGCAGCGGAACAGTTTTTAATCAAACAACTCCTATTTCCGGTGACATGACAGTTTATGCACAATGGGTACCAATAGCTTCTGTTGATCCAGAATTAGGAATAGAAACGGTATCTATAACCTATAATATAAACGGTGGAACTGGTACGACCCCTTCAACTACAAAGGTAAATCCCGGCAATATAATAGCACTTCCTACTGATAACAATGGTAAAAATTTTTCCAAGGGTGGTTATGCCTTTAACGGCTGGAATACAAAGGCGGACGGCACTGGTATTAATTATGAAGGAAATACACAATATACCGTTACCAATGATATAACTTTATATGCAAATTGGGGTCCAATTGTTCCTGTTGGTGCTAATCTTTCGGACAAACTGGCATGGATAAAAGCCAATGTTGTGAATGGAGGAGTTTATCTTATTGAAATTAATGCAAATTATAGCATAACTTCATTTTCTTTTCCCACTGGATCTAATATATCTGTAACATTGAGAGGCATAGGAGCATCTCGAAGTATAAGCCTTTCTTCCAATGGTTCCATGTTTACAATTGGTTCTGGTGTTACTCTTGTATTAGATAATAACATTACTTTATTAGGTAGAACCGGAAACAACAATACTGTTGTAGCAGTAAACAACGGTGGCTATTTGATAATGAACGATGAAACAATAATTAAAGGTAACCAAATCAGCCCAAATATCAACGGTAGTGCAGGTGTTGCTGGTAGTGCAGGTCCAAGAGGCACAGCTAGTGCGTCATCTGGTTCAACTGCTGGTTCTGCCGGGGGTATCGGCGGTATTGGCGGTAGCGGAACTGGATATGCAGGCGGTGTAATTGTAGCCAGTGGCGGAAAATTCGACATGAATGGCGGATTAATCACGGGAAATATAGGAGGTACCGGTACAGGCGGCACAGGCGGGAATGGTGGTGCAGGGGGAGCAGCAGGAGGGAGTGACGGTAACAATGGTAATACAGGTAATAACGGCGGCATAGGTGGAGCAGGTGGAGTAAATGTAGTCAGCGGTGGTATTTTCAATATGTATGGTGGTGAAATTTCCAATAACCAAGGCGGAGGCGGAGGGGGAGGCGGAGGTGGTCATGCTGAACTTTTCAGCACAAAAGCAGGTACAGGTGGTAACGGCGGTAATGGCGGTAACGGTGGTAATGGTGGTAACGGCGGTGTAAATGGAATATTTAGTCAAGGCGGGATCATTATTAATAATATAGCCGGCGCAGGCGGTACAGGGGGGACAGGTGGTGCAGGCGGCGGTGGTGGCGTAAGTACATATGGCTCAGATGCACCTAATGGTAAAAATGGAACTAATGGCAATCCAGGTAATAAAGGTAACGCCAATTACTAGAATCATTATACCAGGTTATTTTGCGATAATTTTTTATTAATATACAAGCGCAGTTATATCACAATAAAGAAATATAACTGCGCTGATATTTTTATTTTGTATTGTATGATTGGAAAGCAAAAACGTTCAGTAATTATTCCGTAGCCTGTCAATCGGCTCTGGGATACTTTTCGGCCAGACCAGTCAATTAGCTTATAAACATGGATTAATTGAAAATGCCTGATTTAACTGAAGAAGAATACGATAGGCTGGATGAAAAATGGACCAAAAATCTTCCAAAACCGGGACCCAATGGAACCGGGTTTTTTGCACAGCGAAAAGCAGCTCTGGCAGCCCAATCTGCCCGTTCAATAACGGTTGATTCATTTACAGCAGATTATCTTTTAACAATGGCTATTGCTGCACATAAAACCCCGGCAGAAATAATCGGCGAAATGGTTCAGGAGCGAATAGCGGCTTCGTCATAAATTTTTAGATAGACTAATCTATGATCTGTTACTGTTATATTCCTCCGCGCTGCGCATTATAAAATCTTCGTTATGATTGGGAGACAGAAGATAATTGACATCATTGGAAGTTTTTAGTTTTTGCAGTTCAGCATCAAGTTTTTTTATGTTGCTGTAAAAGACCTGCGTATTGGTATCGGCCGGCAGTGATGATGCGGAACCGTTGCGTTTAACCAGAATACAGGCAGGCTTTTTACCGTAAAAAAATAAATCCGGGGCGCATCATAACTTCATACAACTGATTGAAGTCCTCATGGATTCCATGACAAAAAATTACTGCTTGTTATTCTGGCCAAAAATCGCTAGACTGTGTAAAAATCATTCATTATACAAGAGGAACAATAATGTCAGAGAAAAACATAGTCATGATTGACGGGAACAATGCAGCTGCCCATGTAGCTCACGCATGCAGTGAAGTAATCGCAATTTATCCGATTACCCCGTCCAGCCCAATGGGTGAACTTTCCGATGAATTTTCTGCCCAGGGCCGCAAGAACTTGTGGGGTACCATTCCCCAGGTTATAGAAATGCAGTCAGAAGCAGGAGCCGCCGGCGCGGTGCACGGTGCGCTGACTACAGGAGCGCTGAGCACGACCTTTACTGCCTCACAGGGCCTTTTGCTGATGATCCCGAATATGTATAAAATCGCCGGGGAACTGACATCAACGGTGTTTCATATTTCCGCCAGGGCAGTCGCTACCTCCAGTCTCTCCATTTTCGGTGATCACGCCGACGTAATGGCCTGCCGCCAGACAGGCTGGGCAATGGTTGCTTCAAACAACGTCCAGGAAGTAATGGACCTGGCCCTTATTTCCCACGCTTCCACACTGCGTTCAAGGGTTCCCTTCCTGCATTATTTTGACGGGTTCAGAACCAGCCACGAGTACCAGAAAATCGAAGAAATTTCCTACGAAATTATGCACCAAATGATCGATGACGACCTGGTAAAGGCGCACAGGCTTCGCGGTCTTACACCAGAACGGCCGGCGATCCGCGGAACAGCCCAAAATCCGGATACTTATTTCCAGGGCCGTGAAGGCGTAAGCTCCTACTACGTTCATGCCGCAGCAATGGTCCAGGCTGAAATGGACAAATTCGCCAAACTGACAGGCCGCGCCTATCATTTATTTGATTATTTTGGCGCAAAAGACGCGGAAAAAATCATCATCATTATGGGTTCGGGAGCGGATACCTGCGAGGAAACCGCCGAATACCTGATGTCAAAAGGCGAAAAAGTCGGTGTTCTCAAAGTCAGGCTTTACCGGCCCTTTGACGCAGAAGCTTTTGTAAAAGCCCTGCCCGCGTCGGTTAAATCAATCGCTGTTCTGGACAGGACCAAGGAACCGGGATCACTGGGCGAGCCGCTTTACGAAGATGTACGCACGGCAATCGCACAGATGCAGGCCGCTGGTAAATTCAGCATCAACCCCACAGTGCTGGGAGGCCGTTACGGTCTGGGTTCAAAGGAATTCACCCCGGCCATGGCAAAAGCAGTCTTCGACAACCTGTCCGGTAAAAAGATCGCCGGTTTTGTAGTCGGCATCAAGGATGATGTTCTGGGAAAGAGCCTGGATTACGATCCGCAGTTTGTCATCAAAGACGACGACATGAACGAGGCCATGTTCTACGGTCTGGGCTCCGACGGAACAGTCGGCGCCAACAAGAACTCGATAAAAATCATCGGAGACGCGAAACCGGAGCTTTACGCGCAGGCTTACTTCTCCTACGATTCAAAGAAGACCGGCGGCTTTACAGTCTCCCACCTGCGCTTCGGCAAAAAACCGATCAGGCGGCCCTACCTTATTACCAAAGCTGACTTCCTTGCCTGCCATAAATTTTCCTACATGGAAACCTACGACCTGCTGTCCTATGCCAAGGACGGAGGAACTTTCCTCCTCAACAGCCCGTTCAAGGCTGCGGAAGTCTGGAAGGAAATTCCGGTAGAGGCACAGAAACGCATTATCAGCAAAAAGCTAAAATTTTACGTAATCGATGCCGCAGGGATCGCCAGGGATACGGGTATGGGCAACCGCATCAATACGGTTATGCAGGCCGCGTACTTCAAGATTTCAGGAGTGCTGCCTGAGGCAGATGCTGTAAGGGAAATGAAGCATTCCATCGAAAAAACCTACGGAAAAAAAGGCGCCGACATTGTACAGAAGAATTTCGCCACAGTGGACGCAGCCCTTTCAGCAATGGAAATGGTTAATTATCCTTCGTCAACCGAGGGCAATCTCCACATTAAACCGCCGTTCTCCACAGCAAAAGATCCCTGGATTAGGGAAGTGCTCGGCGCAGTTTACGCCCAGGAAGGCGATAATCTGGCGGTCAGCAAAATACCGAATGACGGAACTTTCCCGACAGCCACAACCCAGTACGAAAAACGCTGCGTGGCCGAGCAGATTCCCGTTTGGAATCCGAACGTGTGCATCCAGTGCGGAAACTGCTCCTTTGTCTGCTCGCACGCCTGCATAAGGATGAAGCATCCGACAGACGCGGAAGTTGCCAAAGCGCCAAAAGGTTTCTTAACGGCTCCGGTCAAACCCAAAGCTGTTGAAGGCCAAAAAACTTCCCTGATGATCTCCGCAGAAGACTGTATGGAATGCGGGCTCTGCATCAGCAACTGCCCCATGTCAAAAGACGCTTCCAAACCTATGGCCCTTACCTGGAAATCCTTTGCCGATGATCCGGCTTTCCACGCGGAACAGGTTACGGCCTGGGATTACTTCCTTTCACTGCCGGAAGTGCCGGCTTCCGAACTTAACCTGGGCACCGTAAAAGGTCTGGCCTACAAGCGGCCCCTGTTTGAATTCTCCGGCGCCTGCGGCGGCTGCGGCGAGACTCCCTACATCAAACTGATCTCCCAGCTCTACGGCGATAGGGCAATAATCGCGAACGCAACCGGCTGCTCCTCAATCTACGGCGGCAACCTCCCCACGACACCGTACTGCCAGCGCTCCGACGGCCGCGGCCCGGTATGGTCCAACAGCCTCTTTGAAGACTGCGCCGAGTTCGGCATGGGCATGAGGCTGACAAGCGACAAGCTCGCCGAACACGCAAGGGAAATGGCAATTAAAGCAAAATCCGAAGGCATTGCAGTATCGGTAATCGACAAACTCCTGGCAAATCCGCAGAACACCGACGAAGAAATCGAAGCCCAGCGCAAACTGGTGGACGAACTCATAGCCGCGATAAAGAACGACAACAGACCTACGGCAAAACTGCTCTCGTCCCTGACGGATCATTTTATCAGACGGTCGGTATGGGCGTTCGGCGGCGACGGCTGGGCCTACGACATCGGCTACGGCGGCCTGGATCATGTACTTGCCAGCAACAGGAACGTAAACCTCCTGGTAATGGACACCGAACTTTATTCCAACACCGGCGGCCAGATGTCCAAGGCGACTCCTGTCGGCGCGATCGCGAGGTTCGCAGCAGCGGGAAAAGACATCGTAAAGAAAGACCTGGGCGCGATGGCCATGAGCTACGGCTACGTTTACGTGGCCAGGATCGCCATGGGCGCGAACATGGCTCAGACAGTAAGGGCGATACGGGAAGCGGAATCATATCCTGGAGCTTCAATCATCATCGCGTATTCACACTGCATCAACCACGGCATAGACATCAGCAAAGGTATGGATCAGCAGAAGGCCGCGGTTACTTCCGGGCTCTGGCCCCTGTACCGCTACGACCCCAGGCTCAAAGAACAGGGCAAGAACCCCTTCCAGCTTGACTCCAAGGATCCGACAACCGCTATTGAAGATTTTATGTACAAGGAAGTGCGGTTCAAGAGCCTTAAAGCCGCGGATCCGGAAAGAGCGGACATGCTCCTGGCAAAAGCCAAGGTCCAGACCGAAAGGGTGTGGAAAGAATACAAGTACCTTGCGGAAAGGCCTTTCTGATTCATGTTAATTTAAAATGGCAATGAAGGAATTTAAAGATGGCAGATAAAAGAATTATTTTGGCAATTGATGATGATCCCATGACGCTTAAAGTCATTACAGCCCTGCTTAGCGAGGATTATAGCCTCTGTATTGCAAATTCCGCGGCATCGGCTACTGACTTGCTTACACGGATAAAACCGGATCTGATTCTGCTGGATATAGAAATGCCGGGTATCTCCGGTTTTGAATTCCTTCATACCATAAGAAAGAATCCCAAATTTATGACCATTCCGGTGGTGATTATAAGCGGACACAGCGAAGATGAATTCGTCTCCCATGCCAAAAACATGGGAGCAAGCTGCCTGGTCGCCAAACCGATAAACAGGAAAGAACTTACAGAAAAAATTAACTACGCGTTTGCGAATCCGGTAAAACACATACTGGATCGCTGAAACCAAAGGTTTCTAAAACCAAAGGTTTCTAAAACCAGAGGTTTCTGAAACCTTTGGTTTCTTACAATTTAAAAAGCAATTCCTCGTATCCGGGAAAAGGCCATTTTTCCTTGGATACGAGCTTTTCCAGATTATCCGCTACAGTCCGTAAATTATCCATCGCCGGCCTTACTTTAGATGAATACATCATTGCCTGGGCAAAATCATCTTCGATACCGTGGGTCTCCGCAAGGATGCTTTCAAGTTTATCTGTTAAATCCGAGAGTTCATTGCAAAGGGAAGCGATCTCGGCGGCCTTTCTTTCCTGCGGAAAATTCAGTGCGTGAATGGCCGCAAGAGAGACAGCGTCCCGCGCGAGGCTGGCGGCAAATGAGCTTACCGCCGGGAAAATCTGGCGGCGGGCCATGTCGATTGCGACCCCGGCTTCGATATTCATCTGCTTGGAATATTTTTCAAGGTAAATCTGATACCGGCTTTCAAGCTCTTCAGATGTTATGACTTTATGTTCCCCAAACAGTGAAGTTATTTCTTTGCGGCCAAGAACTGCAATGGCCTCCGGTGAATTGCCGATTATGGGCAGACCGCGGCGGCCTGCTTCCTTAATCCATTCGCTGGTGTAATTGTTGCCGTTATATACAACCCGGCTGTGGGCCGAATACGATTCCCTTATAATCGCGTGAACCGCCTCGTTAATTTTTGCCGCAGGGCTTCCGGGCGGAACCGCTTCCAGTTTATCGGCGAATTCCTTGAGTACCTGGGCGACTGCGGTATTGAGGTAGGTGGCTGATGTAGAAACCGACTGCGAAGAGCCGACCATACGGAATTCAAACTTGTTGCCTGTAAAGGCAAAGGGACTGGTGCGGTTCCTGTCCGATACATCCTTGGGAAGAGACGGCAGGCTGGAAACCCCTAATTTTATTTTTTCGCGCAGGTTGGATTTTTTTGTTTTGCCTGCTGCCAGGCTTTCAAAAATTTCGGTAAGCAGGCTGCCGAAGAAAATGCTAATGATGACAGGCGGCGCTTCATTGGCGCCCAGGCGCTGATCGTTGCCGGAACACGCGACTGCCGAACGCAGCAGCAGCGCGAACCTGTCAATGGCTTCGATCACGGCGGCGGTAAAAAGGAGGAAACGGGCGTTGGATTCCGGATTTTCGCCCGGGTCAAAGAGCTTGATTCCGTCGTCGGTTTCCATGGACCAGTTGTTGTGCTTACCGGAGCCGTTCACACCGGCAAAAGGTTTTTCGTGGATAAGGCCTTCCATGCCGTGCCTGCGCGCCACGTTATGGATGGTTTCCATTATATACTGGTTGGCGTCGGCCGCCGCGGTGCAATTGGAATAAATGGGAACAATTTCAAACTGGTTGGGAGCGGCCTCGTTGTGCTGGGTCTTGGCCGGAATGCCCGCCTTCCAAAGTTCAGTATTGAGTTCACGCATAAAGGCGGCGACTTTTTCCCTTATGGCGCCGTAGTAATGGTCTTCCATTTCCTGGCCCTTGGCAGGCAGCGCGCCAAAGACCGTTCTGCCGGCAAGCAGAAGATCCTGGCGCTGATCAAAATATTTTTTATCAACAAGAAAATATTCCTGCTCCGGCCCCAGCGAAGTAATAACACGTTTGGTGCTGGTATTTCCCAGAGCGCGGAGCACCCTTAACGCCTGTGCCGAAAGCGCGTTCATTGATTTTAAAAGCGGCACCTTCTCGTCCAGGGCCTGGCCGTAATAACTTATAAAGGCTGTAGGAATACAAAGCGTTGTCCCGGTCGGATCTGTTTTTAAAAAAGCGGGGCTTGTAAGGTCCCAGGCCGTATAACCCCTGGCCTCAAAAGTCGCGCGCAGACCGCCTGACGGCAGCGAAGAAGCGTCAGTCTCTCCCCTGATCAATTCCTTGCCGGAGAACTCCATGATCGCCCTGCCGTCGCCGGTGGGCGCAATAAACGAATTGTGTTTTTCTGCGGTAAGTCCGGTCAGGGGCTGAAACAGATGGGTATAATGGGAAGCGCCTCTGGAGATGGCCCATTCCCGCATGGAAGCAGCGACAACTTCCGCCACTTCCAGTGTAAGTTCCTTCTCACCCTCCTGAACAGCAACTACTTCGCGGTAAATATTTTTAGGCAGCCTTTCGCGCATGACAGTGTTGGAAAAACAATTGGAGCCAAAGAGTTCGGTAATCGGTGTTTTTGTAAAATCAATCATGCACTGATTATAACTTTTTTTATATTCACCGTACAATCCTGAAAAGTCTGCATTTTTAAAAAATCTCCTTTCCCTTTTGCCTTAACTTGTTCGCGTGCGAGATTGATTTATGAAACTCCTGTTTCTGTTTAAGGTAAGCCGAATGGTTCATCACAAATGCGGTTTCCCTTTGCTGTGCTTTGTAGGTCTTCCACTGCTGGGCAGAAAGACTGCCGTCTTCAAGGGCGGCCAGTACAGCGCAGCCGGGTTCGCTGCTGTGGGTGCAGTCGGAAAACCTGCAGCGGGAAAAAAGTTCTTCTACTTCGGCAAACGCGAGGCTTATGCCTTCCCTGGAATCCCAGAGGCCCAGTTCCCTCATACCGGGGGTATCGATGACCATGGCTCCGGACTCAAGCCTAAAAAGCTGGCGGTGGGTTGTGGTGTGGCGGCCTTTGGAATCGTCTTCGCGGATCTCTTTAACATCCATCAGATTCGCGCCGGCGAGCCTGTTAAGAAGCGAAGACTTGCCGACCCCCGATGATCCCAAAAAAACAATGGTCTTTGCCGGTTCAAGGAAAGGCGAAAGGTCACCAAGGCCAAATCCGCTTTTGCTGCTGACCGCGATTACCGGAACTTCCCTGCTTATCCTGCGCACCTGTGCGGCCTTATCAGCATAATCATCGCACAGGTCAGCCTTGGTCAAAACGATCACCGGGAACCCGCCGCTCTGCCATGCGGCGGTCAGATACCTGGCGATGCGTTTGACGTTTAAATCAAGATTGAGCGATGAAAGTATGAACACATAATCGAAATTGGAAGCCAGAACCTGCTCGCGCACATTTTTGGCATAACCTTCGGCGTGGCCCAGAAAATCCACCCTGGAAAAAAATGATCTCCTGGGCAGGACAGCGTCGATAAGGGAAGGTCCGTGATCGTTGTATTTTATGATGACAAAATCGCCGACGACCGGGAACAAACCGCCTTCTTCAAGATTGTGGAAGAAGCTGCCCTTGAGTTCTGCGGAAACTTCGAACCCTTTGGGTTCGCCGCACCAAATAGGTTCGCCGCACCCCTTGGGATCGCCGGACCCATGTTCGCATATAACTTTATACTGTTCCCTGCGGCATTCAATAATACGGCCAGGAATATATTCATCGTTGTTTTTATCTTCCAAAAAATTCTGCGAGGCGGCAAGATCCGCCCCGGTAAAGCCAAAATCTGTTAACATGCAATTCTCCTGTAATAAGAATTAAAAGATGAGAAGAAACCGCATGTTTAATATATTGTTTAAATCTACCTGAAAATAAAAAAAACTTGTTTCTTTAAAAATCAAGAGGAAAACCCGCCTGAATCCTTTAAACTCATGGTCCGTTGACCCAAAGTCAGGAGTTCAGTAACACGCGGTTTTAGTTAATGAGTACCACCCTGGCAAGCATTATTTTTCCTCCTTCGCAATTGAAAATTATAAAAAACTTTTAATAAAATATGATAATTAATAAATAATGTCAATTGCTGATCGGCTTACGCACCGATGGGCCCGGGACAAAGTTGATTTTTTTTTAAAAAAATTATAAAATAGAAGCAGTATTAAATATTTCCGGACAGCCGCAATGGATTAGTCACGGAAACTGCCAGCGACACTAGCTCATCCGGATAGAGCAGCTGCCTTCTAAGCAGCAGGTGGGCCGTTCGAGTCGGCCGTGTCGCGAGTATTATGGAAAAAGTATTAAAAATTTCAGACATAATCCTGGTTGTATGCGGCTCAGCCATCATGTTGTTTGGAATTTTCAGGTACTATAGATCCCTTGTAGAATTAAAATATAAAACCAAATCAACAAAATTATTCAGCAGCCTGATATACACGGTTTGTTTTGTAATGATGGTATTTTTTCAGATTGGTTATGTAATTATCGCGTTCCTGTACATTACTAACAGGAATTCCGCGCCCACTGACATGCTGATCGCCCTGATTTTTTTCTTCGGCGCAATCTTTGTAAACCTGATGGTACAGATGGTTCAGCGAATTCTGCTTGAGGTTACCGGCAGGGACGAACTTAAAAAAAGACTCCAGCAGCAGGAATTAATGTCGGCCATCGCCCAGAGTTTTACCCATAACGAAGATTCCAAAATACTCATTTACAGGGCGTTAAAATTATCCGGCCAGTTTACAAACGCGGATCAGGCGATCCTTTCAAAATATAACGAGGATCAATCAATCCTGGAATGTATTTCGGAATGGTACAACGAAAAAGCCCGCCCCTTTATCGGGTCGCAGGACAAATGGCCGCTGTCAAAAGACATGGATTATTACAGCTCATTGATGAACGAGGGTTATACGGCCGTCAATGACTTTGGACAGGAAAACCATCCGAATTTTGAACTTGTTAAAAATTACAACCTGGGTTCTTTTTTGAATATTGCAATTTATATCTCCGGAAAATTCTGGGGCGTCCTGGGATTTATTCATTATGCAGAACCTTATACCTGGGACAGCAGCGTCATCCAGCTGGGGAAAATGATAGCGGGCGTGTTTTCCGGAGCGATTAACAGGAACTTAATTCTTGATGAGCTGATACAGGCAAAGGACCAGGCGGACGAAGCCAACAGGGCAAAAAGCGATTTCCTGTCACGCATGAGCCACGAAATGCGCACCCCCATGAACGCGATTATCGGAATGACCGGTATCGGTAAAACTACCAATGAGAATGAAAGAAAAAATTACTGCTTTGACAGGATAAGCACCGCGTCAACCCACCTGCTTGGTGTTATCAACGATATACTTGATATGTCCAAAATAGAAGCGAACAAACTGGAACTTACCTACGATGAATTTGAGGTTGAGAAGATGGTGGCGCGAATCAAGAGTATCCTTGACTACCAGATTGACGCCAAGAAACAGAATTTTATTATTACCGTTGATCAAAATGTGCCAAAAAAAATCAAATCCGACGAGCAGAGGCTAAGCCAGATACTTACGAATTTGCTGAACAACGCGGTAAAATTTACCCCGATAGAAGGAACCATATCGCTGCTGGTTACCCAAACAGAAGAAACCGAAAAGAACCATATACTGCAGTTTACGGTCAGGGATACGGGAATGGGAATATCCGATGAACAGAAGGAAAAAATTTTTAAATCGTTCGCGCAGGCCGACGGTACAATCTCGCGCAAATTCGGCGGAACAGGTCTGGGGCTGGCAATTTCAAAAAGCCTGGTAGGGATGCTGGGCGGGACAATTACAATCGAATCGCAAATGGGGAAAGGATCGGATTTTATTTTCAGCATCGCATCGGAAAAAACACAAATCGAACTAAAAGGCGATGATCAATCCGGAGATGAAAACCAGGCGGCAAAATACAGCGATCAATGTTTTAAAAATTTGTCCATTCTGGTAGCCGAAGATATCGAAATAAACCGCGAGATAGTTGAAACCCTGCTGGAGTTTACAGGCATAAGCATAGATTTTGCGGAAAACGGCATTATCGCTTACTCAAAATTTTTGGAAAACCCGGCGTCCTACGATATGATTTTTATGGATATACACATGCCGGAGATGAACGGTTACGAAGTCACAAAAAAAATCCGCCAGCTTGGCAATCCCATAGCCGACAATATTCCCATTGTGGCGATGACTGCTGATGTATTTAACGAAGATATAGAAAAATGCATTTCCTCCGGCATGAACAGCTTTGTCGGCAAACCTCTCGATCTTGAATCAATTCTGGAAAAGATAGACGAATACACGCTTCATTAAAAAAAGTTTTATCGGGAAAATTTAACCGCCATTTCAAGAGCGTCAATAAGGCTGTCTTCATTGGCCAGGTTTTTACCGGCAATGTCGTAGGCTGTTCCGTGATCAACGGAAGTGCGTATTATCGGCAGCCCTATCGTGGCGTTGACGCCCCCGGCACTGGATATGATACCTTTAATGTCCGTTGCAAATCCGCAGAGCTTGAGCGGAATGTGGCCCTGATCATGGTACATCGCCACAACGATGTCAAACTGTCCTCCCAGGGCTTTTACAAATACGGTATCGGGAGGCAGGGGGCCGGTTACATTGATTCCTTTGGAAGAGGCTTCGCGGATTGCAGGTATTATAGCGTCCGCTTCTTCGCTGCCAAAAAGGCCGTTCTCCGAACTGTGCGGATTTAACCCGGCAACGGCTACACGGCGGGTTTTACTGCCCATCATCGCCAGAGCTTTGTCCGCCAGAATTATGGTTTTTAAAACGCGTTCAGCGGTAATCAGTTCGCAGGCCTTTGCCAGTCCGACATGGGTTGTTACGTGTATTACGTTAAGGCAGCGGCTGCCGCTTCGCGCGGACAGGAGCATACCGTAATCTTTTGTATCTGTGTAATGCGCGAAGATCTCGGTATGTCCTGCAAATAAATGGCCGGCGAGGTTTATAGCTTCCTTGTTGATCGGACAGGTGACAACAGCCGCGGTTTCCCCAACCATCGCGTCATTGATTGCCTTTACAATATATTGAAAAGCCGCTTCCCCGGATTTTGCCGCGGCCTCGCCGTGTAAATAATCACCGCGTTTTTTTATTGCGCCTGATTCAATAAAATCGAAAGTTCCCAATATTCCGCAGGCCTGCGAAGGTTTTTTTACCGGATTTAAAATAAATTTTTTACCGGTAATTTCCAGAGCATCTTCCAGAACGATCCTGTCGGCGTATACAACAGGGATTGAATTTTCGTAAACTTCATTTTTGGCCAGTGCCTTAACACAGATTTCCGGTCCGATACCAGCGGGATCACCTATGGTAATACCAATAACCGGCCGCTTTGTTAAATTCACCAAAGACTGCCGTTTTTATCAAAGGGCCAATCTGCCGCGCCTTCCAGTATTTCCAGCCCCATTTCCCGCGCTTCTTTTTCCAAAGCCTCACTGATCCAAAAGACTTCCGTGTGGAGGCTGTCTGTAATCCGGATTATCCGCGGATTGTCCGGATCCGCGCTTGTACTGGTGCGCAGAGCAAGCTGAACCGCTTCGCGATCGTTTTCGGTGACAGCGGGTATCCGGGCGAATTCCAGAACACGGGCGGTTACCGCGTTAACATATGTTGCGTCATAATCAATTTTTTCAAAAAGCCGCCTGGTGATTGTATGGGCCGCTCCCACGCCCATTGCGGACCCGTGGGTACCGGCGGTTAAATCCAGAACCACTGTGCGGTTGGCCGCGATTCCGCCGTTAACAAACGGCGTACATGGGCCGGCTCCGGTTACATTGGGATCCATGCCGTCTCCGGAAATATCTTTGCCGATGCGGTCAACGACCAGAACGTCCGCGCTTTTAAAAGGAATTACCGGTAGGTGACTCCTGGCTTCCTTAAGTAATTCCGGTTCTTTGGTTTCTATTTCTCCCGGCAGCATAGCTTCAAATTTGCAGGTCTGCGAGAAGGCATTTTCCAGAATTCCAAAACCCAGGATGACAGGAGCGTTCTTTAGGATGGTCCTGCCAAAAAGCGGAACCATGCGGGCCATTTCCCCGAATCCGCGTGAATGGCAGATTTCGGCGCCTTCCCGCTTGCCCAGCCCTATGGCCATCATTTTCATGATACCGCTCTCGAAGGGCCCGCGGAAATCGGTATGGGGTTTTATGCGCCCCGCGACAATTATGCCGTCAGAAAGGGCCGCGTTTTTGTCTATGCGAACCTCATAGGTTTTTTCCGGGCCGCCGGACGCCTGCGATCCGCAGGCAGCTTTGCCTATGACAACAGTATCCATGGAAGAAATAATGGGACAGCCTATTGATTCATCTGTTACGCCGTAACGGGCAAGCAGGTTTTTTTGGCCTTCTGCAGTCGCGCCGCCGTGGCTTCCCATCGCAGGTACGACAAACGGAACAGCATTCCTGGATTTAATAAAATCAACAATGGCTTTGATTATAACGGGAATGTTGGCCACTCCCCTGCTCCCGCAGGTTATAGCAATCCGTTTGCCGGGTTTGACAGCATCGGCTATTTCCGGCCTGGATAACTGCGCAAAAACAGCATCGGCGATTTTTTCTTTATGTATGCATGCAGTATCGAATTTCTGGCGCACTTTAAGCATTTTGGGAAGTTTTATTTCCGCGCACAATTGGCTGATTATACCGTTCATGTTTTTTTCGTTCATAATTTATAAGGATAGCACCTGTCATTCTGATATGCAATAATTATTCCCATGACCATTGCTCCGGTAACACGCAGCGCAGTGAATCCGGATAAACACAACGAACGTCTCCTTGTTCTGGCAGATGACTTAACCGGCGCCCTGGATACCGGCGTCCAGTTTGCCAAAAAAAGCATAAGCACCGGGGTATTTCCCTGCGCAGAAGAAATTAACGCAGTAAACCAAAATACCGGGAGCCCGGATTTTTCTGTTACCGTGATCAATACTGATTCCAGGCATATTTCCCCTGAAGCTTCCCGTAAAATAATAAAGACCGCGGTAAATGCAGATAATAATTTTACATATTTTTACAAAAAAACAGATTCCTGCCTAAGGGGAAACATCGGCGCGGAACTTGAAGCATTGATGGAAGCAGCAGACAGCCGGTTTCTGGCTTTTGTTCCCGCTTATCCGGACTTAAAGCGGTATACCAGAAACGGTTATCAATACCTCGAAGAAAAACCCATACATGAATCTTCAATGGCAAACGATCCGTTTAATCCAATAACAGAAAGTTTTGTTCCGGCCATTATTGGGAAACAGTCAAAAATTCCTGTAAGGATTGTACCGGCAGGCGGCAAAATTACTGCTTCAAAGAACAGGGAAATTCTTGTTTTTGATGCTCAAGAAACAAAAGACCTCAAAAGTATTGCCGCTGCGTTATTAAAGAAAAAGCTGCTGCACGTAAGCGCCGGATGCGCCGGGTTTGCACAGGCGCTGACAGAAACCCTTCCCCTTGAAAAAAAGCCTGATACAGAAAAACAAAAAATAACAGAGTTGCCACTGCTAATAGTTTCCGGAAGCCTGCATCCGGTTTCAATAAACCAGGTAAAGACAGCCATGCGGGCGGATATTCCGGCTATCGGGGCAAACTGCGATGCGGTAAGCTATGGCGCAGTTTACTGCGGCGCGGTTTACCGCGAAACAAGCGGTATGTCCGATCCGGCGCCGGAGGACGCAGAAAAAATAATTTCCTTTTGCGCCAAAGAACTGGGCAGTAAAAAAATTTGCATACTCGGCACAAAGGCCGCGCTGGGGGAGAAAACAATGTCTGCTGAGGATACCGCCCCGGGAAAGGGACAGGCCGATGTTTCTGCTTCAGCTCAAATTGCGCAAAGTATTGGCAGCCTGGTAAAAAAAATAATCAGCAAAACCGGGCCGCTTAATCTGGCGATTTTTGGAGGAGATACCTTATTGGGAATAGCAAAGGCTTTGGAATACAAATGCCTGGCGCCTTTGCTGGAAATCCGGCCGGGCGTTGTGCTTGCCCAAATTTACGGACAGGAAAAAGGGCTGCTGATTACCAAGGCCGGCGCGTTCGGCGAGGCTAACCTAATAAAAATTATCGCGGATTATTTAAACAGCCGCTATTTATTTGCCTCGGCGTAATCGTCGAGGAGCCTGTTGAGGGCAGCCGACATGGTCTTTACGGTTTCTTCAGGCGTCTTTTTTTCTTCAAGCATTACCGAAACCTGGTTGATAATTTCGTAATAAAAATCCCTGGAAGGGCCGACAATTACACCCATCATTTCAGGACTGGTCTGCGAAAGCTGACTGGCGCCGATATTGGCCTGGGGATATTGGGCAGCGTAACTTGCATAGGCTGGATCATTTACGGAACCTGTATTTACCGGTGTGTAACCGGTAGCAGCGCCGAAACGGGCCTGCACACCGGCGGAACACATAAACTTTACAAACTCCCAGCAGGCATCGGTTTTGGCCCTGTCGCCCTTGTTGAACATAAACAGTGCCGAACCGGAAACCGCGGCGCCCGGTTTGGCTTTATCGTCAATTCTTGGGAAAAACGCGCAGCCCAGTTCAAAACGTCCTCCTATCTGGTTTAAAAGGCCGGTTAACCCTGATGTGGACGCAGTATAAAAGGCGATTTGCTGGGTTAAAAATAAATTGCTTAGCCCGTCGGAAACATTGAGAAGTGCGCCGGCGTCGTACATTGCTTTCCAGGCCTTTAAAAATGTCAGTAAAGTACCGTCGGTATCACAGACAAGCCTGGTCGCGCTGCCGTCCCTGCCGTTGCTGTTGTTCACCACATAATAAAATTGGGGGCCCTGTATCTGGCCGATCCAGTTGGCAAGAAGAACGGTATTGGGCTGCTGCGCAAAAGCCGTAAGCTTTTGGTTATTGGAATTTAAGGGCGGTAATTTTTTGGCGGCTTCAATAATCTCGTTAAAAGTAGACGGAGCATTCGCAATCCCGGCCGCGTCAAGCATACTCTTGTTGTAATACATAACAGTAGTGGAAGCTGAAACCGGAAGCCCAAGCTGCCTGCCCCCGTAATTCCAGGCTTTAAGCGGCGCTTCCATTATTTGCCCCAGATCATAACTGCTATCGTTCTTTAATGCGTCGTCCACGGTATACGCGTATTCTGTATTGAGGTAATCCACAACACCGGTTGAATCAATCTGCATTACATCCGGCAGGGTATTGGTTTGCCTGGTCTGGAGAAGGGGCCTGAGCTTGGCAGTCGCGTCGGAGTACTGGCCCTGGAAAACGGCTTCCACGGTGATTTGTTTGGCGGCGCCGGGACCTTCATTGAATTCTTTTACAAATTGGTCAAACGCGAGACCGGCTTCATCGGACATGGAATGCCAAAAACGTATAGTCACAGGGCCCGGTTTTGCGGCCGGCGTACTCTGGCCGCCTCCGGCAGCCCAGAGCGGATTTCCAAATACTGCCAATAATACGGCCAAAACCGCGGTCTTAATGTTAAAAAAATTTCTCATGTAAATCCTCCGGAGCAATAATATTAATAAAATATAAATTGAATTTTTTTTCAACTCACCAAATTAAAAAAACACCCGATTTAATTGATTTTTAACGTTATCCTACAAGAGCTCCGCCTTCAATACCCCTTACGACTGCCATGCGCAGGAAACCGAATAAAACAAAAGAGGGAACAAGGATTAGGGTGACTGCCGCAAGTACAACTGTGTAATTGGTGTCCAGCGGATTTGTAAGCATGGCTACACCAATCTGAACTGTCCGCATTTCAATGCGGTTGGTTACCAGCAGGGGCCAAAGGTAAGCGTTCCAGAATGTAGTAAACGATTGAACCAGCAATGTAAGAATGACAGGGGCGGAAAACGGAGTGACAATAAAGGCAAGGAAACGCAAATCTCCGCAGCCGTCCATAAAGGCGGCGTCCCTGTAGGAAACAGGAACAGTTTTAAAATTCTGGCGCAGCATAAACATTTGAGTTGCCCCGGCCAGGGAAGTAACACACATGCCAAAATAATTGTCCAGCAGATTAAGCCGCGTAATTGTAATGTAATTGGTCACAACCAAAGTATCTGCCGGGAGCATCATGGTTCCAAGGACTATAAAAAAAAGGATCGTCCTGCCCCGGAATTTAAAAAAAACAAAGGCATAGGCGGCAAGTATTGCAAACAAAAGTTTAAGCACGCATCCCATACCGGAAACAATTACCGAATTCAGCATGAACCTCATCAGGGGCGCCATGCGGAACACGGTCCTGAAATTTTCCAGATTTAAAAAACTGTCCGGCAATACTTTGGGAGGAAAAACCGAAAGCTCCGCCCTTGTTTTAAACGCGACGGCTGCACAGTAAATTACGGGGAATACAATAATCAGCCCGGCAATAATTGCAAAAAACGTGACCAGGGCGTCTTTGACAAACCGGCATTTTTGGGTTCTTGTCATTGGTAATGCACCTTGCGGCTGTCAAAAATAAAAGCCAAAAAAACCATTCCAAAAGTCAGTATAAAAGTAATAAGGCTTATGCAGGCGGCAATGCTGTAATTTGAAGACTGATACCCGGAAGTATACATCATAAAAATCAGGGTCGTTGTTGAATGGCTGGGCTGTCCGGCAGTTATGATCATTACCGGCGTTGAAGTCATCATCGCCAGTACAATATTGGTGCAGATAACATAAAAAATTGTGGGAGCTGTAAGCGGAAGCTGAAGTTTAAAAAGCCGCCTTAATTTGCCTGTTCCTTCCAGATCTGCGGCTTCCATTACGTTGGACGGAATATTGCGCAGACCAGAGAGAAATAAAATAAAGTCAAACGGAATCCCAATCCACACGCATACCATTACAATGCCGGCAAGCGCCGCGGAAGGATCGGTAAACCAGCCGATTTTTAATCCCAGCCGGTAGTTGAAAATTCCCATTGCAGGTTCAAGGAGCATTTTAAAAATCTGGGAAGCCGCCGGCATGGAAACCGCCATGGGTATGATGAACATGGTCTCGTAGATAAATGAGGTCTTGCGTTTCCTGTTGGCAAGCAGGGCCAGACTATACGAGATCAAAAGGTTAAATGTCACGGCAAAAAAAGTAAGGGTAAGGGTGTTTTTAAGCGCGGTAAAAAAAACCGGATCGCCAAAAAGCCTGTTAAAATTCCGGGTTCCGGTAAAGCCGGTAATATCGCCCCTGAAATTTACACGGGAAAAGCTGTAGAGGAAAGTCCGCGCAAAGGGAAAATAAACAAAACCGCAGGCAAATACAAGAATGGGCAGCAAAAACAGATAAGGTTTTAACTTATTGATTCCATTGTAGTTTTTCATAAAATCGTGCTTTTGCATTTGTTCTGTATAACCTTATCATGGATAATCCAAACATATCTGGATGTTAACATATTTGGATTGTTTCTTTATAGATACTTTCATATACTGCAGTAATGAAAAATTTTAAACTTAGCGCATTTGCCGATGAAGCCGGGATTTCCGCGGGGGAACAGATAGACGCCCTAAAAGCGAACGGAATTCAGTATATGGAAATCCGCAATATTGACGGGAAAAATATACTGGACTGCAGCGATGACGAATTAAAAAAAATAAAAGAAAAGCTGGATGGCGGCGGCATTAAAGTTTCCTCCATTGGATCTCCGGTAGGCAAAACACCCATAACAGATGATTTTGACCAGGTTAAAAAATCTTTTGAAAGGGCGCTGGCAGCGGCCAAAATCCTTGAGGCTCCATATATCCGGGCTTTTAGTTTTTATGTTCCAAAAGGCAGCGACCCTGCGCCGTGGGAGGACGAAGTTGTCCGCAGGCTTACCGAGCTGGTCAGGACCGCGCGCCTTGAAGGCAGGCAGTACGCGCTGGAAAATGAATCAGGAATTTATACCGATATACCTTCCCGCTGTGTCCGAATTCTGGACAGGGTAGAAGGGCTGGTCCTGGCTTTAGATCCCGGTAATTTTATAATGAACAACGCAGATCTCCTGCAGGCCTGGAACCTATTAAAAAACAGGACCGCGTATTTCCATATAAAAGACGCGACAAGGGAACCCAGGCATTTTGTCCCGGCAGGAGAAGGCGAAGGTCACATTGCCGAAATCTTAAAAGACGCTTATTCCGGCGGATTTAACGGATTTTTATCGGTAGAACCGCATTTAAAATACCTGGAAAATCTGACCGATGCCCAGCGGTTTACAAAGGCGGTAAAAGCGTTAAAAAAGATACTTGACACTATTTAAAAAAATGTGATAACGTAAATTAAAATATTCAGTAAGGGGGAAGCAAAATGAGATTCGCGGTCATTGGTATTGTAGCAGTACTTAGCATTATTCTCCGCGAAACAGCCATTTTGCGTTAGCTGAATAAAGGCACTGACTACAGAGCCCCCCGCAGCAGACGCTGCGGGGGGCTTTTTTTATGTTTCAGGAGGAATTGAATGAAGTTGAACGGGGCAAGAATCGTCATTGAACAGATGGTTTCGCACGGTGTAACCACAATTTTTGGGTATCCGGGAGGGGCGGTTCTTCCGATTTATGATGAATTATACAGAAACTCGGACAGAATTCATCATGTTATTACCGCCCACGAGCAGGGCGCTGCCCATGCCGCAGACGGATATGCCAGGGCATCCGGCAAAACTGGCGTGGTGTTCGCCACCAGCGGCCCGGGCGCCACCAACCTGGTAACCGGTATTGCTAACGCGTATCTGGACAGCGTGCCGCTTTTGGCAATAACGGGGAATGTCGCAGTACCCCTTCTTGGCAAGGACAGTTTCCAGGAAGTGGACATCGCCGGAATTACCCAGCCCATTGTAAAGCACAATTTTGTTGTAAGGGATGTCTGCGACCTTGAAGAGACGATAAACGAGGCGTTCCGCATCGCCAACAGCGGGCGGCGCGGGCCTGTACTGGTAGATATTCCCAAAAATGTGCAGTGCGAGGAATGTGAATATTCCGGAAATTCACCGGGGCACATTCCTAGGCAATCATCGGATTTTAACCTTTCAGAAATTGTGCAGGCGATTAAGAATTGCAAAAGACCGTATATCTACGCGGGGGGCGGAGTACTGGCCGCCAGGGCGGAAAACGAACTGCGGCAGCTTTCCGAACGGTTGTCCGCCCCGGTCGGCCTCAGCATGATGGGAATATCTGCCCTGCCCCATGATTATGAACTTAATCTGGGCATGTGTGGCATGCACGGCAAGTATGCGGCCTCTGTCGCGCAGTCCGAATGTGATTTGATGCTTGCAGTAGGCGTCAGGTTTTCCGACAGGGCCACAGGCAATGTAGAGGCGTATAAAGAAGGGAGGATCATTGTTCATGCCGACATTGACCTCGCGGAAATCGGCAAGAACGTAGCTTCCCACATTTACATCTGCGGGGACGCCAAAGAAATTTTGACCGGCCTTCTGCAATCACTGCCGGCCGCAAAAAACACCGAATGGCTGTCGCGTATCAATGAACTTAAGCAGGTTGACCGGCAGCCGGCTGATGAAAATTTTAACCCGCGCAACATTATAGGCACAGTAAGTTCTTACTGCGGTGATGATACGGTAATAGCCACCGATGTAGGCCAGCACCAGATGTGGACCATGCAGTACTATCCGTTTAAAAAACCGCGGACCCTGCTTACCTCCGGCGGGCTGGGCGCGATGGGCTACGGATTGGGCGCCGCAATCGGCGGGTGCATGGCTGCCGGGAAAAAAAGGACCGTTCTTTTTACCAGCGACGGCAGCTTTGGCATGAACCTTAACGAACTGGCTACAGCGGTTTCGCAGGAACTGCCCATATTGGTAATTCTGCTCAATAACGGCGTTCTGGGAATGGTGCGCCAGTGGCAGACCATGTTCTACGACAAACGTTATTCGCAGACCACCCTCAACCGCAAAACGGATTTTGCCGCGCTTGCCAAAGCGTTCGGCGCGGAAGGTTTTTTGGCAGAAAACCTGGGGCAGTTAAAATCAATACTGGAACAGCTTCCGGCATCGGGCCCAGCCGTCATTGATTGCCGCATTGATATGGACGAAAAAGTTCTGCCAATGATCCCGGCGGGCGGGACCATAAAGAACATTATTATCAAAGGATGACGTTATGGAAAAATTTACAGTTGAACTGCTTGTAAACAACCAGTACGGCGTACTGAACCGCATAACCGGCCTTTACGCCAGACGCGGCTACAACATTGACAGCCTGCATGTAAACGAGACGGAAAATCCGTCGCTGTCCAGGATGCTGATCGTTTCCAGGGGCGATCAATACATACAAACCCAGATGGTGCGTCAGCTTTCAAAATTATACGACGTAAAAGAAGTAACCCTAATGGCAAAAGTAAACCGGTAATTTTTACCGAAAAAATTTTTTTTATACAGGAGTGTATTTATCATGGCGAAAATGTATTACGACAAAGACTGCGATCCCAAACAGCTGGAAGGCAAAACTGTGGCAATTATCGGCTACGGATCCCAGGGCCATGCCCACGCGCAGAACCTGCGCGACAGCAAGGTCAAGGTAATTATCGGGCTGTACGATGGTTCCAAAAGCGCGCAGCAGGCAAAGAAAGACGGCTTTACCGTACTAAATACAGGAGAGGCGGTCAAACAGGCGGATATCGTGATGATGCTGGTAAATGACGAAAAAATGAAGGCCATTTATGAAGAAGGCGTAATGCCAAATCTGCGCAAGGGAATGACCCTCTGTTTTGCCCACGGTTTTAATATTCATTATAAACAGATAGTACCGCCCAAGGATGTCAACGTTATCATGATAGCGCCAAAGGGGCCCGGCCATACGGTGCGCAGCCAGTTCCTGGAAAACAGGGGAGTCCCAAATCTTATTGCGGTAGAAAATAACGCGACAGGAAATGCCAAAGAAATCGCACTCGCCTACGCAAGCGGAATCGGCGGCGGCCGGGGCGGGATTCTTGAAACAACTTTTAAGGAAGAAACCGAGACCGACCTGTTCGGCGAACAATGCGTGCTCTGCGGCGGAGTATCGGCCCTGATGAAGGCCGGATTTGAAACCCTGGTCAACGCAGGTTACCAGCCGGAAAGCGCCTATTTTGAATGTATCCACGAAATGAAGCTGATAATTGATCTGGTTGTAAAAAGCGGACTTTCATTTATGCGCTATTCCATCAGCGACACGGCCGAATACGGCGACTATTGCGTCGGCGACAGAATCATTACACAGGAAACAAAAAATGAAATGAAGAAGGTGCTTTCCGAAATCCAGGACGGTTCATTTGCCAAAAAATGGCTCAAGGAAAACGCCGACGGAAGGCCCACATTTACCGCCAGACGCAAGGCAGAACAGGAACTCCAGGTAGAAAAAGTGGGCGCCGAGCTCCGCAAAAAAATGAGCTGGAGCGATAAGGCATGATCAGCGACACAATGAAGTCGGGAGTAGAAAACGCACCCAAGAGATCGCTGCTTAAGGCAATGGGTTATACCGATGCCCAGATCTCCAGGCCGATTGTAGGCGTTGTCAATTCTTTTAACGAAGTCGTGCCCGGGCATATCCATCTGCAGAACATAGCCCGCGCTGTCAAGGACGGAATCCTTATGGCAGGCGGAACGCCGATGGAATTTAACACCATAGGCGTCTGCGACGGACTGGCCATGGGGCACGAGGGAATGAAGTATTCGCTGTCCTCACGCGAAATTATCGCAGACAGTATAGAGTGCATGGTCAGGGGCCACTGTTTTGACGCTCTGGTCTTTATTCCAAACTGCGACAAAATTGTCCCGGCCATGCTCATGGCCGCGGCAAGGCTAAATCTGCCCTGTATTTTTGTATCCGGCGGCCCCATGCTGTCCGCGGACGGTACCGATCTTAACACGGTTTTTGAAGCAGTAGGCGCAGCCAAGGCCGGTAAAATTAACGAAGCCGAACTTTTGCGGATAGAAAATAACGCCTGTCCCGGATGCGGCTCCTGCTCCGGTATGTTCACCGCTAACTCGATGAACTGCCTCAGCGAAGCGCTGGGCATCGCGCTGCCGGGCAGCGGCACTGTCCCGGCTGTATACGCACAGCGGCTGCGCCTGGCAAAAGACGCCGGGCTGCAGGTTATGGAGCTGCTGCAAAAAAACATAAAGCCGTCGGACATAATGACCGTAAAAGCTTTTTACAACGCGCTGACTGTCGATATGGCGCTTGGCTGTTCGACCAATTCCGTCCTGCATCTTTTTGCCATCGCCAACGAGCGCGGGATTAAACTCGACCTGGATCTGGTAAACGAAGTAAGCGGCAGGACGCCCAACCTTTGCCATCTTGCTCCGGCTGGAAGCCATCACGTGGAAGATCTGAACGCGGCCGGCGGTGTCTGCGCAGTCATGCACGAGCTTGGCGGACTTTTGAATCTTGATGAAATTACAGTAACCGGCAGGACCGTCGGTGAAAATATAAAAAACACAATAGTAAAAAACCGCGAAGTAATACAAAAGTATTCGGATACCGGAGGACTGGCGGCCCTATTCGGCAACCTGGCGCCCGGCGGAGCGGTTGTCAAACGCAGCGCGGTAAAAAAAGAAATGCTTGATTTTACCGGAGCCGCCAGGGTCTTTGACGGAGAAGAAACCGCGATCGCTGCGATTTACAGCGGGAAAATCAAGGCAGGCGATGTCGTAGTGATCCGCTACGAAGGACCTGCCGGCGGCCCCGGAATGCGGGAAATGCTTAACCCGACATCGGCCATAGCCGGCATGGGCCTGGACAGTGACGTAGCGCTGATTACAGACGGCCGTTTTTCCGGCGCGACAAGGGGAGCAGCCATAGGGCATGTTTCCCCGGAAGCCGCGGCCGGCGGATTAATCGCCTGGGTTTGCGACGGCGATAAAATTCACATTGATATAAACAATCATTTAATGGAACTGCTTGTACCGGATGAAGTAATATCAGAACGCAAAAAAACAATTGCACTGCGGCCGCAGCAAAATCTGAGCGGCTATCTTAAAAGATATGCCAAAGCTGTATCTTCGGCGGACAGGGGAGCGGTTGTATGCTGACTCTGGACCGGATATATCAGGCCGCCCATCTGCTAAAGAATGTAGCGCGTAAAACCGACGTAATCGTTTCTCCGGGCCTGGCCCCTGACTGCAGCCTGTATCTTAAAACCGAAAATTTACAGATCACAGGTTCATTCAAGGTGCGCGGCGCGTATTTCAGGATTGCGATGCTGCCGGAAGAAGAAAAAGCAAAGGGTGTAATAGCCTGCTCCGCAGGCAACCACGCGCAGGGCGTAGCCCTTTCCGCGCAGCGTTCAGGAATTGATGCCACGATTTTTATACCAAGCATCGCCCCCCTTTCAAAAATCGAAGCTACCAAGCGCATGGGCGCGCAGATCAAACTTATTGACGGCGTATATGACGACGCCTACGAAGCTGCCGCGGCGTATCAAAAAGAAAGCGGAGGGGTTTTTATTCATCCGTTTGACGATATTGACGTGATTGCCGGGCAGGGCACAATCGGCCTGGAAATTCTGGAACAGGTCAGCGATCTTGACGCCGTAATTGTACCAATCGGCGGCGGCGGCCTGATCTCCGGCGTCGCCTTCGCGGTTAAAAAACTGAACCCGGAATGCAAAGTTTACGGTGTCCAGGCCGCCGGAGCCGGCAGCATGTTTAATTCGTTCAAGGATAAAAAACGCTGGAGCCTTACAAACGTTTCCACATTCGCGGACGGCATTGCTGTAAAATCGCCCGGTGTAAACACCTACGAGTTATGTACGCAGTACGTAGATGACATCGTAACAGTTACCGATGATGAAATCGCGACCGCCATTTTGTCATTGATGGAACAGCAAAAACTGGTCGCGGAGGGCGCGGGGGCGGTAGCGGTCGCGGCCGCCATGTTCGGCAAACTGCCGATTAAAGACAAAAAAGTATGCGCGGTAATTTCCGGCGGCAACATCGACGTGAACATTCTTTCGCGTGTAATAAACCGGGGGTTGCTTACAACCGGGCGGCTGTCCGAACTTAAAATCGAAATGCTGGATAAACCGGGACAGCTGCGGGATGTATCGGCGATTATCGCTAAACTGGGCGCGAATGTAACCAAGGTCATTCACAATCCGGGCGGCGAAAATACCGACATTAACGGCTGCTTCCTGTTAATCTCGCTGGAGACAAAAAACCGGAACCATTTTCTTGAGGTAAAACAGGCCATAAAAATGGCCGGTTACAAAATTGCAGAAGATTAAAATTTTTAGAATTACAAAGTCTGTCCGCAAAATTACCTCGCCGGCGTATTTTGCGGACAGGCACTACTTCATGTAAATAAACCGTTCGCCCAGTGCACAGATGTGGAACCGCTTCTGCGGGCAGAGCCTGTAGAAGCAGTCCGCAAAATAGGCCGGGTTTTCTGTATTGCCCGGCATCATGTCGTAATGGCTGGGGATTACCAAATCCACCGGTACTTCCATTGCCAGTTTAACCGCGTCCATGGCGCTAACATTTCCGATGCAGCCGCGTGCTGTCCGTTCCCAGTCAGCGCCGTTAACCGGGAGCATCGCTGCGTTAAAGGGCCCCAGTTCTTTTAGAACGCTCACAAGCTCCGGATTAATCCAGGTATCGCCTGAGTGATAAACCGACAACGCGCCTGTCCTGATAACATAACCCAAATCCGTATAATCGCCGTTTTTGTCTTTTACCCCTTCATCCTGAATATACCGCGTATGGAAAGCCGGCACAGGCAAAATTTCAATTTTGCCGGCTTCCAGAGGCTGCTGTGCGCAGGCGCCCATAATCCTGGCCTTCTCTATGCCGGCGCCGGCAAGCAGCCTGACCCAGGGCTTTGGCACAATAAACTTTGTACCTGGATTGGCTTTGGCCAGAGGCACTATGGTTTGAAGGTTAAGATGATCGCTGTGGTTGTGGGTACAGATATAATAATCTGCCCGCTGTATCGCATCCGGCCCAAAGGGGGGCGGATAATTTCTGCGATCTTTACCATCCTTGCCGCAAAGCGGGTTAAGAATTACATCGATATAAATAACCGTTCCTTCCAGATTAATAACAAATCCATGCTGCCCCATATACCAGATGTACATTGTATTGGTGTCCGGAGCGGAACCGGCTATTTCTTTTAATAAAGATTTACCGGATTTATACCAGCGGTTGGTTTTCATGTTAATATGATATACCAAAAATAACAAAATATAAAATACTTGACTTTTACCCCTGCCGGATTTACACTAAACCATGAACCTAAAGACAATTTTAACCAAAGAAACCATCAGCCTCCACATGAAGGGTACCAATAAAGAAGAAATTATCAGGGAATTACTGGATATACTGGAAGCGGCAAAGAAAATTCCCAACCGCGAAGCTGCTTTTACCGCAATAATGGAAAGAGAAGAAAAAATGTCTACGGGTATGAAGCACGGGATAGCAATTCCTCACGGTAAAAGTTCTACCATCAGCGACCTGGTAGCCTGTATAGGAGTTTCGGATAACCCTGTAGATTTTGACTCCCTGGATCATCAGCCCTGCCGGATCTTCATTATGACACTTTCTCCGGTGGAAAAAACCGGACCCCACCTTCAATTTTTGGCCGAGATCAGCCTGCTTTTCAAAAATGGAGAAAAACGAAGAGAAATTCTGAATGCTGCTACAGAGGATGATGTAATAAAGGTACTATCGGAATAAATTCCGTCGGAATAAATTCCGTCGGAGTAAACTCCATAGAATAAATTCTGTCAGAATAAATTCCGCCGGAGTATACTCCGCAGGAAATATTGCGGAAGGCGTCCGGGATGATAACTGCAATAATAAATTTTTCGGTTCATATATCATTTCTTCTGTGTATAGGTATGATTGCAGTCATTGCACTCAAATGCCAAAAATCGCATGTGCGTACAGCGTTTCTTCTTGTACTCGGCGCCATGCTGGTATGGAGCGCCGGTACAGTCCTGGAAATGGATTTCAGAATGCTGACCGGCATTACATACATGATGTTTATCAATATTTGCTACATAGGTATCTGCCTGGTCCCGGTTTTTTTACTCTATTGCGGCAGGGTTATATTCGCGCCGGAATGGCAGCCAAAGCCGGTTCACGCGGTTTTTTTTATAGTACCGGCGGCCAGTATCGCCGTGATTTTTACCAATCAATTCCACCATCTGTTTTTCACCGATTTTTCGCTGGTGTCCTCGGAGGCGGTCTACGGGATTTATTATTATTTCCATTCAGTATATTCATACGGCTGCATAGCGGCCGGAATTATTTTAATGCTGGTCTCATCGGCCCGCAATTCAGGCCTCCTGTCCAGACAGTCGCTGCTGGTAATAGCCGCGGTCGTTTTTACTGTCATACCCAATATGCTGTATTCGTTCGGGATTGCAGAGCTGCCTTTCAGCATAAGCATGGCGGCGTTTACGGTTTCAATTTTTTTGCTGCTGGTTGCCTTTTTTAAATACCGTTTTATTGCAACGCTGCCGATCACAATACGCCAGATTGTGGATTTGATCTCGGACGGGTACCTGGTAACGGACAGACAGCACCACATCATTTCCTTTAACCGGGCGCTGATCCGCATGTTCCCAATGCCGCTTAACATCACACCCGGGAACAGCGTCAGGGATTTTATGGACGGGAAATTTTTAAATGTCACCTGGGATCATTACCTGCAGCTGTATGCGCAGGCAGCGGAACACAACTGTACTGTAACCGCGGAATTCAATATTGCGGAAACTAAATTTCTTAGCGCGGAAATTACTCCGGTTTTTCAGCATAATACACAAACCGGCTGTATAATTTTACTCAAGGACATTACCCAGTCAAAACAATTAATCGAATTGACAAAAACGGAATCGCGTTACAAAAGCGAGTTCCTGTCAAACATGAGCCACGAAATACGCACGCCGATGAACGCGATTATCGGTATGGTGAATATAGGAAAATCCGCGGCGGACATGGCAAAAAAAGATTACAGCCTTACAAGAATCGAAGAAGCTTCCAGGCATCTTCTTGGCATCATTAACAATATTCTGGATATATCGAAAATCGAAGCCGGCAAGTTCGGGCTCTCCGCGCAGGAATTCATTTTTGAAAAAATGATACGGCAGGCGGTAAATGTCGTAAAATTCAGGGCGGACGAAAAAAAGCAATCCTTTGCGGTTTATATTGACAACGGCATTCCCGGAAGTCTAATCGGCGATGATCAGCACCTTGCGCAAGTCATTACCAATTTAATCGGGAACGCTGTCAAGTTTACCCCGGAGAACGGTTCAATTAAACTTGATACAAAACTTGTAGAAAAAAATGATGAACAGTGTACGGTACAGTTTGATATTGCCGATTCCGGAATCGGCATCAGCCCGGAACAGCAGGCCCGCCTGTTCCAGTCATATTCGCAGGCGGAGGACGGGACAGCGCGCAAATTCGGCGGGACAGGTCTTGGACTGGCCATTTCCAAAAATATAGTTGAAATGATGGGCGGCCGGATCTGGATAGAATCCGAACTTGGCAAAGGCGCTGTGTTTTCTTTTACGGTTAAGCTGGCCAGAGGAACCGGGGAAGGACTATCTGAACAGCAGGAAGATACCAATTCGGAGGCCGCGGTTTTTACCGGGTCCAAAATCCTGCTTGCGGAGGATGTTGAAGTAAACCGCGAGATTGTTCTTGCCATGCTTGAACCAACCAGGATCGAAGTTGACTGCGCGGAAAACGGACTGGAAGCTGTCCGAATGTTCAGCGAAGACCCTGAAAAATACGACATGATATTTATGGATTTGCAGATGCCGCAGATGGACGGTTACGAAGCTACCCGCCGCATACGGATATTTGAGGAAGAACACAGGAAGCAATCAGGGGAACACAAAAAAAATATCCCGATAATAGCAATGACCGCAAGCGTCTTTAGGGAAGATATAGAAAAATGTATCCTGTCGGGAATGAACGGCCATGTAGGCAAACCCCTTAACCTGGGGGAAGTTATAAAGCAACTAAAACTTTATATAAAAACTTCCCCCGGCCAAACAGGCCTAACCGCTTAATTGCCTATCTTTTTTAACGCGTCGGCAGCCAGATTCTTGACTACGTTTGTCCAGTCGGGAGACTGCTGAACCTGCAGCAGAACGGGCCTTGTAAGGGCCCTGCCGGTGGCGCCGAGATTTCCCATCGCAGGAATTATAACACGCACAAGCTGTTCATCATTGGTAGTCAAGGTACCGCTGGTCCGCCGCTGGTGAATGGTGCGCAGGTATCCGGAAAGAAGCCTGGCAGAATCTTCGGAAGACAACGAATCCAGAGTATAAATAACCGACAGCCTTTCGTCCATATCACCGTTCATATACGATCTGTCAAGCTGCGGGTAAACAGAGGCATCCTGGGTTTTGTAGCGCCGGATCATGTTAAGCGCAAGCATGCGCATCTGGGTCAATACCTGGCGCAGGCGTACATCGCTTACCTGCTGTTTCCAGCCTTCGGCCAGGGCCGCAACCGCGACATTGGCCTTGTGTTCATCGGCCGCATTTGAGCGTTCGCTGGTCCGCAGGGCCAAGTATTTGACATCATAGGTATAACCGGAGCTTGTCACAACCGATAACAGCTGATCGGTAGGATCATCCATAATATTTAAGAGTGAAATGGACGCCTGATTCTTGATTCTCTCTGAATACCAGCCGGTAGAAGCAAAAAAGACAGGTAAAAATCCCTCCGGCGCCTTGTAATTTTCAAGGGAAATAATTGCCCCGTAAGCAATCCGCTCGGACCTTTCCCTCATCGTAAGGTCGGATTGCGGCTGGGTGTTTAAATCGTTCAGGATCTGCACAACCTGGGGAAGGAACGCAGTGTCGCCGATTTTACCCAGGGCGACAAGCGCTTCTGCCTTGACCAATGCATTGTCAAAATAACCAACCATCCTCCACAAATTGAGAGCCGATTCCGTATGTCTGGCCTCGCCGAGCTGGACTGCCAATATACGGGCAACCGAATCGGCCGCATCCCATTCCGAACGGGTATTAATGTTGGGATATTGGAGAATCAGCTTATCCAGAGCTTTGGCGTAAAAATCCTCGGCGCCTGCGTAATTCCCGTCCACAACGTTTTGTATGTATATAAGCTGTTCCGCCACGGACTGGGCGCCGTCGTAGGCCTGCGACCAGGCGTCAAGTTCACTTGATTGGGCATATAATGCCATACCGGTTAAACAACACATCAATAAAATGAATATTCGTTTCATAGTAAATGTATTATGATACACTAAAACAGTATTTTCAATATAGAAATTACAGAAATGAATACCCAAATAAATTTTTTTGGGCATTCATTTCTGCATTTGTCCAATATAGTAATATATTTAGGAGTAGTCATGTTCATTTGCGGTAATCGGATAATCGATGAATTTGGCCGGTGTTTAATACTGCGGGGCTGCAACCTTGGGGGCAGTTCCAAGCTGCCGGCGTCTCCGGTGCAGGCGGCCGGACAGGGAACATTGTCGTTAAATAATCCGGAAGGTGTTTCTTTTGTTGGGAGGCCTTTCCCGCTTGAAGATGCGGAATTTCATTTTAAAAGGCTAAAAGAATGGGGATTTACGTTATTGCGTTTTGTTTTAACCTGGGAAGCTCTGGAACATTCGGGGCCCGGGATTTATGACGAAGAATATCTGGCTTATTTAAGGAAGATTCTGCTTACCGCGGAAAAAGAAGGAATTGCTGTATTCCTTGATCCGCACCAGGATGTCTGGAGCAGGTGGACAGGAGGAGACGGAGCGCCGGCCTGGACTCTGGAAAAGATAGGCATTGATTTAAACCGGTTGGACGCCGCGGGGGCCGTGATAACTTTTCAGCATGGAAAGGAACTGCCGGAGTGCCGGGATTATTGGAAAAAGGACGGCCGGCCCATGTTTTTTTGGCCGGTTAATTATTTTAGGTACGCCGCATCCACAATGTTTACCCTTTTTTTTGGCGGCAATGTTTACGCGCCTGATTTTACAATCGAAAACGAAAATGCCCAGACCTGGCTGCAGGAACGCTACATCGCAGCCTTTAGGCATTGTTACAGGCGGCTAAAGAACTGCCGCGCACTGGCCGGCTGGGGAACAATGAACGAGCCGTTTCCGGGTTATATAGGATGCCGGGATTTGAGCGTAACGGAAAACTCCTTTTTGCCCCTGGGCCCAACACCCTCACCCTGGGAGTCCATGCTTGCGGCTTCCGGGGAGGCGGTTGAAGTATCTTCCCTCTCTCCTTGGTTAAAAAAACCAATAAGGACAGGCAAAGCGATTCTTAATCCGAAGAAGAAAAAATTGTACAGGGACGGATTTGACTGCCCGTGGAAAACTGCCGGCGTATGGACAGAAGCCGGCGGGCAAAAAAAATTGCTTAATAAAGACCATTTCGCCCTTTACAACGGAAGGCCGGTAAATTTTACCGATGATTTTTTAAAGCCGTTTTTAACCAAATTTATCGAGCGGATGAAGGAAGCGGACCGGCCCGCGCTTTTTTTTATCGAAGGCCTGGCGCAAGCCAATGCCCAGGGTAATGCCCAAGCCGCCCACCCGTCATGGTCGGCTGCTGACGGAGAGAACACTGTCAACGCGTTCCATTATTATGAGGCGCTTACGGTTTTTACCAAAAAGTTTATTCCCTGGCTGGCTTTTGATCAGGAAAGCGGAAAAATAATTATTGGCAAAAAAAAGGCTGCTGCCTGTTACTCGTCAAAACTCGGAGCGGCCGCTGAATGGACCAGGACCAGAATGAACAACATTCCGTGCCTGCTGGGAGAGTTTGGGCTGCCGTTTGATCTTAACAACAGGAAAAGTTTTAAAACGGGCAATTACCGCTCACATGAGGAAGCTTTGTCGCGTTATTACGACAGCATCGACAAAAACCTGCTCCACAGCACCATCTGGAACTATACTGCGGACAATACAAATGAAGCAGGCGATCACTGGAACGCCGAGGACTTTTCCATTGTCTGCGGCGGAGAAGGCCGCGCAATAAAAGGCTGGCTCCGCCCCTACCCCATGGCCACAGCAGGAGACCCGCTGGAAATTTGCTGGGACAGAAAAAAATACGTTTTTGTTTACAGATTTATGGCAGATCCGCTTATTGAAAAACCTACAAAAATTTTTTTACCTAATGTCTGGTTTGGAGAAAACCCTGATGTAAACATAATTACACCGCAAGCGCGTGTTGTTTTAAAGACTGAATACTCGTTTAAGGAACAGATGTTCTATATATATAATGAAGGTTATCAGGGAGAAGTGAAGATAAAAATTAAAAGGTTAGTGGTTAGTGGTTAGTGGTTAGTTGTTCTGTCCACTCAACTACTCAACTACTCAACTACTCAACTAATTTCTCCTTTCTTCTCCGTGCCTCTGTGAACTTCGTGAACCCAGTGAGATCCTATTCGAAAATTTTTTGTTCGTGAACTTTTGTGAGGTTCGTGGTAAATCAAATAAGAGCCGACAGGGTAAGGTAATCCAGTTTCTTGCCGTCTCTGTAGACACGCATATTGCCTGAACTTACTTCGTCGATTAATGTCACTTCGCCGTCTACAAGGCCGAATTCGACTTTTATATCGTAAAGTTCAAGACCGCGGGCCTTGAGGTCGTCCCGGATTATATTGCAGATTTTTATGGTGTCGGTTCTAATTTTATCGTATTGCGCTTTGGTCAGGAGTTTGAGCGCTTCCAGAATTTCACATGTGGCCGGCGGATCATCGCGGTCATCATCCTTCAGTGTTACCTCGAAAACCGCGGGCAGGTCTTCGCCTTCGGTACAGTAGGAACCAAACCTTTTGACAAAACTGCCCGCTGCTTTGTAGCGGACCACAAACTCCAGACCTTTCCCAAAAGACTTGCCCGGACGGACTGTCATTTCGTTTTTGGAAAGATCAGCGTTTATGTAATGGGTATTAATCTCGCGCTTTTTTAAAAGTTCAAAGTAATACGCGGTCATTTTGAGGGCGCCGGAAGCAACACCGGCAACCGAACCTATAACCTTGTTGCCGCCCGGATCCGGATTGCCGGGGCTGTGACCGGTTACAGTGTCCTTGAATTTCAAAAGTATATTGCCGTCAGGCAGCTTGTAAACATCTTTGGTCTTGCCGTTTTTTAATAATTCCATAAATTTACCCCTTGGGCTGAACATAATTTCCGTTATTAAATTATGGCAAAAAACCCTGGCTATTGCAATAACACCTAAAAATAACTTACTGTAAATAACTAACGGGAGGAGGAATCAATGAACCCCTTTATCGTAATATCAATTCTGTTGTGGATTGCGGTTTTTGTTTACTGGCTCATAAGGTCCCAAAAACAGGGAATCATGAATGAAATCGCCGGGCTGATAAAACTGGCACTATCCGGGCTGATAATTTTTATACCGGTAATTTTTTTAAGTGTTTTATATTTGTATAAACCGTTATTTTTATTAAACATAATCGGAACAGGCATTGTTGCTTTTGGGTTTATCCTTTGTATTGTCTCAAGGGAGTATCTCGCGCAAAACTGGAGCGGCAAGGTAGTAATTCAGGCAGAACACACATTGGTACAGAACGGTCCATATAAAATTTTACGGCATCCGATTTACTCAGGCGTTTTAATTATGATGCTGGGATCAAGTTTGTTGGCCGGTAATTTGTTGGGATTTGTATGGTTTGTATTTTCATTTTTTGGATTATACAGGAAGAGCAAGCAGGAAGAAGAATTGTTAATTACAAAATTCGGCGATAGTTATGAACAGTATAAAAAATCTACAAGTATGATTATACCAAAAATATTGTAATGAAGGGTATCAATACCGCATTAAAAACCCGGAAGAATCTGTTGTTACAAATCCTCCCGGGTTAACAGGCAAAAACCAGTAAAAAAATTTATTTCTTGATGTTGTAGAACGCGTTTTTACCGGCATAAACCGCGACGCCTTCCAGTTCATCTTCAATGCGCATAAGCTGGTTATACTTGCAGATCCTGTCGGTGCGGCTCATTGATCCTGTCTTGATCTGGCCGGTTTCCAGTGCGACAACTAGGTCGGCGATAAAGCTGTCTTCGGTCTCGCCGGAACGGTGGGAAACAACCGCGGTATAACCGGCGCGTTTGGCCATTTCCACGGCTTCGTATGTCTCGGTAAGGGTGCCAATCTGGTTCACCTTGATTAGGATCGAATTGCAGGCGCCCAGGCCGATTCCTTTTTCAAGCCGTTTGGTGTTGGTTACAAAAAAATCATCGCCAACAATCTGGATTTTATGGCCAAGAGCCTTGGTAAGTTTTACATAACCGTCCCAGTCATCCTGATCAAGGGGATCTTCCAGGGAAACGATCGGGTATTTGTTAACCCAGCGGGTATATAGATCGATCATTTCATCGGAGGTAAACAGCTTGCCGGGATTAGATTTCCAGAATTTATAACCTTTCTTGTCGCCTTCTCCGAACAGTTCCGAAGAAGCGCTGTCCAGGGCAATGGCGACCTGTTCGCCGGGTCTGTAGCCGGCTTTCTCGATTGCCTTCATGATATAGTCAAGGGCTTCTTCGTTGGCAATATCCGGAGCGAATCCGCCTTCGTCGCCGACCGCTGTATTTTTACCGGCGTCATGGAGAATTTTTTTAAGGCTGTGGAAAACTTCCGCGGTCCAGCGCACCGCTTCCCTGAGGGTGGGAGCGCCGACCGGCATTACCATGAATTCCTGGAAGTCGATTTTGTTGTCGGAATGTTTGCCGCCGTTGATAATATTGGCCATGGGAACCGGCAGCAGATTGGAATGGAAACTTCCCAAATATTTGTAAAGCGGAACATCGAGGAAACTTGCCGCAGCCCTTGCTGCCGCCATGGAAACGCCCAGGATGGCGTTGGCGCCCAGCTTGGCCTTGTTCTCTGTCCCGTCCAGTTCGATCATGGTCTTGTCAAGGTTAACCTGCTCCAAAACATCCATTCCCTCCAGCTCGGGCCCGATTACGTTGTTAACATTGTCAACAGCCTTTAGAACACCCTTGCCCAGGTAACGGCTCTTGTCGTTGTCCCGCAGCTCTACGGCTTCGTAATCGCCGGTGGACGCTCCGGAAGGCACAGCGGCCCTTCCGCTTGAACCATCTTCGAGAAAAACATCAACTTCAACAGTAGGATTACCGCGTGAATCAAGAATTTCCCTCGCCTCTACATATTCAATTATGCTCATAATGTCCTCCAAAATTGACAGATTAATTGAAATTAATTGATAATATATATTCACTTTTTTTATGACAGGAAGTCAAGGGAGGATAATGCATTAATAATAATGCATTAACAATAATTGACAAATAACCAATGTTGGGAATAATTGAAACATATGAAAAAAACAGCAATTTTTTGGCTATGCTTAATAATAAATCTGCCTGCTTTTGCACAAACAGCCGGACCCTGGAGGGCCACTGTCGCGATTGTACCCTTTGAAGCCGGGCCTGCTCCCGCCGCAAACACTGCTCCCGGTACAGCGGCAAACACGATTCCTCCTCCGGTTGATTATCAGCTTCTGGCGGACGCGGCATCCCTTAATGATCAGCTTGTCAATGAACTCAATTCCTGGGACGCGCTTAATATAATAACCGGAGACGGAAAAAGCGATTATACGGTCAGGAGCAGACTTGAATTGGTTAATAACCAATATGTCCTTAGCGCCTCTGTCTACGATACCGCCGCCAACAAACTGTTGAATTCGGCAAAAGAACAGGCTTCAAGCATAACCGCCCTTTCATCGCAAATATTTTCATTCGCGGCCCAGGTTACAGAAAATGTACCTTTCCCCAACTACCTTTTGGGCAGGTGGAAGGCGGTAATAAACATGAATGACGGCCCGCTTACCTGTATACTTGAATTTAAGCCGGACAGGACAATAACGGCCGAACAATACGATACCTGGGAACACAGGCTGGGCACTAACGCCCTGCGGTACCAGGGTTACGGGACAGGAACATATACATACTGGGGATATGCCAGACGTTTCGTGCGCGGCCTGCCGACAGACGGGTTTGTTACCATAAATCTAAAGCTTAATGACGCTTTGCCAAAGTACGTTTCAATATCGTATACGCGCATAAATTTTTCATTTAATGATGAAAAAAATGTTTTTGAACTGGTTGGGAGCGGATTCGGCTGCGGAGATAATTTTTCCGGCCCTTCGGTATATCCGGGCCAGAATGTAGCCTACACCAGTTTCACCAAAATACAATAGAAGGTTCAGGGGATTTATGAAAAAAAATATCCAAAAAGGGAGAGTTTATTTTTTTGCCGTCAAAATTTTAAGGAAGCTTCCGGCCGCTGTTTTTTTATTTTTGCCCCTTCTTGTACAGGCCCAGGTTGCTGTATCGCCGGCCAATGCCGCGGTAAGCGCCGCGCCCCTGTGGGAACGTCCGATAAATGACACTGTTCTTGGTCTCCCCTTCCTGCAGGCCGAATCGGTGGTTGTCGCAGGCGAAAACGGCAACGTTAAATCCTGGAGCATGAGGGGAACTTTTTTATGGGACTTTGATCCAAGGGGCAAGGTAAGCCCGCACAGTTCCCGTTCGCCGGAAGGGACCACCTACATAAGCAACGTTACCGGTTCATTCATGGCGGTAAACCGCACGGGCAGGGAATTATGGCGTCTGGAACTGGGCAAGCCGATGTCATTCCCGGCGGTAATCGGCTGGGACGGCAGGCTCTTTATAACGGTAGATTCCGAAATTTTTTGCCGCACGGCCTCCGGGCTGCCCCTGTGGAGCATTGATGTTGGCAGTCCTGTCGCGATGGCTCCGGTGCTGGATCATGCCGGCGGCATAGTTACCTATTTAAAAAACGACGATTTTATCCGCATAGATCATCTTGGCTCGGTAGAAAGGATCCATCTGGATCGCCAGCCCGCCATCATTGTACCTCTGCTTACTCCGGGCGCTGTACCGGCGGTTAACACCAACGGCAACAGCTACCTCCTGTTATACGAGAACAGGGATTCAGAAGATATCAAACTGGATTTTACAGCAAAGCAGGGAACCGCGTTTTCAAGGATCAGGCTGCCGCAATTGCCGGCCCAGCCAATAGCGGCCGTAGGCTACCAGGACATGGCCGCCATAACGCTGCGGGACGGGAGAGTCGTACTTGAAAGCGGAGTAAACGGACAGGTGCGCTGGACCGGCAACACCCACGAAACTGTTGCGGAAAAAGGCGCGGGAAACCTGGCGCCCGGCGATGTTACCATGGTATTTGACGAGCGCGGAATTTATTCCCTTAGCCGCACCGGGGCGACCTGCTTTACCGTTTCCAGTAAAAGGCGATGGCTGTTCCGAATTCCAGAGACATCGGCGGTTCCCGTCTTAAGCAGCGAGGGCCTGATCTACGCCTGCGGGAAAGACGGAACTCTGCGCGTATATAAAATTGACAACCAGGTGCGCAATATCCCGCGTTCCATGTACGGCCCCAATCCGGAAGGAAATTACGGACTCGGCAATCCGCCTCCTTCGCCGTGGGCAAATCTTGAAGGCAGGTTTAACGATTATTTTGTAAAGGACATGTATAACGAAATCGAAAAAGCTACAAGCGCTGGCCAGGTAGGGCAGAACGAACCTTACTACGTAGCTTACCTTATGGAAATGATTGGATATTTTTTAACCAATCCTACGGCTTCCCTTGTAAGGGCGCCGATTAAAGTGCCGCAGCGGATCGATTTTATACGGCTTCTTGCGCGCATGGGGTCCAGGGAAACGATTAATTTTTTGGTTACCATTTATAACAAGGATCCGGAACCTTCGATCAAGGCGGCGTGCTGCGAAGCCATAGGGAAAATCGGGGTAGACCCAAAGGGGGAAGCAATCTCTGCCTACTCCTTCCTGCTTTCAAGGGACAACGCCAACCGTGATTCGCAGACGCTTTTGTCTGCGTCAGATTCGATTGCCGCCCTTTGCCGATTCTCCGGTCCTCCGCTGGCGGAGGACGGCATTCTCCTGCTGACCCAGATAGCGAAGTATCCGGACTTCCGCTCAGATGTCAAACAAAGGGCCCAGGCCCAGCTTAACGCACTGCGCCAGGAAGGACTGGACAAACCCTATAACCAGTAGCCGAAAACCTACAACTGCACCGCCGAAGATTCAGATTGTCTGTCCGGCAAACTGGCTGTTGTAAAGTTCGGCGTAAAATCCCTTGCGTTCCAGCAGATCCTTATGGGTTCCCTGCTCAACTATGTCGCCGTCCCTTAATACCAGGATAAGGTCCGCCTCACGTATTGTGGACAGCCGGTGCGCTATAATAAAACTGGTCCTGCCTTTCATCAGATTATCCATGGCAGTCTGAATCAGGCGTTCGGTTCTGGTATCAACGCTGCTGGTCGCCTCGTCAAGGATCAGCATTCCGGGATCCGCAAGAATAACACGGGCGATAGTAAGGAGCTGTTTTTGCCCGGCCGAGATATTGTCGCTTTCTTCATTGAGAATCATGTTATAGCCGCCGGGCAGGGTCCGCACAAAATGATCAACCTGGGCGGCCTTTACCGCTTCTTCAACTTTTTCCTGCGGCGCGTTTGGATTGCTGTAGCGGATATTGTCCGCTATGGTTCCGGAGAAAAGCCAAGTATCCTGTAAAACCATGCCGAACAATTTGCGCAGATCGTGACGTGTAAAATCCTTAATATTGGTTGAACCGATGGAAATAGAGCCTCCGTTTACTTCATAAAATCGCATAAGGAGTTTTACGATTGTAGTCTTGCCTGCGCCGGTCGGCCCGACAATGGCGATTTTTTGGCCGGGCTCAATATCCGCGCTAAAGCCGCGTATAACCGGTTTTGCCGCGTCATAACCAAAACGGACATGATCAAAAATTACGGGGCTGTCCGGAGACGGAGCGGGTTTGGCGTTAACCGGATCCGGTAATTCCTCCGGCACAGCCAGGAATTCAAAAACCCGTTCCGCGGCAGCGGCGGTCTGCTGCAGTATATTGGAAATGTTGGCGATATTGGTTATCGGGTGGTTGAATGACCTTACATACTGCAGAAAGGCCTGGATACCGCCGATGGTAATCATGCCCCGCACTGCGAAAATCCCGCCAAAGACGCAGACGGCCACATAGGTCAGGTTACCGACAAAAGCGGTAATCGGCATCAGAATGCCGGAGAGGAAATTGGCCTTCCACGCGGCGCGGTACAGTTCCGCATTATGGCCGTCAAAAGTTTTTAATGATTCTTCCTCGCCGGAGAAAGCTTTGACAACCAGATGGCTGGAAAACATTTCTTCGATGTGGCCGTTAACCTTCCCCAGGCACCTCTGCTGCGCGCGGAAGAATTTTTGCGATTGTCTTACAATCAGCGTAATGGCCAGAATCGAAAGGGAAAGGAAGAGCAGTGTCAGAATTGTGAGCATCCAGCTTACAGAAAACATAATGCAGACTATGCCGACTACCGAACATATCGAAGTAATAATCTGGGTAAGGCTCATGTTAAGTGTTTGGGTTACCGTATCAACATCATTGGTCAGCCTGGAAAGCACTTCGCCGTGGGTGACCGTATCAAAATAGGAAAAAGGCAGCTGGTGGATTTTATTGCTTATGTTGTCCCTAAGGGCGTAAGTAACCTTCATGCTGACAGAAGCCATAATAAAACTCTGCAGCCAGGCGCACAGGGCGCTTATTATGTAAAAACCAAGAAGCATAAAAAGAATGGAAGCGATCTTCTGGAAATCAATCACGCCGGTTCCGGTAAAATGCCTGGCAACCCCGGCCACAAGTTCGTCCGTTACCATCCCCATAATCCTGGGGCCGACAATAGTAAATATTGTCGAAATTATCGCAAGCGCCCAGACAAAAATAATTGTTACACTGTATGGCTTTAGGTAAATTACAAGCTGCTTCATGGTGCCTTTGAAATTTTTTGCCTTGTCGCCCATTGCCGCAAACCGCCCGGGTCCGCCGGACATCCCCGGCCCCCTTAAACCCTGCCCCTGTCCCTGGTTTTGTCTTGAGTCGCTCATAAGCTGCCTCCGGCGGCGGCCGGCCGGCCCGCTATAAATGAATCCTCCGAATACGGCGATGAATCATGCCGGAGCTGGGACTCCGCACGGAGTTGAGACTCCGCGATCTCGCGGTATTCCGGACAGGTCTTTATAAGTTCATCGTGCGTACCCATACCCACGATTGCACCTTTTTCAAGCACAATTATTTTTTCAGCCTGCATAATGGTTCCTACCCGCTGCGCGATAATAATTTTTGTGGTTTGTTTTTTATCTTTTTCCATGGCTCCCCTCAATCTTGCGTCTGTCGCAAAATCCAGGGCCGAGAAACTGTCGTCAAAAATAAGCAGATCCGGATCACGCACCAGAGCCCTGGCAATCGACAGCCTCTGTTTTTGACCTCCGGAAACATTGGCGCCGGACTGCGCCAGATTGGATTCCATGCCGTCAGGCATTTTATCTATAAATTCCAGGGCCTGTGCGATTCCGGCGCTTTTGCGGATTTCATCATCGCCGGCATCGTTCCTGCCGTAACGCAAATTAAAAGAAACCGGTCCGGACAGGAGTATACTCTTTTGCGGAATATAACCGATATGCGACCGGAGTTCCTTTTGCGGCATATCCCGGATATCCGTTCCGTTAATCATAATGCTTCCGCCTGTAACGTCGTAAAACCTCATAATCAGATTGGCGATTGTGGATTTGCCGGAACCGGTAGCCCCGATTAAAGCCGTTGTTTCTCCCCTGTTGGCGGTAAAATTAATGTTCCTTAACGCATCCTGTTCGGCGTCTCTGTATTTAAAGAAAACATTTTTAAATTCAATGGAGACTCCTTTTTGATCCGCAATAAAAGTACCTGCGGATTTGGACACAGCAGGATCCTTGATGGAAATGTCGGTTTCAAGTACCTGGGAAATACGATCGATGGAAACTGCGGCCCTTGGCAGCATTACAAAAATATTGGAAATAAAATGGAACGAAAAAATAATCTGCAGGGTATACTGAATAAACGCCATCATATCTCCGACTTCCAGCGAATAGGAGGCAATTTGGCGGGCTCCGATCCAGATAATAAACAATATGGAAATATTCTGAACAAACTGCATTACAGGCATCTGCAATATCATTATGCGGTTTACAAATAGATTTACCCCGGTCAAATCCCTGTTAACATCGTCAAAACGTTTCTTCTCGTGATCCTGGGCGCTAAAGGCGCGGATAACCATAAGACCGTTAAGGGTTTCCCTGCCGATTTTGTTCAGGCTGTCCACCAGCTTCTGAATTATTTTGAACTTGGGCATGGCTATTGAAACAAGAGTCAGCAGCAGGGCAAGAAGTACTACAACAGAAAGTACAATTATCCAGCTCATTGAAGGGGCCTTGTTTATGGCCATAATAACGCCGCCGGCTCCCAGTATTGGAGCGTAACATATCATCCTTATGCCCATGGTAAACATCTGCTGCACATTGGTAATATCATTTGTACAGCGGGTAATCAGGGAGGCCGTGGAGAACTCATCAAATTCGCGGCTGGTAAAACCTTCGACTTTTGCGAACACGGCATGGCGCAGATTGCGCGCGAGTCCGGCCGCTATCCTGGTGGACAAAAAGCTGACCGTTATTGCGGCGGCGCCGCCGGTCAGGGCAATGCCCAGCATAAGAAGCCCAAGCGATAAAATGCCGGAATCCTCGGCAACGGTATTTCCCTGACCGCCTCCGGCATTCTGGAGTATGGAATTGACAAGCTGCGACATTAGGTTGGGCAGACTTAAATCACAAAAAGCCTGCAGCAAAAGTACGCAGATTGCCAGAACCAGAAGCGGCGCAAAAGGCTTTAGATACTTTCCGATTTTTTTCATATCAATACTCTACCTGTTGAATAAATTTCCGGGAATGGCGCCCGGCACTGTACCGGGTAAACTCGGTGTACTTGGAAGCTGTATACTTGGGGTATTCCCCTGTAAAAGATCTTTTGCGGCCTGTTCAGCCTGGCGTTTGGCTTCATCGGCTGCCTGATTGATCACTTCGTCGGCGGCCTGTTTTAATTTTTGTTCAAATTCGTTTTTCCTGGCGTCCAGGCTGCCCATTAATTTGTCCACAGCGGCCTTGTCACCGCGTGCCGCCGCAAAAATCGCGTCAAGTTCTTCGCTGCTTATTAAGCTTTGATCTACATAGGAAGAAATTCTATCGCGGAGCATTTTTTCGATTTCGGCAGCCGCCTTGTTTATATACTGGTTTGCAATATCTTTGAGCGCCTGCATAACCAGATCACCGATATTTGTATTTACATCAAAACTGTCCCCGGTCTGCGAATGGTCAAAACGGACACCGACATCGAGGGAAGGGACCCCTTCAATGGCAGTACCTACAGCCTGGGCAAAGGTGTTGCCCGGGTCAGTCAGCTTTGACTGCGCAAGGGACAGAGAACCGCCGCCTGCAAAACTGGAAGCGGAATCTCCGGCCAGATTGGCGGTAAAAGACATATTCCCGGTATATCCCCCGATCCCTGCAGCGGAGAGCTGGCTGCCCAGACTTACGGGGAAACCGGATCCTGTAAGAGCGGTATCAAAAATTTTAACTATCCCTGTGCGGAAATCCGCCATACCGTTAAAACTGGCCTTTCTGCCGTTTGATCCCTCGTCCATAGAAAGCACAAGGTTAACGGGCGTTCCGGAAATATCCGGATCCGAGCTTACTCCGCGCAGATCGAAATTCCAGTGCCAGTTATTGGGAGTAAAAACATCGGCCGCCAATACTCCCAAATAAAACTGCGGGTATTGGGTTAGCGGAAAGGCCACGTTCCTGCCCCGGAATTTTTCATTTTTTACCTTGACCGGTTTATCGGATTTGGGCAGTTTTGCCTGTATTTCTTTTACCTTCTGTAAAATTTCCAGCGCCCTCTCGCCGTATCCCAGATAGGTCTGGGCCGTATCGGTAAGGATGTCTCCAATCACAGAATCCAGAATTCCCGCAGCCGGGCCGGAAGAAAGATCAAGGTAAGATTTTAAATAATCCAGATCGCCGTTAAAAGCCTTGCGAGCGTTCTCCTGGAGGCCGGCGGCGGTCTGCAGATCCTGCTGTACCCCGGTCACCATGCCGTTGATTTCGTTTCCCGCATCCTGAACTGAATTTACCAGACTGTTAATATCATTAATAACACCCTGAATCCGGGTTATGGTCTGCTCAAGAGTTTTAACATCATTAATCTGGTAATCATTAATGTTGAGCGCAAGCAGGGGTTTTGCGCGGTTTTCCAGATCGGTATATCTGTTTTTGGCGGTATCAAACTGGGCATTCCATTTGGCTGCGGAATCATTGTAGGCTTTAATCGCGGCATCGTACAGCTTTGGCGTCTGCAGTTTATCGTATTCGCGGTTAAGAAGGGCCATCGCGTCAAAGTTCTGCAAATCTACCAGAGGCGGAAATTCGGTCTTGCTTTTTTCCTTTTTAACTTTGGGCGGTTTATCCGGCAATGCACCGGAGACCGTGCGTGCGGTCGCAAAGCGTATAGAGTCGGCCCTTAGTTCTTCAATGTAGATTTTCCCGCGCAGAACCGCGGCCGGTTTAAGATGAACAGCTATTCTGCTGAACTGAATAAGGTTCTGCATGGGACTGTCCCTGTCCGCTATGGCAAGGCCGTCCATGCTTATGGAAAAATTAAAAAGGTCAGCGCGAAAATTAACGGTGTCAACTTTTGCCTCAAATGCCGCTTCCAGCCCTGTTTCCATGGCCTTTTGCAAAAGAGGGTTTAAAAGCACAGTAAAGAAAAACACAATGCCGGCTATAAGGATTGCGACAACTACAATGGGAAGGAAGTTGAACGCCCCTTTTTTATTTTTTTTGATTACCTTTGCCAGTTTTTTTAAGTGTTTGACTTCGTCCTTTTCCAGTTCCGCGCGCAGAACAAAAGCTCCGTCCTGCTCAGCATAAACAGTATTTAAAAAAGATTGATCGGATTCATGTTCCAGGTAACGGAGGTAATCATTCTGAAGTTCGTCCTTTTTAATTGATTTTTTAAAAAAACCGGGCGCTTTATTAGCCATATAATCCTCCGCCTACTGTCCGGCCGAAACCGCTTTTACGGCTTTCTCAATAACAGGGAAAAGCGGGAATTTAAGCACAGCTTTATAAACCTTGCTTTCCCTGATAAGCGGAAGAAACCTGTTCCTGTAAAGGGGAACAAGAAGCCTGAAGATAAAATAAACCGGAAGCCACAGGATAATACCGATACAAAGCCCCCCCGCAACCAGGGTATTATTAAACCCTGTCAAAGGTACAAGCGGCATGTTATAAAGTGAAGTAAAAGCAGGCTGCAGCGCCTGTAAATGGAGAATTTCCCAGCCGGCAGCGTCAACTGCAGGATTGAGAAGGCCCAAAAACAGCTTGATAACAACCATAAAAAGTATTTTTGACCAGTGATGATGGTTAAAAAAGAAAGAAACCACAAAAAGTACTATCCAGAAAAAATTACCCGCCGGAAGTAACCCCAGCAAAAGCCCCCAGGCAAACCCCGCGGCGATCGATTCTTTTTTAAGATTGCCGTTTAGGGCCTTTAATAATTTGATAATAGGTTTAAGCATGGGTTATATTATGATTCTTTGGGGGAAAAAAGACAATTATCACCGATTAAGGTTGTCGCCGTGCAATAGAAATGTCCCCTGTTTCCGTGCAATAGAAATGTCCCCCTGCATTCACCTGCGTGCAATAGAAATGTCCCCTTTGCGTAGGATAGTTCA